>ERZ1740070.98-NODE-98-length-60472-cov-6.538259_pt1 | contig 60472 bp, 51 predicted proteins | sample MGYA00581734_ERZ1740070 | MGnify/ENA primary metagenome ERZ1740070 (study PRJEB43018, sample SAMN04849744) | marine metagenome | isolation source: floating plastic debris | place: Pacific Ocean | collected 2008-09-01 | study: EMG produced TPA metagenomics assembly... | reverse complement strand
AATTACTATAGCAGTACCCCCAAAACCTGGTATCGCAGGTGGTGTGCAGGCCATTGCTGATGGGCTAAAAAATAGTGTCTCCGGTCTATTTAAGCGGTAGTTAATTGGACGAAACGCAAAGCCAGATACAGTCTGTTATTCCCCGGAGGATAGGCAATGCCTGCCCTCCGGCTTTTAATGGGGGCTGGATATATTGCGATCGCACAACCCCTAATTTATTAAGCTGCATTCCCCAGCAGCCAGTTACCGTTCTCGACTACTACACCCACCACTATCGTCATTCAGACCGTGTCACCTGGCAAACCCGCATTGCATCAGGCCAGGTTTTCCTCAACAACCAGCCCATAACGCCTGATGCTCATCTCAACCCTGGGCAATGCCTTAGCTACCATCGCCCCCCGTGGCAAGAACCCCCAGTTCCGCTAGATATTGCCACTATCTACGAAGATGACGTGCTGCTAGTCGTTAATAAACCATCAGGCTTACCCGTTTTGCCCGGTGGCAATTTTTTGCAGCACACTCTGCTACGGCAGCTCCGTCAGCGCTACCCAACAGCTGCCCCCATCCATCGGCAAGGACGAGGCACTTCGGGCATTATGCTGCTGGCCAAAACTAAGGCCGCCCGTGCTCACCTTAGCCAGCAAATGCGTCAGCGTCGCTTGGGTAAAACCTATCGTGCTCTAATTGGCCCAGCGGACTTACCTGACCACTTCACCATCAGTCATCCTATCGGCAAAATTCCCTACCCCCATCTGGGCGATATCTTTGCGGCAACTCCAGACGGTCTCCAGGCCCAGAGCAACTGTAGCGTGGTCCAGCGTCGTACTGATGCCACGCTGCTAGATGTCACTATCCTTACTGGCAGGCCCCATCAGATTCGTATTCATCTAGCCACAATGGGCTATCCATTGCCGGGCGATCCGCTCTATGTCGCTGGCGGACAACCCCATCCAGACAGCACAGCAATTCCCAGTGACTGTGGCTACTGGCTCCATGCCCATCAACTTTCATTTATTCACCCTACAGGCAAGGCTATGACGCTCACCTGTGAGCCGCCACCACAATTGCTACCGTAGAGATAGGCAAAGGTTCGCTCTACCGCTACTATTTTTCAGGGAGTTTGTAAGTTTTGAGTGTTAAGTGTTGAATTGTGAGTTGCCTCAGGCAGAAGATTTTATCTGGATGGAGCCTGTTTAACCCCAAAAACTTAAAACTAAGAACTCAAGACTCTTCCCACCGACCCCTATTGCTCTTTCCATTTCACAATGACCACCTCTACCAATCACCGCATTGAAAAAGACTCCATGGGGGAAAAAGAAATTCCCTCGGCAGCCTACTACGGTATTCAAACTCTGCGGGCGGTGGAGAATTTTCCGATCAGTGGTCTAAAGCCGTTACCCACCTATGTAGATGCGTGTTTGCTGATTAAAAAAGCAGCTGCGATCGCAAATGGTGAACTGGGCTGTATCCCTACAGAACTATCCCAGGTGATCGTCACTGCCGCAGATGAAATCCTAAAGGGGGCGTTGCGAGATCAGTTTATTGTGGATGTGTATCAGGCTGGGGCGGGTACCTCTCACCACATGAATATAAATGAGGTGCTGGCAAACCGGGCGCTGGAGCTACTAGGAGATAAAAAGGGGAACTACAAGCGCGTCAGCCCTAACGACCATGTGAACTATGGGCAATCGACCAATGATGTGATTCCGACCGCAATTCGGATGGGTGGATTGCTGGCGTTAGAGCATACGCTATATCCAAGTCTAGAAGGTGCGATCGCAACGCTCCAAGCTAAAGCCAGCGAATTTCAGGATATTGTCCGCTCAGGCCGCACCCATATGCAGGATGCCGTACCTATCCGTCTTGGTGAAAGCTTCCGTGCCTGGGAAGTTATTCTGACCGATCATCTGCGGCGGCTTCGCACAGCGGCCCAAGATCTCTGCGTGCTAGGTCTCGGTGGTAGCGCCACTGGTACTGGCCTCAACACCCATCCCCAATATCGCTATCGCGTTGCTGAGCTGCTAGCAAGCTTTACGGGGCAACCCCTCACCAGCGCGCCGCACCTGATGGCCGCCATGCAAAGTATGGCTCCCTTTGTCGCTGTTTCGAGTGCCCTGCGTAATCTCGCTCAAGACCTGGTCAAAATTTCCCACGATTTGCGCTTACTCGATTCCGGCCCCAAAACCGGTCTTAAAGAAATCCAGCTGCCGCCAGTGCAGCCAGGCTCCTCCATTATGCCGGGGAAATATAACCCCGTAATGGCCGAAATGACCTCTATGGTTTGCTTTCAAGTCATGGGCTATGATCAGGCCATTGCCTGCGCTGCCCAGGCTGGTCAGCTAGAGCTAAACGTGATGATGCCGTTGATTGCCTACGATCTAATCCACAGTATCGAAATTCTTGGCAATACTATCAGCGCCCTTGATAACCGCTGTCTAGCCGGCATCACCGCCCGTCCCGAACGCTGTCACGACTTTGCCGAAGGTAGTCTAGCCCTGGTAACAGCCCTCAACACCCACATTGGCTACCTCAATGCCGCCGCCATTGCTAAAGAATCCTTAGAAACTGGCAAACCCTTGCGTCAGCTTGTGCTAGAAAAAAAACTAATGCCTGAAGATAAACTAAATGAAGTGCTTGATTTAGAGACAATGAGCAAAACCCTTGAATAAATCTTCCCCACAATATCGACCCATGCCACCGTAGGTTGGATTGAGCTCGCGAAACCCAATATTGCCTCACCCTTCAACCCAACCTACCTTTTGCCAAAAACACTACCCAAATCTCCACCGCCCATGACCTCATACCAAGCTCCCACCAATCCTTACGAAATCGAATCTGAAGCCTGGTGGGTACAACAGTGGGTAGACCTGCTCAACTCTTACCGCTTCAAAAAGCGCTTAGAGCGCGGTCGCCGCTATGCCCGTGAAGGCCATATTCTACGATTAGATTTCACAGAATCTAAGGTGCATGCTTCGGTACAAGGTACGGCAGATGAGCCCTACAAGCTGTCCATCTGGATTGATCGCTTTGCTGATGAAGACTGGGATTTTGTCGTTGATACTCTATCGCAAAAAGCGATCTACTCAGCTCAGCTACTGGCTGGTGAAATGCCTGCTGACATTGAGAGCGTGTTTACAGCTAACGGCCTAAGTCTATTCCCCTTTACCCTGGCAGACGTACATTCTAAGTGCAACTGTCCTGACCCTAAAAACCCTTGTAAGCACATTGCTGCGGTTTACTATCAGCTAGCAGATGCGTTTCGAGAAGAGCCGTTTGTTCTGTTTCAACTGCGTGGCCGCACAAAGGAACAGATTATTGACGCTATTCGTGAAAAGCGAAAACAGCAGGTAGATGAGAATCCTATCGAAGCGATTGAAGATACTGAAGAGATTGTTGTTGCACCAGAATCTAAATCTCAAACCCTAGATTTAGAAACCTTCTGGCGGTATGATGATGCCCTAGATTCATCACTAGTGGTGATTACACCGGCAGACCAAACGGTACTGGATTTGTTAGGGCCAATGCCTCTACCCGCCAGCGATGCTCAAATTCTCAGTGGGCATTTTACAAGTCTCTATCAAAGTGTTGCTCAACAAGCCATGATGTCTGCATTGAGCTGATTTGAAATTACCTCTTCGAGATAGAAGCGATTTGGATTAAGTTATCAGATCTCAAAATCTCTAACTGAGAGGGTGTTAAGAACAAATACCCGGCAGCATCATAACCAACATCAACAGCATAAAACTTACCTACAGAAATTTCTTGCTCTGAAACTGATTGAATAAACCTAAAAAAATTGGGGTCGAGCCAGTCTCCATTAAACTCCAGAGGGGTGTTATATTCTGTACCATTCAAGATAAATGTCTGCGCCGCAGTCTGATTCTCCAAATTAAATTCATTGGATATCTCAGTTGGTGAAAATTGCTCTCGCGAGATAGCAGCAAAATTTTCTGTCAGACTCTGGTAAGGCGTATCCATATTGCCTGACTCCCATTCAAATAGAAGAATTACATCTTCAAAGGCCGAAAAAATTTCATACTGCTGAGTGATGTAGCTTTCTGCAATTAACTTTCGGCCGGACTCAATCTGGGCTGGGCTCAAGTGGTCTAGCAGACCAATTTGCTCAAATAAGTCCAAAATTTCGTCTATGCGATCGCTAGTAAATTGTAAGGGAGAATGATTTGCTGCAAAACTGCGCTCAAAATAGACATCTGCTTGAGCCTTTGTTAAGGCAATAAAGCCCACCTGGTTGGCAAGCTCAGTCGAATCTCCAAACGTTGGTCCAAAATTAGAAACACTATAAACTTTATAGGGAGATGCCTGATCATACAAAATTTTGTTAAAGAGTTTGGTTATGTCCTCAGGTGTAACTCTGTAAGAGTCATTAGGTTCTTCAGGATTTCCCCCGTAAAAATTTCGTTGATAGTAAGTACGATCATTTACTTTCGCTGAAAAAATCGCATCGTAATACAAAGAGTATTCATTAGCTAAAGGTCGATAGCGATCACCATGTTCGTTTGACTCTGCTAATCTCCTATAACCCCCTAAACTTGCTCTAGACTCTTCGTTGACTTCCAACCGAACCTCAAGGTTGTCAATAGGTGTGTCAACTACATCATTTTTCAGCAGCATTTCTGCAACGGCATTATGTATGGCTACAAGATAATCTTCCGGCTGTTTAGAATAACTGCTCAGGTCAAATAGCAATGCTTTGTTGTAATAGTTGAGAAATTGTATAGGGTGAGCAATTTCTTCTTGTATCAATGCCTGGGTTAGTTTTATACGATTGTCTTCAGAGAGAATGTTTATACTCTCAAAACTGTTGAGTTCAGGAGTTAATATTTCCACTGAAAGTTCGTCGTCCAGCCTCATCCAACTTTCAGCTTGTTGATACAGTTGAAAATCTGTAGCAATTGCTCTAGAGTCAATTTCAGGTTTTAGTTTATAGTAAACGCGCTCAGTGAGTAGACCACTTACAAGCAACTGCTCTAGCACTTGCGGTAGCCGAGCCTTTAGAGCGTTTGCCCTAGCGTTTTGCTCAATATTCAACTGCTCTAGTAGGGTTTGTAGCTGGTGCAAATCTTCTGGACTGGGATCTTCTTCTATTGCGCTTAACTGCTCGAGGAAAGCACCAAACTGTCCCAACTCACTTGTGTCGATATTCTGTCTAGTGTTTAAATCCTCTAGAAAAAGGCGTAGATTTTCCAAATTCTCACTGTCAAGTGAGCCCGCATCAATTGAGATCTCAACATCGCTATGCTGCACTGAGATGGTTGTATTAGAAGGATAGTCACTGTCAACCAACCACTGTTGATAGGCATCTTGGGCCATACGCCCTAGAATATAGGCGCGAGATTTGCTGTATCCTCCCTCTAAGTCTGCTTCGAGCTGTTGATAGGTGTCATCATGCAAGAGCCCTGCCTCATGTAGAGTTCGAATCATATCTTGCGATGTCATCTGGAGTTGTCCTAATGGTAGTGCGGAGATAGGAAAGAGCAGAGCTATCCAAAACAGCTTAATTCCTAACAATGCCGTGGGTTTCATATCCTGACACCTTCCATAGCTCTTTTATGGTTATAGTTCACTTGAACTATTTCCCGGTCATCCATAAACTACAAGATAGCTGACACACTTACTAAAACGGTGCGTCACTCTTCAACTGCAAATCTTTTTGTGTGACCGGATGAATGAACTCTAGAGACGTAGCGTGTAGATATAGGCGTTCTATTTGGTGAGACTGTCCATATAGTGAATCGCCAACAATGGGCGAATTCAGACCTTGAGGGGACGCTGCATGAACTCGCAGCTGATGTGTGCGGCCTGTTGGAGGCATAAACTTCACTCTGGGGTGGCTACCCGTTTGCAGCACTTCAAAGTGTGTGACGCTGGGTTTCCCATATTCGGTATTTACCGATTGTTTGGGTCGTTCGTTCGGATCGCCCCAAAGGGATAAATCAATCACACCCGCTGTCTTGTCAATTGGACGACTGAGAATAGCTTTGTAGGTTTTATGTACCTGATGCTGAGCAAACTGTTGTCCTAATGCTTTATGAACACTAGGAGATTTTGCCAGGACTAAAATTCCAGACGTTGCTTGATCTAGACGATGCACGACTTGTAAAAAATCATAGTCCGGCAACTGCCACCGGAGACGACTAAGCACACTATCTTGTTGCTGATATCGACGTCCTGGGACTGACAGCAGTCCAGCTGGTTTATCCACAACGATTAACGCCTTGTCTTGATACAGTATCGGCAGAGATAATGTATCAGAGGTGGTTTGCTCAGCAGCATAGACCGTTTGCATTTTGGCCTGCCACTGTCGAGAAAGTGTGGCGTACTCTTGCTTGAGTAGTTTTATGTGTTGTTCTGTCTGAGCGATGGTTTCGGCAAAGGGAGCGAGTTCTTGATCGCGTTTCTGTTTGAGACGACGATGCTCAGTGCTATCTTGTCGGCTTTCTCTTTTGAGACTGTCTAGGGCATTGGTGAGAGAGTCTCCTTGTAACGTGTCGTGGTAGTAGTCTCGTTTGCGATCGCGATTTTGCTTTCTCTGGCGATGGCTTGTGATCATCTGCTCTAGTTCAACAACATACCTCTGAGCTATTTGCCCATAGGTATTTCGTATTGGTAACTCCTTAAGAGTCATCAATTTATGCTTAAGCTGAGCCAGCTTTGTCAATGTTTGACGTTCGATTAACTCCATGTCAGCAATCTGAGATAATGGCCCTGTCATTTCTTGCCAGTCTAGCTTTCACACTTGTTCTTGAGACCTGTAGCATAGGCCTCAAAGGATGGAGTGAGATCGGGAATCATTCTCCCTAATAAGGGTGCCAGCAGACCGGTAAACACTTCGCACATGTTGAATTCAGTATTGCCATCTGGCTGTGGTGTGAGAGTAATGGTACGATTCCCCCTAAATAAACCCAACGGCAACCCACCACTAAGCGTAAAGGTTTGGGGAGCAACAAACTTAGTGATTTTGAGCGTCATAGGTTGCTGTGGTTTAGACGCAGTAAAAAGCTTTAAAACTCCGCCATCTACAATCTGACCTTCAAGCCTATGGGTCCCCTCCGCCCACTCTGAATAGCTAGCTGCATCGGTTAGGACCGCCCAAATATCGTCTGGAGGACGGTTAATAATCGTAGTCACGGTAAAAGATTTCATGAAAACTGAGATAACCCACAGTTTATTTTACTAGTTGATAGCGCAATACCCACCCAATGCTGATTAATAACAACATCGGCACTAACCAATTTCCCCAGCGTACATACAGCGTCTGGGTGTGCCGACGATAGAGAGTTTCCATTTGGGCATTAAAGGTTGCTGGTGTTGACATCCATTGCGTTTGTCCATGGGGGTCTACCACGGCTGATAGTCCAGTATTCGTACTTCGTGCCGCCCACCGATCCGTTGAAATCGCCTGAATTATATCGTGTCCATGGTGCTGCGCCATCATCCGTGGTGGATAGGGATCATTATTAGATGCTGTTAAAATAAATTCTCCTCCTTGCGCTACCTGTCGCTGAAAAATCCAACCATAGGCTGAATCGTAACAAATGCCTGTCGCCGCTATGCCAAGAGATGTCTGAAACTGTTGCGTCGGTTTTCCTGGGAGCATATCTGTCCCAATAGGCGATAAGCGAGAGATAAAATCTCCCAAAACAGACTGGAAGGGAATATATTCCCCTAGGGGGACTAATTTAATTTTGTTATACTTTTGTGTAATGCCGTTAGGGGTAAGCTCAATTAAGCTTTGGTGAATATGACGCTTGTCTGTGGGAACAAGTGTAAATGTGCCCAGCCAGAGAGGTGTTCCGACTTCCTTAACAACGTCGCTAAAAATATTTGATTCCGGTTTCCAAACCGTAGGAATCGCTCCCTCAGGCGTTAAAACAGCATCTGCCCCATTTTCGCTGAGCTGACGATAGCTGTTGCGATACAGATCTTCAGCTTGACGAATACCTTGATACGTTAGCTTTTCTCGACTTGGGATGTTGCCTTGAACAATGCCAATAGTGAGGGCTTCTGATGGACGATCTTGTAAAGGGTGTTGATACAGACTCCAGCCAACGATATGGACCATCGCAAACACCCCCGCAGCTGCGATACCCCAACGGCGAGAGCAGGGGCGGATGGTGGCCACTGCTAACAACCCATTCACCATCACAATCGCTGCAGTAACTGCTAAATGTCCTGATAGCTGAGTCAGATGCAAAATTACCAAATTACCAGGGCTTTGCGTAATTGCCAGAGATGTCCCATACAGCGGACTCATACTCCACAGTGCTTCAATGCCGCACCACAGCGCGGTACCGACAAAAACTTGACCAACCTTCCCCGCATGAACCAGCTGTTGGAAAGCAGCCATGCCAAGAGCCCAAGTAATTACAATGCCAGCACACCAGAGGGTGACAAAGCCATAGGCAAGGGTTGCGATCGCAACGCTGCCTAGCCAAGGCACGCCCAACCACATCAGTGGATGCAGATGTAAGACCCACTCCAGCATTGCACCTTGATAGCCCACTCCCCAAGCGAGTGCATATAAAGCCCCCTGACGCAGACTCACACCTCGCAACACTGCCCACCAGAGAGGCACTAAAGCGATCCAAGCTAGTGGCCAAATAGGCCAAAGCCCCATTAAAATACCGGCCAGCAAAAGTCCCAGATATCTAAACTTTGGCTTAGAGATAGATTTTAGAGTTAAGGGCCTAGTCAATTGAGATATCGCCATTCTGTACAAACGTTACACGCAGCGTCTCTCTAAATCTAAAATCTACAACAAACTCGAATTCAAACTATCGGCCTCTCCTTGAGTTTGGGGCAGATGCAAACCACACTCCTGTTTTAATCCCTTAAAGCGAGTAGCCCGCTCATCCCCATCAGCGGCCGTCATCGGGCGACTTGAATGCCAGTCTCCGACCGTGACATACCCTTGATCAAACAGGGGGTGATAGGGCAGATCAAAGGTCGTTAAATAGTTGTATACATCCCGTGAGTGCCACGACAAGATCGGATGTAGCTTGTAAATATCATTTTGCTGAGCAATCCGCCCCAATGTCTGGCGATGGGATGTTTGATTGGCCCGTAACCCAGCTAACCAGGCTTTTGCTCCCAATTCTTTCAGTGCCCGCTGCATAGGCTCCACCTTGCGAATGTAGTCATAGCGGTTTAGAGACTGTACATTGTCTTGATCCCAAAGACGTCCGTAAAGAGCTTCCATGCGAGCCGGGCTGATGGGTGACTGATAGATTTTTAGGTTTAGCTTTAGACGCTGGGTCAGTTGATCAGCGAATCGATAGGTTTCTGCTGGTAAATAGCCCGTATCCACCCAGATAACTGGAATATCTGGCACCACCTGGGTTACCAGATGTAGCATTACGGCTGACTGAATACCAAAACTGGTGCTCATTACTAAAGCGCTACCAAAGGTTTCAACTCCCCAAGAAATAAGCTCAGAGGCATCCATATCCGCTAAGGTCTGATTGAGTGCTGCAAGGTCTAAATCGCTTTTTAGCACTGCGTTTGCCATAGTTTCAGCTGCTCCGTGATGCCAATGTGAGGTGTCGAAGATTATGGGGTAAACGACGTTGCTGGTGTGCGACGCTGTGGAAAAGTTTAGATACCAAATACGCTTGACCCATCATTGCATCTTACTGGAAAGGCGTTCTTAAAATTGTTTGATCAACCGTCCAGAGGGTCATTCGCTCTGTTGAGGCCGTTTAACTGCCACTAACCGTAATCGACGATAGTCTGCATGCCATTGGTTGCCATCATATAGGTGCGATCGCAAAAGCTCTTCAACGTCTTGTAATACAGGTTCATCTGCATCTAAGCCCTTAAGCAGCTCACCGCCAAACATCTTAAGCCAGTTAGCTAATCCTTGGTCGCCATCATTTAGGGGAGTGGGTCGGTTGATTAGGGCGGCAAACGTCACCTCAAACCCGTGGGTTTCTAATAAATACGTATATTCACTGATGCTAGGAAAATACCAAGGGCTCAACTCTTTTTGCTGTCTAACAGTTTCAACAGCGCTGACAATTTTTCCGACATTGCCTTTGCCACCAAATTCAGCAACAAATCTGCCGTCAGGCTTTAGAGCAGCAGCAGCAGCTTGAATAACCTGTTCTGGTGGTTTAATCCAGTGCAGTACCGCGTTTGAAAAAATGGCATCCACCGGTTGCTCTAGCTTAAAACTACGAGCATCTGCCACGGCGAATGATAAGTGGGGGTACTGCTGCTGTGCCACTGCGATCATGGCAGCATCTGCATCAATACCCCTCACAATAGCTCCCGATTGGGATAGATCATGTGTCAGCTCACCTGTGCCGCAGCCCAAGTCGAGAATATATTCTCCCGGCTGCGGACCCAGCAAATCAAGCAAAGCAGCCCCATACTGCCAGACAAAATTGTGCTGATTTTGATAGCGCTCAGTATCCCAAGCACTGTAAGTCTTAGATGTCACACTCGTTAAATCCCGTTGTTTACAGCTATAGTAAGCAGTCTTAATAGTCTTCGCAGCCTCTATCTCAACAACAAAATAGGAATTGCCGAGGACATAGATAGCTGACGTAGCTAGCAACTTTCAGAAGACTCTTGCTCAAAAGGTATAGTGCTTAAAACAGACGTTTAGCACCACGCTAAATTATGAATGAGGTTAACTGTTTCAAGCCCACAAAACATTATTTCACCGCATGGGTGACCAACTTCAAATCAAACTCTTGTTCAAAGAATTCTTTTTTGTCATTGACGCTCCAAACTTCTAGCTCACAGTCATCGTCAATGTGAGTGGGCACAAAATTTAGAGCCATGGTGCCAGCCTTGGGGGCATGGACAGTTTGAAAACTTGCGATCGCGCCCAATCGCCGTCTGTCTAACCCCACTGCTATGCGCAACATGGCACTTAGCTGACTAACAATTGTGCGATTTTCCTTATTTAGAGCCTTGTAGGGATCATGTTTGAGTTTTGGTGGGCTTTTGCGATGATAGCGAGCAATATTAGCAATTAGCTCAATCTCAGCATTCGTAAAGCCCAGCAGCTCACCATTACGAATTAGATAGTAAGAATGCTTATGGTGTGCCCCATGATTAACAAAATGACCACAGTTGTGGAGCATAGCTGCGGCCCACAAAGTCTCTCGCTCCAGAAGACCCCATTTATGCAAAACACCGCGAGTCTGGTCAAACAAATCTAGGGCAAACTTAGCGACCAGCTCACTATGGTGTCTATTCACTTTGTACTTATGTGCCGCTTTCATGACGCTCCGCTCACGCACTGATTGCTGATACTGCATTCGATCTTCAATGAGATCATGGCTCAGCATCCAGTCCACCACTAAACCTTCTCGTAAGGCATGCTCGCAGATTGTAATGCGATCAACCCCCAGCATCCGCATGGCCTCTTGCAAGATGACTGCTCCAGGCACAATAATCTCAGCACGCCGGGCCGAAATCTCCGGTAGTTTTAGCCTTTCACTAAAGCTCATTCGTCGTAGCTTTTGCGTGCAGCGTTCCAGTTCTGCCATCGTCATGGTGTACCCGTTGATGCGAGCAGGCACTGTCCCCAATTTGTCAATGGCTGTCAGAATTGCTAGAGATTCAATGGTGCCAGAAGTACCGATTACAGAGAGCGGTTCATTTTCAACTAGCTTCAGCTTCAGCTCATCAATACTGGGCTCTAGACGTCCACGCACATAGGCTTGTAACTGTAAAAATTCGGCAGTGTTAATGGGGTTAGTGGTGACCATCTGAGCATTTAGCCTGACTGCTCCAACCTTGGTACTGCTCAGAAATCTATGACGTTCCCCGGTCCCTAAAATAATTTCGGTAGAACCACCGCCGATATCAATGATGGCGTGAGGTTTACCATGGAGTTCCATGCCGGAAAGTACACCCAAATAAATACGTCGAGCCTCTTCCAAACCAGAAATCAAATTGATATCTAGCCCGACTTCTCGCTTGACTCGATCAATAAATAACTGACCATTGCTAGCTTCACGGGTGGCACTAGTGGCCACTATCACAATATCGTCAGCGTGATAACTGTCGGCAATTTGTTTGCATCGCTTTAGAGCTGCAATACCTCGCTCCATAGCTTCGTCCGATAAGCAATTGGTACCAGGACGAAAATTACCAAGACGGACGGTATCTTTTTCGCGGCCAATGATGGTAAATGCCGGCAACTCAGGCTGTATCTTGACAACAACCATGTGTACCGAGTTAGTACCGACATCAACGGCAGCTAAAATCCGTTCTCCCCGAAGTGATTGACGTAGCTTGATTGAGCTCTCTGAAAGGCTAGGAGCAAAAACCATTTGGTCTGTGGAAGCAGTGGTTGAATCAACCATCATGAGTACTGAACAATGTGCTACTTATCATACATTTCCGATATATCTACTTAAGTCAGTAATATAAGAGCTTTTTGTCAGCTTTATATATTAAAGCAATAATTTTGTATCCTGAGATACATGTAATTAAGTGCTTTCTGTAAGCACGTACAGACTCTGGATTGTCGGCGCTGTAGGCAGAAGTCGTCGGCTGAATAAGTATGTTAGCCTCTGATTGAGGTATCGCTGATTGACAGTATGCAATTTACATGCTGTCAATCAGGTCAACTATTTTGCCTACAGGAGGCACTCTTTCATGGTTATGGTGGCTCAAGCTCGCCCTAGTGAGCGAGCGGAATTTATCAAACGAACCTACACCCATCTTGCTGGGGCAGTCGGTGCGTTTGTAGTGGTCGAATTCCTTTTTTTTCAGCTAGGCATTGCTCCTTTTCTGGCTAACTTATTTCTGGGTAGCCGGTTTGGTTGGTTAGCCCTGCTGGGTGGTTTTGCACTGCTGGGTTACTTGGCCAGTAACATGGCTGCCAAAGCTGATGATGTCAATACCCAATATATGGGGCTGGGGCTATATGTCATTGGTGAGGCGATTATCTTTGCGCCTCTACTGTTTGTGGCAGTGGCGTATTCGGATGCTTCAGTTTTGCCAACCGCGGCAATAATCACCCTGTTTTTATTTGGTGGTTTGACAGCGGTAGCATTTACCTCTGGTAGAGATTTTTCATTCCTGGGCGGTGTTCTCAAAATAGCTGGCATGGTGGCCCTGGGGCTGATTGTTTGCAGCTTGCTGTTTGGTTTTTCGCTAGGGTTAATCTTCTCTTTCTTTATGGTGGCCTTTGCAGGGGCAGCGATTTTGTATAAGACATCTAATGTGATGTATCGCTATTCCACAACCCAGCATGTAGCAGCATCTTTAGAACTGTTCGCAGCTGTTATGTTGCTGTTCTGGTACGTTCTACGGATTATGATGGCTTCGCGTCGTTAGAGGCGGCATATTTCCTTGTTCTGGGGCCTAAAACAGCAAAGCCTTGGCACAGTTGCCAAGGCTTTGCTGTCAGTAAATGTCAAATGCTATTAACCGTCTGTTAGCTTGAGAATCTCATTTCCAACGGCCTCGTAATCTTGCCAGCCTCGTTCTGCTCTTTGATCTTTGACATCGTAAACAGGAATTCCTTGCATAGCGGCTTTTTGAAATGCTGAAAGTCGAGCAATACCGATGTCAAAGGTGGGAATACCAGCTTCCTTAAGTAGCTTTTTGACTTCGTCACCAGCCCGACTCGGTTTGGGTGGTATTGAGGTAATTAGAATGCGGTACTGGCTGGTCTGGATTGATTTCAAATACTCGATGGTTAATACGAGTGCATCCAGCGACAAAATATCTGGCATGGTAGGCAGCACTAACAAGTCGCAGGTATTGGCTAAAGCCGCCAAGTCTTCTGTGGTTGGACGAGCCTGAGTATCAATAATGACATGCTCGTAGGTCTCAGTTTGAGTTTCAGCCTGCCACTGATCTACAACAGCAAATGGCAGTTCACCACGGCTAGCCCAGCCTAACGCAGAACAGTTAGGATCGGCATCGATCAGTAATGTTTTGCCTTTGCCTTGGAAAAATGCGGCCAAATGGATAGCAGTGGTGGTTTTGCCAACGCCACCCTTAAAGCTGGCTACCGTGATAATCATGCGGTGTTGCCTGTCCTGAACTCGGTGTGAACTCGCTATTAGATTATTAGATTAACGATACAGTTGGAGGGTTGCCCCATCCAATGGCAATTTCAATCCTTGAGACCCAGTTGAACCCATAGCAATGTCGATAGCTGTTTCAATTCAATTGCCCGACCTTAGAGCTACTCATCACTTTGGCTGGCTCATGGGTCAGCGCTTGTCAGCTGGAACTGTTCTGTTGCTATCAGGACCTCTGGGTAGTGGTAAAACTACATTCACTCAAGGTTTAGGCGCAGGGCTAGGAATTACACAAACCATCGACAGCCCAACGTTTACTCTCATCAATGAATACTTGACTGGGCGAGTGCCTTTGTACCATGTGGACCTATATCGTTTAGATAAGGCTGGAGCAGACAGACTCTACCTCGAAACCTATTGGGATGGGGAAGAGATGGAGCCTGGAATTCTGGTCATTGAGTGGGCTGAACGGTTACAGTATTTGCCGGATAGTCCGATTAGTTTGGGTCTAAATTATGCGGGTGTCGGGCGTTGTGCTGAGATGCATTGGCCTATGGGCTGGCACAATGAGGTATGGAATGAGTTAAAGGAGATCTTAAAAAGCGATGCAGTACTGGTTAATGAAGTCTGAGCCAGACGTTTACAGCATTGATGATTTAGAACGCGATCGCAATGAAATTTGGGACGGTGTGCGCAACTACCAGGCTCGTAACTTTTTGAAATCTATGACAGTTGGTGACATTGCCTTTTTCTACCACTCCAATACCAAACCACCTGGTATCGCTGGTCTTATGAAAATCAGTGAAGAAATGGTCGTTGATCCAACGCAGTTTGATCAAAGCAATAAATACTACGACCCCAAATCTACTCCTGATGCTCCTCGTTGGCACACCGTTACAGTTACCTATATAAAAACCTTTGCTCACCACATCAGTCTTGATGAGCTCAAAAAGAATTTTTCTCCTGATGATCTACAGGTTGTCAAACGAGGTAATCGTCTGTCAGTCATGCCAATTACAGAAGACGTAGCTAAACAAATTTTGATATTAGCAAAATCGTAAAATTCCTTACAGGGCAACCCCAACAGCGTTGCTTAGAAAAAATTTGGCCAGTTAAAGATATTAATCATCCTTTTTTTAATTAACACTACTCACCACCTGGGAGAACACCATCTCTCTGGGAAATATAGGTCTACTACACCCTCGTATGGAGCATCGTTGATAGCGGTAATGTTCAGCATTACAGCACTGCCGCTTGCCGATACTCCAATGTGAGATTTCAGAGAATTTCCTGATGATGAGACCGTTACGCCAGATCCCGATAAGGTGGAGACCAATTCTATTATTGGTCGTTGCAATTTGGATAGTTTGGAACGGAGCTGTACTAGCGGCAGACAGTAGTGCTGAGACGTTATCCGAATCTCTTCAAGTCACTGTAGACACGATTTGGGTATTGCTGTGTTCAATTCTTGTATTCTTTATGAATGCTGGATTTGCAATGCTAGAAACCGGCTTTTGCCAAAGTAAAAATGCCGTTAATGTCCTCACTAAAAATTTAATTGTCTTTGGTGTTGTCTCTCTTTGCTTCTGGGCTGTTGGTTTTGCCCTTATGTTTGGTGACGGAAATGCCGTCATTGGATATTCTGGATTCTTTTTGCGGGGGTTAGATCTCAGCCCGTTGACAGGTGAGCAATACAGTGGTGTTTTTGACTCTTTTGCATGGGCCGGTGTCCCCCTGGATGCTAAGTTCTTTTTTCAACTTGTCTTCGCGGGGGCAGCTGCAACAATTGTGTCTGGAGCTGTAGCAGAGCGAGTTTCTTTTTTAGCATTTTTTACCTTTAGTGCCATCTTATCCCTGTTTGTCTATCCGATAGTAGGTCATTGGATTTGGGGCGGTGGTTTTCTGCAGACCATGGGGTTTTGGGACTTTTCTGGGTCGACAGTGGTTCATAGTGTTGGAGGCTGGGCTGCATTGACGGGGGCTTGGTTGCTAGGCCCACGTTCTGGGCGTTACACCTCAGATGGCGACAACACATTACCTGGACACAACCTTGCGATCGCAACTTTAGGTGGGCTAATTCTATGGTTTGGCTGGTTTGGCTTTAATGCTGGTTCTACTATGGCTGCAAACCCCTCAGCTATCAGCCGTATTATTCTAACTACTAACCTATCAGCTTCGACCGGGGCAGTAGCAGCAGCCATTGTCTCGTGGTTAGCTACCAGCAAGCCGGACCTAACCATGATTATTAATGGTGCACTCTCAGGGCTGGTAGCTATTACTGCTGGATGTGCCTATGTTGCTCCAACAAGTGCCATTATCATTGGTTTTATTGGTGGCATGTTTGCTGTTTTTTCAGCAGGCTTCTTTAATAAACTACGCGTTGACGACCCGGTTGGTGCATTGCCTGTGCACCTCATAGGCGGGATTTGGGGTACCATAGCCGTCGGATTATTTAGCGTAGGGCCTGGTATTAATTCTTGGCATTCAGAAACATCAGGTCCTGCTCTTGGTTTTTTAGTTGGTGGAAGCATTCAGCCTGTCCTAATTCAGTTAGCAGGTATCACCATTGTTGCTATTTTTGTCGGAACCAGTACTTTAATCAGTTGGTTTATTCTGCGTTCAATCTTTGGCCTACGCGTATCTCATCATGCAGAATCAGTGGGATTAGACCTGAGTGAGCACGGTCTTGAAGCATATCCAGAGTTTCCTCAACGTTCTTTGCACCTCAAGAGCTTCTTCCATTCCAAAAGAAACCAAATGGTTGACTCAATTACCTCGATATCTGAGTAGCAGGGAACTGGGCAACGGTCATCACTATCTGCATACTTAAGTTTTCAGCTTACAGGAGACTAATTAATCACTAACCTGTTTACCCTGTCTACGCAATGACAACAAAAATGACCACTAAACAGTCTGTCGTCACAATTAGTGATTTTACAGCCAAAAAACAAATTCGACTTTTTGAACTGTTTAAGCAGAGTCGGTTCAATGGGCAGTTACAACTGACTGCTAATAACACTAAGTGGACATTTGAATTTTATGCAGGTCGATTGCTCTATGTCACAGGTGGTAAACAGCCAATACGCCGCTGGTATCGTTACGTTAAACGCTTTTGTCCCGATCTGTTTGTAGCACTTTCAACTCTCAAGCATGATCTTGATAGATTATCCAAGAGTGAGAGTAACAAAAGACTAACCTGCTGGGAATATCAGCTGTTGAGCTTTTGGTATAACCAGCAAAAGATATCTCGTGAACAGATTAACCAGATTGTTGAGCATATTTTTATAGAAGTTTTCTTTGATATCAGTCAAGCTCGTCGAGTCGTCTATCAAGTCCAGACTGAAAATCGGCTATCAAATCAGCTTTTATTAATAAATGCTGATACTGTAATCTATAAGGCCAAAACATTATGGGACGCTTGGCTAGATGCGAAACTAGGTGAACGTTCTCCCGATCTAGCCCCCATAATTCGATATCCCTTAGAACTTAAAAAACAGGTGCCTGAGCCACTGTATCGAACTCTCACCATGATGCTTACAGGGCAGCTAACCCTTAGAGATCTGAGCATTAAGATCAATCGTGATATCGTGTCGCTTACAGCATCTTTATTACCTCATGTGCAACAAGGTGCAATTGAACTTGTTGAAATTGATGATTTAGAAATACCGATATCGACATTCAATCCAACAGAAGTTGATCCTCAAGGCCCATTAATTGTCTGCATAGACGATAGCCCAGCAATTTGTCGAGCGCTAGAAAAAGTGTTGGAAACAGCAGACTATCAGACCTACTCAGTGCACGATCCCCTAAGAGCAGTTGCTACACTTTTAGCCAAAAAACCGTCCCTTATTTTTCTAGATCTAATAATGCCTGGGACTAATGGCTATGAGCTTTGTAGTCAACTTCGTCGTATCTCTTCTTTTAAGGATACACCGATTGTCATCCTGACAGGCCACGATGGGGTCATTGATCGAGTCCGTGCCAGAATGGTTGGCGCTTCTGCTTTTCTAAGTAAACCCATTAATCCGTATCAGGTTTTATCTGTTGTCGAGCATCAGCTCTCTAAACAAGCATCCGTGGGAATGTGAATCCTTGAAAGAACTTAGAGTGTTTAAATGACTTTACAGCTTAATCATCATTCAGTGCTCATAACAGGGAACTCTGATGAAGAGATGTTCTAGATACTCTCATCAGGATTATTCAAGCCAATTTTGTTTGCTGGAGCGGAGTAAATCTATGGGATTAGCACTAGTCGTCGATGACTCTAAAACTATTTTAGAAATGTTAGTCAAATGTCTTTCTCAAGATGGATTGACAGTGATAACAGCTACTAATGGTGCTGATGCATTGACACAGTTAGATACGCAGACACCTGACATTATTGTGTTGGATGTAGTTTTGCCAGATCGTAGTGGCTTTGAAATCTGTCGAGATCTCAAAGCTCAAGAAAACACCAGTAATATTCCCATCATTATGTGTTCAACAAAGGACACAGATATGGATAAATTTTGGGGTAGAAAGCAAGGGGCTGATGCTTATTTGACAAAACCAATCGATCAACAGGAATTATCTAAAACAGTCAAACAGCTGATTGCTCGGTAAAATGTTGGCAGAATTTTCCAATATATATCGAACTCTATAACAAAAATAAGCTGCTAACAAAAACTAGTCGACATCATGCAACTGTCCACCCAGACAACTTCTCTGTCATCAGCTAAAGCTCAGTATCTAAAATTTAATCTGCTGACTGATATGACAGCGTTATTACCCGTAGAGCAGTTAGCAGCAGTCTTGAAAATCGAAGCTGGCCAGATTACAACAATACCCCATTTGCCACCATGGATTATGGGAGTTTACAACTGGCGTGGTGAGATTCTCTGGATTATAGATATCGGACATCTCTTGGGAGGGAGACCTCTACACCAAAAGACGACATTGGCAACTCATTACAGCACGCTTCTACTAGAACAATCATCCGGAGCAACTGCAGAATCCTCTTATCTCGGTTTAGCAGTCTATCAGGTACAAGATATAGAGTTATTGTCGCTTGATCGTATTCAATCCCCAACAGTTGTATCCGAAGCATTGGTGCCATTTTTACGGGGATATTGGCTAGGAACTACTGGTGAAATGCTCATGTTGCTCGATGCTCCAGCCATCTTTGACCATATGCCGACCTAGCTCTATGGCGATTTCCACTTGTTAATCAGAGTTTGAGGATTTTTTAATGACGCTAAGCACATCAAATCGTTCTGACAGTAGCGATCAGCCTTTTATTGAAGATACTGCTAAGTCTCAGTCTGATGAACTTCTAGCCAATTTGATTATCAAACCTCAGTCGGAGAAGTTATCAAACCTCCTTCAACATAAAAACTCTGCATCTCAGCAAGGTAGTCTAAAAGTCTGGTGGCAGAGAATGGGGCTTAGGACAAAAGCCTCGCTACTGGCAGTTGTACTGGGTACTCTACCGGTTGTGGGGGTAGGAGCCATTGCATATAATATTGCAAATCAGGGTGCATTGGAGAAGCTAAAGGAACTAGAGACTGTGCGTGTAGAGGATCTGCAGCTGACTGTCGATCTCTTTATGCAAGAGCGCTACTCAGATATTCAGCTTTTAGCTAATTTAGACATTTTTACGGCTCCAAATTTACGTAATGTGATCTCATCCCAACAAAAAGCAGAAATTCTGGATCAGATGATGGCTGCTTATAACGGGATTTACGACAGCATTGCACTTTTTGATCTCTCAGGTAATCCAATTGCTCAAACATCTAAGGGTACAAAACTCACAAATCATCTTAACCGCTCATATATTCAGGCAGCTAAGGTCGCCGATGGTGCAATTTTAAGTCAGCCATTGATTTCTACAACATCTGGTGAATTTAGCATCTATTCAGCATCTGTTGTTAAAGATAAAGTCACTGGACAGCCAGTGGGATACATTCGCGCACGTATCCCTGTAAGTGTCCTAAGCGCACGTCTAGATACATTTGGAGAAAGTAGCAGTAAATTCTACTTGGCGAACGAATTAGGAGAGATCTTTTTATCTTCTGAAACTGGCTACACAACCCCAATCAATTCTGTTGGTGAGCCCGTAGACTTATCTGATGCCGTAGATCTGCAGACCTCGACTTTAGCTGAAATTTTTCCCGATATTGCTGGTATTGTGCGTGGCGATTACAGTGGAACTGTTCAAGCAAAAAATACGTTGACCAATACCGATGAGGTTATCGCATTCTCTCCATTTGCCTTAGGAGAAGGGTTGCCTGATTTAAATTGGAGCGCAATAACATCGGTCAATATTGAGTTGTTACAAACAGCTCAGCGACGATTGTTCTTTGCGATCGCACTAGGTACTTTAGCAGCAGCGGGAGTGGCTACAGGGCTGGCCATTTTGGTGACACGTCGCTTCACACAGCCAATTTTGCAAGCTGCCGATGCCGTACATAAAATCGGTAAAGGCGATCTGCGTACCCGTCTAAAAGTAATTGGGCAGGACGAAATTGCTCAGCTTGGCATCAATATCAACCAAATGACGACGCAGTTGAGACAGTTTAACCAAGAACAGCAAACAGCTACACAACAATCAAAGCTACTTGCTTCAGCTACATCAATAACGGGTGATTTAGATAGCGAACATAATCAGATACAGCTAAATCTATTTGTTGAGCAAGTGCGCACTTTTCTGCACGCCGACCGTGTTGTCTTATATCAGCTAACTGACAATATCGTATCAGATAAAAATGAGTCAGTTACTGTTAATCAGCCCAGTATTTTTGATGATGCTATTCCTAGCCTAGTAATTTCTCAAACAGAAATCGAGAACTATTTAGATGGTCAATTAGTGATTGCTGACGATGTGGCAATTGCTGATCTAACCGACACACTGCGGCAGCGGTGGCAGACTCTACAAATTAAATCCGCTTTAGTCATTCCCATTGTTAGCCAAAACCGTTTGTTTGGTTTACTGACAATTCATCACGCCCAAAGTTTGCATATTTGGCCGGCATCAGAGATTAACTTTTGCACACAGTTGGGTCAACAATTAAGTGTGTTGATGACAGTACAACAATTCTCTGCTCTAGCAACTGAGCAGAAAGCATTAAAGGAGAACCTCCAAAAACGTGCCTTAGAACTTATGTTAGAAGTAGATCCCGTCAGTCAGGGAGACCTAACCGTAAGAGCTCAGGTGACAGCAGATGAAATTGGAACTATTGCCGACTCTTACAATGCTACAATTTCTAGCTTAAAGAAAATTGTTGAGCAAGTACAAACCGCTACACATCAGGTAACCACCACAGCTAGTCATAACGAATCTTCTGTCCAAGATCTCTCGCAAGCAGCAAAACAACAAGCCCAAGAAATTGCTACTGCTCTTAGCCAGTTAGATCAGATGGTTGTATCTATTCAAGATGTGGCGGCAAACGCTGATCAAGCTGAAGCCATCGTACAACAAACAACAATTACAGTTGCCTCTGGCGATGAAGCTATGAATCGCACTGTAGAGGGTATTCTAGCTATCCGAGAGACGGTGGCTGCAACTGCGAAAAAAGTAAAGCGACTGGGAGAATCATCACAAAAGATTTCTGGTGTGGTCAATCTAATTAATGAATTTGCATCTCAAACTAACTTGTTAGCCTTAAATGCATCGATTGAGGCAGCTCGTGCTGGCGAAGAAGGAAGAGGCTTTGCAGTAGTTGCCGACGAGGTCCGCTCTTTAGCACAACAGTCAGCAGAAGCAACCACTGAAATTGAGAACTTAGTTGCTGAAATTCAAGCAGAGACTAATGAAGTAGTCAAAGCCATGGAAACGGGAACCGAACAGGTTGTTATAGGAACTCAATTAGTCGATGAGACTCGCGCCAGCTTAAATAGTATTGCTCGGGTAACAACAGACATGAAAACTTTAGTTAACTCTATCAATCAGGCTACATTTTCTCAATCTGCTAGTTCTGAGAATGTTACAAAAGCTATGAAAGATGTGGCCAATATTGCTCAGAAAACGTTATTGGATACCGATAGGGTGTCTACATCTTTTGAAGAACTCCTTAAAATCTCTCAGGCTCTTCAAGAGAGCGTGCGCCAGTTTAAGGTAAGTTAGCCAAAACTATTTTTATTCAATTTTTGAACTCCATGACCCACAGGTTATGACCATCGACCCCTATATCCGCGATCAGGCCTATCAATTTTTTATTGAAGAAGCGTCTGAATTACTTAATGTCATTGAGACTGGGCTCCTCAATCTGCGCCAAGATATCAGTGTGCAAAAGGTTCATGAAATAATGCGAGCAGCCCATTCAATTAAGGGCGGAGCCGCCAGTGTTGAATTAGAGACAATTAAAATAATTGCCCATCGACTGGAAGATGTCTTTAAGGCTTTGTACAGCGATACAGTCGTGGTCGACGAGGATTTAGAAACTCTCCTCCTACGTGCATATGATTGTTTGCGCCATCCACTACAAGCGCAGATTGATACTGGTCAATTTAATGAGAAACAAGCATTAGCTGCCTTTGAAAGTATCTTTGGTGAGTTAGATGTGCGCCTTGGGCCAGCTATGGAAGCCACAGATGGATTTATGCCTAGTGCCGCTGACCTAGGAGTAGACATCGTAGCTTCTATCTTTGAGATAGATGTGGCTGATGTCTTGTCAGAACTAAGACAAATATTATCAACCCCCCAAAATTACAGCTGTGGCCAGGAGCTACAAACACAGCTTGAGATCCTAAATGGGTTCGCTGAATTAGTAGAATTGCCAGGATTTACTAATATTATTACGACTGCTCAAGTTGCTGCTGACAGACACTACGAAAAACCGTTGCCGGTTATTGCTCAAGTGATTAACGATGTAGAGCAGGCTCGTACAGCCATTCTGACAGGAGATAAAGGCTCGGTTCATCCAGTATCAGACACGCTATTGGCACTGGCAGAGAGTTCCGTTGTGGATCTGGGCGAACCAACGTCTAACGATATGCCTGGATACATAGACGATTTGGACTTGTCTGATCTAAATCTCGATACTCTCCAGCAGTCAATTCACTATGAAATAGCAGATTCAACTATCATTTCATCAGAGAATGCCTCTGCGCAAGTGTCTACGCTTGAAGAAATTTGGTCTATAGAAGCTGATGAGTTTCCGTCAGTAGAAAAGTTAGAAGAGAATATAAAATCAGACGTCACCTCTTCTAACCTGGCTGCATTAGAGGATGTATGGGGAAACACAGCATCAGCGAATTCAAAGTCAGATGACGAGACCAGTGATGTTGATACGAACCTCGATGAGACTCTATCAAAAATACTGAAGCCTCAGGCAGATTTAGAGCCGAACATAAGAACATCTGAAAATCATGAGAATAGTGCTGAATTAAAGCGAGCAATAGAATCAGAAGTCTCTACGTCAAAGGTTCATCTCAACAACATTGAATCTGCTGTAAATCTTGTTAGTCAGTCATATGACTCACTGCCCAAGCTGCCTGAACAACCAAAAATTAGACCTAAGAAGAAGAAGTCTTCACCAACACCGAGAACAGACTCTAGACTATCTGCTAAGGTCGCGCTAGAACGTTTGGAGCGGATGAATAATTTAGTTGGTGAACTAGCGATCAATCGAAATAGCTTATCTTTACAAAATACGCAATTTCAGACTACTGTTCGTCACTTGGGACAAAAGTTTTCCTCATTTCATAAGCTTGTTAAGCAATTACAGCGTGTTTCTGATCAAATCTTAGTTTCTCCTCAGCAACAATCCTCCGAGAAGATAGCTGACTATGCTATCTTTGATTCTCTAGAAATGGATAGTTACAGTGAGGTCAATTCATTACTTGAAGCGGTATTAGAAGAGGTTTTTCAACTAGCAGAATCTGTTGATGATGTTGATTTGTTTGCAGGGCAATCAAATCAACTGTTGAAACATCAACAGCGTACGCTGACCCAGCTAAGAGATGAATTGATGTGGTCACGTATGGTTCCCTTAAATCGGATATTGAAACGATTTCCTCGAGTGATTCGGGATTTATCAAATACCTATCAAAAGCCGGTTCAATTAAAACTCACAGGCACAGATGTTTTAGTGGATCGCGTCATGCTAGAAAAGCTTTATGATCCGCTTTTACATTTACTCCGTAATGCTTTTGATCATGGTATTGAAGATCGTGATCAACGACGGACTATGGGCAAGCCTGAACAGGGAACCATTGAGATTCGCGCTTATCACCAAGGTAACTATACGGTGATTGACATCAATGATGATGGCCAGGGGTTAGACTCCAGTAAAATTGCTCAACGGGCAATCGAAGCTCAACTGCTTTTACCAGAGCAGATTGCAGATATGTCCAAACAGCAGATTCAAGAGCTAATATTTGAGCCAGGTTTCTCGACAGCGAGTAAAGTTACCGAACTTTCAGGTCGCGGTGTAGGTCTTGATATTGTAAGGGAAAATCTGCAAGCGTTTAATGGTAAGTTATCGCTCACAACACATCAGAATAAGGGAACTCAGTTTTCTCTTAAAGTTCCTCTGACCTTAACTCTCACTAAACTAGTAGTGGGGAGTGTCGATAATGTTGCTATAGCAATCAACTCTGACAGCATTGAGGAGATTTTAAAGCCTGTAAATAATCAGCTCAAACAGTCTGGAGGTCAGCACTTTCTTCATTGGAGAGAACAACTTGTCCCAGTATATAAAGTAGCTGAGCTTTTAGGCTACCAGTGTCAGTTTCCGACTCAACTACCAAAGGAGCTGCAGTTAAGTAAGATAGTCAGAAATACACAAAAAACAATGCTGGTTATTCAGCAAGGGCAAAAACTGTTAGCACTAGAGCTTGATCAAGTAGTAACGGAGCAGGAGCTCGTTATTAAACCCATGGGTAAAGCCATTGCGGCCCCTAATTACATAAACGGTTGCACAATATTGGCTGACGGCAGTCTAGTACCTGTGATTGATGGAGCTGCTTTAGTTAAGTTTGAGGTCGGAGCATCAAAACCCATAAGAACCTACCCTCAGCATGGGCATCCTCCAACTCTTATGATTATTGATGATTCGTCTGCCCTAAGACGGACTTTAGCATTGACCTTACGTAAGGCTGGCTATCAGGTATTACAAGCAAAGGATGGCCGAGATGCACTGGACCAACTGCAGCAAGGAGCACTACCAGATTTAATTATCTGTGATGTGGAAATGCCTCGTCTCAATGGCTTTGAATTTTTGAATCAGCGGCGAGGAAATCCTGTATGGGTTAACATCCCAACCGTGATGCTTACCTCTCGCGGTAATCACAAACATCGTACTCTGGCGAAACGCTTAGGAGCAACTGATTACTTTACTAAACCCTATGTTGAGAAAGAATTTACAGATGCGATCTCAATTCTTCTAGAGCAGCAAAATCCATGAAGGCTCAAAGATCTCTCAATCCCGTTAACTCTTTTAGAGTGATCGTGACAACCCTAGGTAGGGTAACCCTGGCCTATCGAATCGAAACAGTCTACAAAGTTGTTAAACGTTCCCAGATTCCTGATAGCAATCTAGAACAGACAGGAATTATTCACATTAATGGCGAAGCAGCTGTGATTGTTGATCTATATCGCAAGCTTCTCAATGCTTACACTCCAAGTGAGCAAGGCTATTTTGTCGTAGTCAAATCTCGTGTGGGTGAACTGATTGCTGTTCCTGTAGAGACATCACCTAATCTGATGGATGTATCAAGAGAACATGTACGAATTTTACCTAGCTCTTACCGCCAGGCTAACAGGTTAAGTGTGGCCAGCCATGTAGCTGTTATACCCCATGAAAAAGAGACTCTCACAATATTTGTAATAGATGAGAACTCTTTATTGCAGTCTGTACTCAACACTTAAAATTCTCTGGGCTAACTATTAGATAGCTTGAGAAGTTAGCCAGTTTAGAACTAGCTTATTCACAACCTCTGGGCGTTCATCATGGGGACAATGCCCTGTCTCTGGAATTGAGTGAAACGTTATAGCTTTCTCAATATCGTTAGCCATGTCTTGATAGATTTTCGCACCTTGAATTGGAGTCCAAGGATCTGTCTCGCCCCAAAGTACCAATAAAGGCTTTTGAATTTGAGGTAACAAGTCGCTTGGCCGTGGCCCTGGTGGGGCGGTCAAAATCGAGGAAAATACTTTCTGTGCTCCCAACTCACACGACGGTCTATACAAAATTTCTATTAATTCAGGTGTAATTGCAGCACGGTTGCCGTATACCTGTTTAAGAGCACCGCGAATCCGGAATCGCCGACGGACTTGATTAAAAATAAAGGGTCCTAAAATTGGAGCACTCACGGCTTTACCAAATACTCCCATGGCAAGACCAAGGAAGCGAGGCAAGTCTTCAGGACGATGATTCAGACTGCCGGCACAGTTAAGCAATACGCCACCAAGTGCCATATCAGGAGAATTTGCCAGCGTCATTAAAACCAGTAGCCCTCCAATGGAGTTACCCACAAAGACGGCGGGTACGCATACATGCTGCTGCCAAAAGTCCCGAAGCAGAGCTTCCCATAGATCCAATGAATAATCTAAGGCTGGTTTCTCAGAACCACCAAACCCCAATAAATCGAGGGCATAGACACGATAGCCGGCAGCAGCTAGATCGGGAATATTTTTCCGCCAGTGTCCGATCGATGCTCCAAAACCGTGGATCAGTACCAGAGGTGTACCATGCCCTTGGGCATGGTATCGAATATCGTAGCCTCGCCAGTTCCAGATTTGTATCTGTTGCTTTTCAGGCTTAACAGAGGTCGAAGAACTGGCAGAGATGTGAGGAATTGCGTTGGCTTGCTGAGAGGATTGTTTGATAATTTGGCCAGTCATGCCTGAAGATGAGCGCTATGTTGTTTAAGCTTCTCTTCATCATATCGGTTTGTGCTCTGGCGTGATTGTCGCAATCCTGAGCGCTCTAGTAAAGTCGTTAACCACCGATCAGTTTCCGAGGATAGCGGAGGAATCGGTGGTCGGTCGTAATCGATAGAAAAATCATGGGCAAACTCACCACAGACTTCATCCAGAGCTTGCTTGAGGTCTACCGTACAGTAAGCCTGGGCATCGGCATCATCTTGAGAGCGGCTGAGAGGTAAAGTTAAAGGCGGAATTGGTGCATTAACCTGCCATGCATAAAGATCAGCCTTGGGTCGCTGTTCGCTGCGGCTTACTAGAACGCGATAATCAACATTATTTGGAACATAGGCAGAGATTGGCTCCCATCCTCGTAGCAGATCAATTTCTACAAAGTGAGTGTCATTGCCAAATATGGCCTCACAGCGTTGCTCATAGTTTTCACGGCCACGCCCTGGGCGTTTTGTATGCGGAGTTAAAATCTCGATAATAGTAACCGTTCTACCAATTTGACAATCGATGATCTCGATGTAGTCCTCTTGAATAGTTTGAGGAACAGCGATGTAAGTAGGAATTGGCTGCTGCTGTGACGAGCAAAACGCGCTGTTATCCACTGCAGAACTATTAGATCTATTGTTGTGGGTTAATTGACCAACTACCAGACTATCTTCTCCGCTAACACGATAGACCCGCTTGCGGATAATGACACTGTATCGGTCCGAAACTGCCTTCTGTAAAAGCTTAACCAATGCAGCAACAAGTTGCGGATGAACCTTAGGCCAAAGATCAGGATGCTCAAGATAAGGGTTCATGCCGGGGAACATATCGGGCATTAACTATCCTCTAAATGGTCGCTAGCTGAACGTTGTGGCAAATAAATTTAGTAGACTGCTGGCCCTGGTGCCGACCTGCCTAGAATGAACCTTATAAAATTTTAGCAAGGAGCTAGTATATGAAATTATTAATTGTTCATAGTTGCGAATATTTTAATGCAAGACTATCTGATAAAACTGAAAGTGCTTCACCAATGCCTACAATAAAGATTTTATGAAGTCACCAAAAATGTACTCAGGTAGAGTTGCAAAAATCACTGCATCACATTTATTGGATGTGGGATTTCATAAAATCTTTTCATAAGGTTCATGGCCGAAACAGGATTTTGGCAAGATTTTATTACTGGCTATGTTGAGGCTAGATGTTTGGTCGGTGTGGGGAAACGACTATGGAAATTTCAACGAATGGATGGATTGTTATTGGTGTAATGCTGGCAATTTTGGGCATTGGAGGCGGTGCGATCGCGACCTCCATACTCCAACCCTTAGGCCCAAATATTCCATTTTCTATTCCCATCACCGATTTATCTACACCCATCGGTGGTGAAGCGCGGCATCAGTTCAATCAAGGTATATGGGCCTATCGTGAACAAGCCTATGCCCGAGCCATTGATTGCTTTACCAATGTCATTAATGATGAGCCCAGCTTGGCTGAAGCCTTTCACAATCGTGCTCGCGCTCAGGCAAATTTAGCCAAGAAACAGGACGCAGCTATAGATTTTGTAGCAGCCAGCGATATTTATGATCGTCAAGGCAGCCGCTCTGGGATCGATTGGATTAAAACTGACTTAGACATCCTGGCCAAGCTTTGAGCGATTCCCAAGCACTGATGCGCATTTAGTAGAATTACAGACCAATAAATTCTATCTCCTGATAAATACGATTAAGTTTTGGGTATTCCTGTAAGAAGGATTTGAAGTTGTAATGAATGGATATTCTAGTTGCTCGTTTAATTAGAAAATTTTGTTAAATTGCGAAAGATATTAGAGGTGTTTTTTGGGAGCACAGTGCCTTAAGGCAGTTGACGATAGTATCAAGTTGCTGCTTTCAGCAGGTGCTTTGCAAGTATTTTTGCAAAACCTGTCTACCCTGCTAATGCCCTGGGCAGCGTTCAGGTATTGGTGAAGTACAAAGTTTATATACATTTCACACTGTATTGGTATCTTACTAGTTCAAAAGTATTATGCGAATTTTAGTCACCGGTGGAGCCGGTTTTATTGGTTCTCATCTGATTGACCGCCTGATGACAGATGATAATGAAGTGATTTGTCTCGATAACTTTTACACTGGTCGCAAGCAAAACGTCTTGCAGTGGTTAAATCACCCCAAGTTTGAACTAATTCGCCATGATGTCACCGAACCAATTCGCCTAGAGGTTGATCAGATATATCATTTGGCCTGTCCTGCTTCACCGGTGCACTATCAGTACAATCCGGTTAAAACCATCAAGACCAATGTGATGGGGACGCTGAATATGCTGGGCTTAGCTAAACGAGTTAAAGCACGCTTTTTCCTGGCATCGACATCTGAAGTGTATGGCGACCCTGAGGTACATCCTCAGCCCGAAGAATACCGGGGCAGTGTAAACACTATTGGTATTCGCAGCTGCTATGACGAAGGTAAGCGGGTTGCTGAGACCTTAGCATTTGACTATCATCGGCAAAATGACGTAGATATTCGAGTCGTTCGTATTTTTAATACTTACGGTCCTCGAATGTTAGAAAACGATGGCCGAGTCGTTAGTAACTTTATTGTTCAGGCCCTGCAGGGTATTCCGCTAACTGTATATGGCGATGGGGCTCAAACTCGTAGCTTCTGTTATGTATCTGACTTGGTAGAAGGATTTATCCGCTTAATGAATGGTGACTACATTGGTCCTCTAAACTTGGGAAATCCAGGAGAATATACCATTCTGGAACTGGCTCAATCGGTTCAAAAGATGGTCAACCCCGATGCAGAGCTAAAGTTTGAACCTCTGCCTCAAGACGATCCACGTCGTCGTCAGCCCGATATCACTAAGGCTAGAACGATGTTGGGCTGGGAGCCAACTGTACCTCTGCAGGCGGGTCTGGAGCTTACGATTGCGGACTTCAGAGCTCGCTTAGAAGCAGCGGGTAAACTAGCGGTGTCGACTGCAGCACCATCTGCGTCTTAGCTGATTGCAGCTTGGATCACAGTTAAACGCTTTTTTCATGTTGCAGCAGTTCCTTGGCACGCGCGTACCAAGGAACCTATGGGTTTAGACATCAACCTAAATCCTTAGATTTACTTCCATCAGAATCTTTTAAGCAAGGAGTATTTATATGCGTGTTTGCGTTATTGGTACGGGCTATGTTGGCTTAGTTACAGGTGTATGCTTATCGCACATTGGCCATCAGGTAATCTGCGTTGATAACAATGCAGAAAAGGTCAAGCTAATGCAGTCAGGACAATCCCCTATATTTGAGCCGGGGCTGTCCGAGCTGATGAAATCCTCCATGGAAGCTGAGCGGCTAAGCTTCACGACCGATTTAGCAGCGGGCGTAACTCACGGTGATATTCTGTTTATCGCAGTAGGGACTCCACCGCTGCCAACTGGTGAAAGTGATACTCGCTATGTCGAAGCGGTTGCTCGGGGTATTGGTGAGCACCTAAACGGCGGCTACAAAGTAATCGTTAACAAGTCTACAGTTCCCATTGGTTCTGGGGACTGGGTTCGCATGATCGTTATGGACGGGATTGCTGAGCGGGTACCTGTTGGTGCAGGCGCATCTGCGGTTAAGCCTGAAGCTCCCATGTTCGACGTAGTTAGCAATCCTGAGTTTCTACGTGAGGGTTCAGCGGTCTATGACACCTTTAACCCTGATCGAATTGTGTTGGGTGGCAGCAACCCCAAGGCCATTGCCATGATGAAGGAGCTGTACGAACCTATCGTAGAGCGTAAGTTTGCTGAAGATCAGTCTGCGCCTCAGGTACCTGTCCTGGTTACAGACCTCAGTTCAGCTGAGATGGTTAAGTACGCCTCAAACGCGTTTTTGGCGACCAAGATTAGCTTTATCAATGAAGTCGCTAATATTTGCGATCGCGTTGGTGCTGATGTTGTGCAAGTTGCCCAGGGTATTGGTCTAGATTCTCGGATTGGCAATAAGTTCCTACAGGCAGGCATTGGCTGGGGTGGTTCCTGCTTCCCCAAGGATGTCTCTGCACTACTGCACACGGCCGATGACTATGGCTATGAAGCACAGCTCCTCAAGGCAACTATTGATGTCAATACACGTCAGCGACTGCTTTCCCTAGAGAAGCTACAGCATATGCTGAAGATCCTTAAGGGTAAAACTATTGGACTACTGGGGCTGACGTTTAAGCCTGATACTGACGATATGCGCGATGCCCCGTCTTTGATCTTAATTGAGCACCTAAATCGCTTGGGTGCAAAGGTTAAGGCCTATGACCCCATTGTGTCCCAGAGTGGTATGCGTAATGGAATGACGGGTGTGATTGTAGAAACTGACGTCGAGCGTTTGGCCGATGGCTGTGATGCGTTGGTACTGGTAACTGACTGGAAACAGTTTAAGGAGCTAGACTACGGCAAGATGGCTAGTCTCATGAACACCCCTAATCTGATTGATGGCCGTAACTTCTTGGATCGTAAGGCTCTAGAAGATACTGGCTTTACCTATATCGGTGTAGGGCACTAAAAGCAAGCTGAGAGATCATAGCTTTGCGCCTGTAGTTTATAACGGCGGTGAGCGCTGAAAGCCTCAGATAGAAACAGCTATGGGCGCCGCCCAAATGTTTTGTCTTAAAACCACTTGAACTCAGCAAAGAGGGGCATTGTTTTTAGCAATGTCCCTTTTGTTTTATAAAGTTCAGCTGTCGGTTCTTCAATTCCTTCCATCTGGCGATGCCCAGCGATCAAGAGCCCGCTTACCACCCCAACGAGCAACAATCTCGTCGTCATAATCATCGGCCAGACGGACCACTGTGGTAACTGAATGCTTAAGTTCGATGCGATCGCACGTCGAGCCCACTAGACTATGCTCAAACACGATATCGTCTTCACTATCGAGAGCAAAGCGGCCAAACAGAATATTATCGTTCGCGCGCAGCAGATAGTAGGTCAGTTCTGACGTGGCATCTACATCGGTGACAACATAGGAACGTGTAGTAATCAGTGCTTCATTTTCTCCCCAAGGCACTACCCGTGTTGATGCAACTGCAGATCCAATGGTGATAATAAATAACGGTTCATCTTCAAATGCTACGGTGGCCTCCCCAAATAGCTCATCCATCCAAGGGGCAATGCGGTCGTAACACGTTTTTTGAGCTGAACTTTGAAAATCCATGGAGCGGCAGCAAGATTTACAACTTGGGAATGTTCTGTGACATCCACACAACATTCTCTCACCTATGTTTTACGGGTGAGCAAAAGTTTCTCGATGATGTAACTGCAATAAAAGCAATATTAAACTGATAGAGCGTTTTCACTACAGGTACATGACTCTAAATTGACTGATTTACCCGACTCTTCTCCAGTGCCCAATCCTCCAGCAGAGCTAGATCAACTGGCTGCTGAGCTTTACTATAGCCAGGCTCAGACAAGTTTAAGACAGGTTATCGATACCTTAGATTTGACTCCCCGAGAGCGTGAAGGGCTGCAGCCTGAAATCAATAACTTGATGGGGCTACAGCAAAAACTTGATAAAGGAAACTTGCATCTAGCTGTCTTTGGGATGGTTGGTCGAGGCAAATCATCGTTGTTAAATGCGCTAATTGGGCAGTCAATCTTTGTCACAGGCCCACTTCATGGCGTTACCCAGGATATAACCAGTATTGATTGGCAAGTTATTGCCGATGATGGCCCCTTGCAACGTGTATCTTTAGGCGACAAAAGTGGTAAGTCAGGGGCTCAAGTAGAACTGATCGATACACCAGGTATTGATGAAGTGGGCGGCGAACAACGTCAGCGCTTAGCAGAGCGTGTAGCCCAGCAGAGTGATTTAATCCTATTTGTAATTGCAACAGATTTAACCCAGGTGGAGTACAACGCCCTAGGCTGGTTACGCAATGTAGGGAAACCGATTTTACTCGTATTAAATAAGGCCGATCAGTATTCTCAAGAAGAACAAACTCTGCTGATAGAAAAAATCCAGCAGCGGGTTGTGCCACTCAGCATTTTGCCGGAGGATATCGTTCTAGCAGCCGCTGCTCCTCTAAAAACTACGGTATTACAAGACTCAAGCGGCCATCGGCGGCATCAACGGATACGCGATACTCCTGATATTGAGGCCCTTAAGCTAAAAATTTTGGATGTACTTGAGCGTGAGGGCAAAGCCCTGATTGCCCTGAATACGCTGCTATATACCGATGATGTTCAGGCTAAGTTAGTTGCCCGTAAGTTGGAGATTCGTCAGCGGCGTGCTGATGATTTAATCTGGCAGACTGCCTTAACTAAGGCTGTTGCTGTAGCCGTAAACCCAGTTATGTTGGCTGATGTAGTTGGTGGGGTCACAGTAGATGTGGGGTTGGTGGTTGGCCTGTCAAGGCTATATGGACTGCCTTTGACTCAGCAAGAGTCATTCAAACTTTTACAGACAATTGTGATCGCAACCGGCAGTCTCTCCATCAGTGAATTATTGATTACGTTGGGGCTAAGTTCTCTCAAAAGTATTTTAGGAGCTGCAGGTTTAGCGACCGGTGGCTTTAGCTTAGCTCCATACTTTTCGGTAGCACTTACTCAGGCAGCTGTAGCAGGTTTTGCCACCTATGCCATAGGGCAGGTGACACGCACCTACTTGGTTAATGGAGCAAGCTGGGGAGATCAAGGACCTAAAGCAGCAATCGCCACGATCCTGGACAATTTGGATGAGGCTTCAATCATGGCCCGCCTCAAATATGAACTCAAACAAAAACTCAGACGCACTGAAGAATAAGCTATATTTTCGTCACTTAGTTTTAGGAAACTACATGTTCCTACAGGCTTGCTTGAGTCGATGCTGCTCTGCCGATAGACTATATCGGTCGACTTTTATCAGTGGGTTAAGCGCTGATAGATTAGTCTTCCAAAATCAAACGTCATATTTGCGTTTCCCTAATCTTTTTCCTTTTAGCGATTGTCCATGCATCGGTTCACTGTTGAAGTTATTTCCCAAACGCCAAATCCTCAGCAAACGATCTACGCTGCCATGCACCAAGATTACGCCGAAGGATTTGTATGGAGTGATCGCCACGATTGGCCATCCGAAGAAAAATGCGGTGATTTAATTATTCGCAACTTACTCAAAGGCGGGCGAGGGCACTATGGGCCACTTGAACACCCACAGATTGTCCTAAATTGTGGATGGTTGCCCCATTCGACAATGCAGCAAATGCGCACTCACCGAGTAGGGGTTTCGTTTGATGTTCAGTCTTTTCGCTATACAGGTTCTCGTATATTAGATGTTGTCGCTGGCAAACGCAGTGTAGAAGAGGTCTTTTATCTAAGACCCGTGGGCGATTACAGCGACCGACAAGGCAAAAAATATACCTACACAGAAGAACAGCGGCAGCAAGATATTGCTTGGTGTTTGGATGCCTGTGAACGATATAAGACCCGCATTGGACAAGGATTTGCTGAGGAGCATGCCAGAGGACTCATTCCTTTTGACGTCCGACAACACTGGGTGATGTCGGCTAATGTGCGCTCACTGATGCATTTACTCGATTTACGCTGGAAAGCGGATGCTCAACTGGAGGCGCAGAAGCTGTGTGAAGTTATTTGGCCTCATTTTCAAACATGGGTACCTGCGATCTCAGCTTGGTATGAAACCAGCCGCTTAAAGAAAGCGCGTCTGGCGCCATAGCTGATGTTTATCTAAAGCTTTTAGCGATTACCACTGTTGTGAACTATTTGTGTAAAGCAATAGTTTGTCGATTCATTAACTTGAATGTACTAGTGCGCAACTTTAATAAACCACCCTAAGAAGCCTTTCGATACCTTACACTCGACTGCGATTTCCAGAGGTTACCCATAGACTTAAAGTTGCCGAAATCGGTCTAATGGGCAATAACGTATGAATAGCTCTAACCGTTACATCTTGTTGCTAGATCAACATTGTGGAGTAGATATGATAGGCCACTGCTTATCCAATCATGTTGGAGGGTCAGTGTTTATCGCCAGTTCAGCTGCACAAGCAGTTGCCCGTATCGAGGAAAGCATTCCTTATTTGGTAATTCTTTCAGGGACTTATCAAAGCTGGTCACAGGCCTTCATCAACCGTCTGAGAGAAACCGTAAAACCCTTAGGTACAACAATCGTTGCCCTGACTAGATCCCACGAACCAACTTGGTCTTTTCAAGAGGAGCACCCAGGCATTGATGGGTTTCTAGTTGAGCCCATTAGCAAAGATGTTTTACATCTCCTAGTAGAATCAGCTGTTGCTAAGACAATTCTTTAGGTATTGAGTCTTCAGGTATTGAGCAAAACTGCGGAAACAGATTCAGCCAGATATCCTAAATAGAAAAATATGTTGCTAGGGCTTGTTGAATAATGAGCACTGCAAAAATACACACTATTTTATTCTTCCAGAGTATTTACGACTGCTCTGCCCTTGTTGCTTAATGGGGTAGAAGCTATGTCGTGTCAATAATTCTGTGACATCCAAACAGTTCAAATCACAACAAGCCAAGCAGTTTAAATTCTGGTTAGATCATCGTGTACAGGATGGAATGCAATACCAGTACGCACTTTTCCAGCGCATAGGCACATTGAGCTATGAGCAACGGCATCAGTTACACCAACAAGCTAGTCATTTTGCTAAAAACGGAGCCGATATCCTAGTAACCTACGAGGGAGAAACCTGTCATCTTTGGCTAAATCTAAAGCATAGGAAACTATTGAAGATTGCCAGTAGTGCGAAGGAAGAAATCTAAGTATTCCTATTTCAGCCTAATTATTTCCTAGATGCAGGAATTATCACCCGTGCACGGACAAAAAACTTTATATTTTGTTTAGAATTTGATAGGCAATATTAATGTGTGTATTGATACAGTCTTAAAACCCTTGAAATACAAGGGACTAAGCTAGACACCGTTCATGGAAAGCTACGGTTTGATGACAACTTGCTCAAATTCCTCTGGGCGTTTTACTGTAAAGCGTGTTACTACTGTAGAAACACGGATAGCCTCAGCAGCAGGTCCTACGTTTTTACATTGGTAGTGAAATTTCAAGCTTTGCTAACTATGGAATCTTTATTCAGGGTGTTGGCGAATGTGTACCGTTGTAGACGATGGTCCTTTAAGTTGAGTGAACCGTTCACTGTATCAGAGAAGTATTTCACCAATTAACAGGCTCTGCGAACTTGTTCTTCTGCCTTAGCGTTAGATACTTTTGAGCGTTCTGGCATGGGTTCGACGGGTTTGGTGATTTGCTATTTCGATATCTTGATCTGTTGCATTGAAGGAATACGAGGAAAGCGGCATGACCCAAGCAAATACTGTCCTTGAGGACTTGAGGCCTAGAAATGAGCTAGATTCGCTCATTGATCCTGAAGCTGGAAAAGCTTTTACAAGTTCTGAGGAAGAGGTCCAGGGTACTAAAGCTGCTAAAAGCACATCTAGACGTCGGAGTGCGTCATCAGCTCAGGCTAAAAAGAAGCATTACACTGAGGACTCTATTCGTCTCTATTTGCAGGAAATTGGGCGAATTCGGCTTCTAAGAGCAGAAGAAGAGATTGAGCTAGCTCGCAAAATTGCTGATTTGCTTGAGCTAGAACGTATCCGTGATGATTTGTCTGATGGTATGGATCGTGAGCCTGATGATGCGGATTGGGCAGCGGCTGTTGATATGCCTTTGCCGGCATTCCGTCGCCGTCTTCACCTTGGTCGTCGTGCTAAGGACAAGATGGTGCAGTCTAACCTGCGGCTAGTTGTTTCCATTGCTAAGAAATATATGAACCGTGGCCTTTCTTTTCAGGATCTCATCCAAGAAGGCAGTCTGGGTTTAATTCGTGCTGCAGAAAAGTTTGATCATGAGAAGGGCTATAAATTTTCTACCTACGCTACTTGGTGGATTCGTCAGGCTATTACTCGTGCGATCGCGGATCAGTCACGCACTATCCGTTTGCCAGTCCATCTTTATGAGACTATCTCTCGCATCAAGAAAACGACAAAGCTGCTATCTCAAGAGTTAGGTCGCAAGCCTACAGAAGAAGAAATTGCAACTCGTATGGAAATGACCATCGAGAAGCTCCGCTTTATTGCAAAATCAGCTCAGCTGCCGATTTCTTTGGAAACGCCTATTGGTAAGGAAGAAGATTCTCGCCTGGGTGATTTTATCGAGTCAGATGGGGAAACTCCTGAAGACGAAGTTTCAAAGAGCCTTCTACGTGAGGATCTAGAGGGTGTGCTGAGTACCTTGAGCCCACGTGAGCGCGATGTATTGCGTCTTCGCTATGGTTTAGACGACGGCCGCATGAAGACCCTAGAGGAGATTGGTCAGATCTTTAACGTGACCCGTGAGCGAATTCGTCAGATTGAAGCTAAGGCACTGCGTAAGCTTCGTCATCCAAACCGCAATAGCGTTCTTAAAGAATACATTCGCTAGGGGCTAGCTATATTAGCTAAAGCTGTCTCAGCTCTCTAAAGTTCGAGTCTGAAGGAATTCCTTCAGACTCGAACTTTTTATTTATGCCGTCTCCGATAGTCGATGCGCAAATCACATAGTCAATAAACAACACGCCGCTATCTCATTTGAGCATTATTACAAAATCATATGGACAAAAAGGTTGCTTTGTTGGTACTGTTGTTCTTGTAGAGGGTACGTCTGTTCCCCTATGGTTCGTCCTATGAGTCACCTATGGAACCTCTTACCAATGCTCAAGAGGAGCTTTATAACTGGTTAGCTGATTATATCCGTGAACATCAGCACTCTCCCTCTATTCGCCAAATGATGCGAGCCATGGGCTTAAAATCCCCAGCACCTATTCAAAGTCGCCTCGATCACCTCAGAAAGAAGGGCTACATTGACTGGAATGAAGGAAAGGCCAGAACAATTCGTATTTTGCAGGGTGGTGGAGTGCCAATCAAAGGCACTATTGCTGCGGGTTCAATGGTTGAGACTTTAGCGGATGTTGCTGAAGAGCATCTCGATTTATCCTCTTTGCCTATTAAGTCTCGTGACTATGCTCTACGTGTTCGAGGGGATAGCATGGTCGATGCCTTAATCGATAACGGGGACTTTGTGATTATGCGCCCGGTGGAGGACCCTAGTAGTGTTAAAGATGGCACCATCGTTGCGGCTCGTGTAGAGAGCGCTACTACACTCAAGTACTTATACCGTCAGGGTGACGATATTGTGCTGAAGCCAGCCAATGCTAACTATGAACCGATGGTATATGCAGCTCAAGAAGTTGATATTCAAGGTCGTCTTTTGGCTGTTTGGCGCAGCGAGGATTTGATTTAAGTGTGCGTCTGCCAGGCGCGGTTGCCAAGCTTTGTCTTTGCAGCTGAGTTCTGGGGGCTTAAGCCCATACTTTCTGCTCCTCATCTAGGGAGTTGCTGGTTCTGTTAACTCTCGTGGCTTTGCTCTATTAAACTAAGATCGCACAGTTTTAAGCAGAGCAATCTATGGTTAATCGGTCAGGGAAGCCTTGGCGGTATTGGTGGTTATCGATAGTTGCGATCGCAGTTTTGCTAAGCGGTGCCAGCAGCTGTGGACAGCTACCTCCAATCTCAGGGCAGCCGTCGATTTCCCAAGCCAACCATATTGTGACGTTCGTCCCGAAGCAGGCCCTGCTATCAGCTGTTGTAGACACTACAGCGAAACTAGACAAAGCTAGGACTCATACACATTTCTCCAAAGTTGTGTCCAAAAATCTAGACCTACTCTTAGTGTCGCTTAGTTTAGATTTCAAAGAAGATATTCGTCCCTGGCTTGGAGATACCCTTGCTTTTGCAGTCACTGATAAGGATATTGACCGAGATCACCGTAATGGACATCAGACTGGCTATCTCTTGGTCGTTGATGCTGCCGATGGAGACCGTCTTCGTGAATTTCTGGAGCTATTTTGGCAACGGCAGACAGTAGCCGGCACATCTCCTGTTTTATCTAAAGCGAGCGGTGTCCCTATCGTTACAGCTCAAGTTGGGACACATGAACAGTCATTAGCCACAGCTGTTGTCGGTCAACATATCCTGCTGGTGGCAAACGATGTCCAAGTTCTAAAACAGAGTCTGCGGGTTGCTCAGACACCTACACTGCAGTTATTAGAGTATGACTGTTGCGTGCCTGCTTGGGTTAGTCTGCAGCTTCCAGCATTGATAGATTGGTTAGGTTTGGCAGTTCCTGTTCAACCACAATTACCATCGTCTCCTCAATGGCAGCAATTGATTACAACTGCTATGTTTCAACCCCATCGTTTGGTGGTGAATACCCGAGCAAAGAGCTTACACCATCAGACAGCTGACCCAATATTTACAGCAAATCTGGCAAACACAAAAAAAACACGCAGTGTGGAATCTATAGAGAGCTATCTGCCCGCATCGTTAGTCTGGGCAGCAGCAGGATACGATTTACGGCCTCTATGGGCACAACTGGGAGATGAACTTAACTACTACCAGAAGTTGCCAGCCCCAATTCAGCAGAGTCAGCAATGGCTATCCACGCAGTTGGCTCAAATCCTTCTAGAACCTATCTCACAGCTTTTTTCCAACGACTACGCAGTTGGTCAATTTCGCGATGGCACCTGGCTGATGGCGATTGCAAACAGCCAGCCAGCCAACATAAAACAGCTCGATGACATTGCTATCCAACAAGGGCTGACAGTTAGTCAGTTCACCTTAAAAGATCAGTCAGTTACTGCCTGGAGTCGGTTAAAAACCCGTGTAAAGGAGGGAGCTAATCGAGAAACTACGGTTGAAACAGAGCTGGTTGCCTTACATACTAGGGCTGAAGACTGCCATATCTTTGCTACCTCTATTGGTGGTCTGACCGCAGCGCTAGAAGCTCCTGAACACCCACTGTTGGATACCCAAAGATTTCAGCAAGTGATGCAGTCAATCAATAACCATAATCAGGGATATCTGTATGGAACTTGGGATGAAATTGAACGTCTCTTAGCTAGTGATCGATGGTTTTCTTTGGTAAAACCCATTGTGCAGCCTTGGACTGAATCGCTTAGTGCGATCGCAGTTTCAGCCCATGGGCAACCGGACAAACAATCAACTGGAACCGTCTCAATCCTGCTGAAGGATTAAACGTTCTAGATTGCAGGCACGGCAGTCTATTTTGGGCAGCCTGGCGTACAAGAAGATGAACATCTCGATTACCTGGGTTCAGCAAACTCTTGCTGATTAGCCCAGGAGAGTGGGAGTTTTGAACATCTGTAAAGCTAAACTATAAGTTACTGATATTGAGCCATGACAATCTCTATGGACTTAGGTGTTCATGTAATTGAGCCCAGCGGTATTTTAGACGGCACCCAGACTGCTGCATTTCGTCAGCAAGTAGACGTCGCCCTAGAAAAGGACGCCAAGGTATTACTTATTGATCTCAAGGACATCACATTTGTAGACAGTTCTGGTCTAGGTGTTCTAGTTGCATGTTTGAAGAACGCCCGCACAGCTGGCTGCAAAATGTATATTTGCTCCATCAATGACCAGATCCGTATGTTGTTTGAACTCACCAGTATGGATCGAGTCTTTGAAATTTTTGAAGACCGTGCAGCCTTTGAAGCCGCCGTTCTCAAGTAATCATTACCAGTTTTCTAATTGAACCCAATATCTGTTAGCCCGCTAGACATAGCGGGCTATTGTTTTTATGGCTAAAGCCATAAAATACAGAGTCCATCCACCGTCTATTTAACTATTGCTAGCTAGATTGATTAAACTGGTAAATAGGCGTTTTAAACTATTACAAATCTATGGTGCTTTTTGGACTTGGTGGCTTAGGCAAAAAAGCCACAATGCCGTCTCCTGACGCTGCATTGCCAGGCCGTTCCGAGAAAATGCCTGTTCCTAAGCAGCATTACGTAAACGGTAATCCACTGCAGTCTCCATTTCCTGAGGGTATGCAGACTGCAATGTTCGGACTTGGCTGCTTTTGGGGGGCTGAGCGTCGCTTTTGGCAGCAGGAAGGGGTCTTTTCAACTGCTGTCGGTTATAGTGCGGGCTATACATCCAATCCTACCTATCGTGAGGTGTGCTCGGGAATGACTGGGCATAACGAGGTTGTTCTAGTTGTATTTGACCCAACTGTCATTAGCTATGGGCAGTTACTCAAGGTGTTTTGGGAAAGTCATAACCCAACCCAAGGCATGCGTCAGGGTAATGATGTGGGTACTCAATATCGCTCTGGTATTTACACTTACTCTGATGAACAAAAAGCTGCTGCTGAAAGCTCTTTAACCGCATATCAGGAAGCATTAACCCAGGCCGGTCATGGCACCATCACAACTGAAGTTTTGGATGCCCCTGAGTTTTACTATGCTGAGGACTATCATCAGCAATATCTAGCTAAAAATCCTGGTGGTTACTGTGGTCTAGGGGGGACCAACATTTCTTGTCCCATTGGCGTGGGTGTGTGACGTCCGATAGCTGACGCTATGGGCTTCAAACCCAAAAAGCTATCCGTTCAATTTTTTGAAGTTAACGGATAGCTCTTATTTAACGGTCTAGCTTTCTGTGGCGATGCGCTCGGCGGCTCTAAAATTGCTTTAGGAAGCGTAGATCGCTTGCATAGAGTCGACGAATATCATCAATCTGACTCTGAACCATCGCTAAACGTTCGACTCCGAGACCTGCGGCAAAGCCACTATAAACTTCTGGGTCATACCCAACAGCCTTTAGAACATTTGGATCAATCATGCCGCAGCCTAAGACTTCTAGCCATTTTCCCTTCCACTTGACATCTACTTCCGCCGACGGTTCAGTAAATGGGAAGTAGCTGGGTCTTAGACGAACTTCGATATCACCAAAGAGAGCTTCCAAAAATAGCTGGATAGTCCCTCGCAGGTCGGCAAAGGTGATGTTTTTATCGACCGCAAAAAATTCTATCTGGTGGAAAACGGCTGCATGAGTCGCGTCTACTGTATCGCGTCGATAGCAGCGCCCTGTTGCTAAGGCCCGTAGTGGCGGCTCATGGTTTTCCATGTATCGAATTTGAGTATTGGACGTGTGGGTACGCATCATTTTGCCATTAGGCAAATACAGCGTATCCTGCATGTCCCGTGCGGGATGATCGGGCAAAAAGTTTAGCGCTTCAAAGTTGTAATAATCTTCTTCAATCTCAGGGCCGCTGGCAACTGTGTAGCCAAGGCCAATGAAAATATCAGTTATCTGGTCGATAATGCTGTTGATAGGGTGAATTTGTCCTTGGGGTAGATAGGTGCCCGGCATTGATACATCCAAGGTTTCAGCCTTCAGCTGGGCCTGAATTTTGGCCTCCTGAAGTGCGGTTTTGCGCTCCTCAATATTCGTCTGCAGCGCAGTTTTAACTTGATTGGCAAGGGAGCCAATGCGAGGGCGATCTTCAGCAGATAGCTTTCCCATGCCGCCCAAGATTTTAGAAAGCTTACCCTTTTTGCCCAGATAACCTACCCGAAACTGATCGAGTTCATCTAGGCTGCTTAGGGTAGCGATCGCATTGCTGGCTTCTTGCTGTAATGTACTCAGCTGCTGCTCAAGGTCGGTGGTCATACTGGCCAAAAGGTTGAAACGGGAGGGGTACAAAGAACGATCTTTAGTCTACACCGAAGCTTTGATTCCCTATGAAACTATTAATCAGTAACGATGACGGTATTTTCGCAAAAGGTATTCGAACATTAGCCGATACCCTGGCAACCAAAGGGCATATCGTTACTGTCGTTTGTCCTGACCGTGAACGGTCTGCCACAGGGCATGGAATCACCATGCATCGGCCTATCCGAGCTGAACAAGTCACTTCGGTCTATCACGAGAGTATTCAGGCTTGGGCCTGTTCTGGTACTCCCGCTGACTGTGTCAAACTCGCACTTGATGCACTGCTAGAGACGCCTCCTGATTGTGTTCTCTCAGGTATTAACCACGGAGCAAATTTAGGAAACGATGTACTTTATTCAGGAACAGTATCAGCGGCTATGGAAGGTCTGCTGGAAGGAATTCCTAGTCTGGCCATTAGCTTAGCCAGTTTTACTTATTCAAATTTTCAACCTGCAGCTGACTATGCCTGCCAACTATTGCCTCAGTTGGTGCAGTTAAAACAGCCACTTTTACTCAATCTCAATGTCCCATCCTTAGCCAGCGATCAAATCAACGGGACGACTGTTGCTCGTCTAGGAGTCCGCCGTTATCGTGACCTATTTGAAAAGCGGATTGATCCTCGGGGAAAAACTTACTACTGGCTTGCCGGAGAAGTTTTAGAGGAAAGCGATAACGAGCCACCCCATGGTTTACCTAATAGCCTTAGTGACATACAAAATATTGACTTTATGAGCCGGTTTACCACTGACGTAAAGGCAATTAAGTCTGGCTACATTACAGTTACACCTTTGCACTATGACTTGACAGCCTATAGTGACTTATCTGACCTTCAGCAGTATCTCCCAAATCTAATACCCCATCGAGAAGAACAGGCCCATTGAAAAGAACAGGGCTGATGGTCGCGTATTTCTAATGTGGCTTTGGGCAAACTGGCTGTAGGCAGAGTAGCTTAAATTAAAAATGGTCGCTTCAAAAGCTAAACCACTCATCTGAGTTGGCTCAGATGTGAAAATCTTAATAATTCCAAACATGCGCTCTATGGCTTGATCTATAAAGACAGTCTGGGTTTATAAGCATTTTGTATGGATAAGTAGGTAAGATCACTCCTGATTATCATTCATTTCTCTAGAAAAAAGGGGGATACGCTGTGCTAATGGGCTTAATTAGCTAACCAGTCACCATTCAGCAAAATTCGCGTCCCTCATTAACGTCATTACTAGCCACTGATGTCCGACTCGAATGCTCAATTCACGATTCACTTTTGGGGAGTACGGGGAAGTATTCCTTGTCCAGGTGCCGAAACGGTTCGCTATGGTGGCAACACGTCCTGCATTGAGATGCGCGTTAACGGTGAGCGTTTGATCTTTGATGGCGGCACAGGGCTACGAGAACTGGGACAACATCTGCTAGCAGAAGGTAAGTCTATCCATGCCAGCATGTTTTTCACCCATTCCCATTGGGATCATATTCAAGGATTTCCCTTTTTTGTGCCTGCTTTTTTACCTAACAATCAGTTTGAGGTATATGGGGTTATCTCACCCAACGGTGCAACCATAGAGCAGCGCCTCAACGATCAAATGCTGCATCCAAATTTTCCGGTGCCTCTGCAAATCATGCAGGCACAGCTAAAGTTTTGCGACCTGTCGATTGGAGAAACAGTCTCGATTGGCGATATCAGTGTGGTGAACGCTCTGCTAAATCATCCAGGCGAAGCAGTTGGATATCGTGTTGAATGGAATGGTTTGGCAGCAGCTTACATTACTGACACTGAGCATTTTCCAGAGCGACTAGACGAGAATGTTCTATATCTAGCCCAAAATGCTGATGTGATGATTTATGACTGCACCTACACTGATGCAGAATATCATTCAGAAAGCAGCAGTAAAGTGGGCTGGGGGCACTCCACCTGGCAAGAGGCTGTTAAATTAGCAAAGGCCGCTAACGTAAAAAAGTTAGTAGTTTTTCATCACGATCCACTTCATGATGATGATTTTATGGATGATATTGGATGTAAGACAGCTACTGCGTTTCCCAATAGCATTGTTGCTCGTGAAGGAATGGTGCTAGATCTGGCTGAAATAAAAGCGCTTGAGCTAGCGAAGCGCTGATGTTTGAATAGTATGGGAAGCTTTAAGACCCACCCATCAAGCACTCTAAGAAGTATACGTATGTGAGGTAAACCCAATGCAGGCTTACTTTACATACGTATAAAAAATCTCTAAAATCAGCACTATAAAAGCTATATTGATTCTTCCAATAAGCGGGTGACGCGATTCGAACGCGCGACATTCACCTTGGCAAGGTGACGCTCTACCACTGAGCTACACCCGCATTTGCCGTGTTTTGACTTTATCTAGGATGCCATAAAAGGATTTTCCTTGTCAAACAAACTCTTAGGGTAAGACCAACTTACGTTGGATAAATAGGAAGCTAAGGGAAGCTGGAGACTTGCGGCACCAACGTTTCTTAAACGTCTGCTGATTCAGGTAATTGAGGCATCAAGCTGGACATCTTTAAGGCATTAGCAGTCTTAGGAAGCTGAGACATTAAACTAGCCATCTCTAAAGCGCTCATGGCGTAGTTCCAACCTAGGTTGCTCTTGATTCCTGCTCGCTCAAGAGCCTGCTGCATGGAGTCGGTTGTCAAAATTCCAAATACAACAGGGACACCTGTTTGAAACCCAGCGGCTGCAATTCCCTTAGAGACTTCTGCGGCAACATAGTCAAAATGGGGAGTTTGTCCACGGATAACAGCTCCTAGACAAATAATGGCATCGTATTGACCACTGAGGGCTAACTGGCGTGCTACCAGCGCTACTTCAAAGCTGCCAGGAACCCAAGCGTAATCTACTTGGCTGCCGTGGGGGTCAACATCAACACCGTGACGCTTGAGACAATCCTGACAGCCGTCCAGCAATTTGTTCGTCACCAAATCATTAAATCGACCAATTACAATCGCAAATTTAGCATTGTTGACACGGTCAAAACTTCCTTCAAAAACAGCCATTAAATTACTCTACTTGTTCTTTAAAAAAATAAGGTGGCAGGTCTCAATAGCCTTACCACCTGACAGCAAGTGTTCTGTATCGATTTGTGTGAACAGCGGTCAGCTCAAAAATAGCTGCCAAGCCAAGCTCTAGACCACCAGGTAGTTTAGCCCACCTACTACGATGACTAGAGCACCCCAGATGAGCGAACCTAGAAAAATTAATCGCTTTGATTGTTCCCAATTCTGTGGTGAAGCATAGGCTACGGGAACCCCGATCACCATTACAAAAGACCAAATCACCAGCACAAACAACAACAGTTGAAACAGAATAGACATAACTCGCCACTCTCAAGACAGCAAAAGATCTGATACACCTTATCTGGATGCAGAATTGCCGTACTAACTGAGCGGAACTTTGCTACCAGACTTGGATAAGCCTCTTAATCTATTGATGGTGATACAGTATGGAGCACTGATCGCCCTGTTTAGTACGCTATCAAACATTTGGCACCTAACGAAAGCGTTTTGCTGGAATCAATCGATTAATTTTCCTGAGCTAATATTTGCTGATTTCTTGCTAAGTGAATGCCTGTCTGATTAGGCTGATGTGTAGACCATGGATTTGATCCTTTGCCATACAACTGCAGACTTTGACACTCTAGGGGCAGCCGTCGGCCTAGCCTGTCTCCATCCGGGTAGTCGTATTGTCTTAACTGGTGGCGCTCATCCAGCAGTCAGATCTTTTTTGGCATTACACCGTGACGAGTATCCGCTGATTGAACGTCGAGCGGTAACAGTACCTATGATTCGATCAATCACGGTGGTAGATGCCCATCAACGTAGTCGGGTAGGCGCAGCAGCAGTTTGGATTGAGCATGCGATCGCAGCGGCCTTGCCTATCATCATCTACGACCATCACACAGAGACTTATCCCGATATGCCTGGCGAGATCCATATCGAAGCTGTGGGTGCTACAACCACTTTGGTTGTTGAAGCCCTGCAGCAGTCTAATATCCAGATTTCTTCCACCGAAGCCACAGTCATGGCCCTTGGAATCCATGCTGATACGGGCTCCCTAACGTTTGCTCAGACAACGTCTCGCGATGCCTATGCCTTAGCCTGGCTCATAGAACAAGGGGCCAATCAGCAAGCGATTACAGAATCTGTGGAACCAGGACTATCAGCCACCCTTCAAGGATTGCTGAGTAAGGCACTCGACACTATAGAAGTTCAGCAAATTGAAGGATATACCGTTGGCATTGTCTATCTAGAAACTAAAGACTTTGTTCCCGGTTTATCGGGTTTGGCCAGCCATTTGATAGCGCTTTTGGGACTAGACAGTTTGCTGTTAGCCGCTGTTTATACTACCAAGGCTAAGCCAGGGCTCACCCTAATTAGTCGTACACGGTCACAAACGGGGATGAATTGTCGCACATTACTACAAGCGTATGATGGTGGTGGTCATGTCTATGCATCAGCGGCAAATCTGACCACACATGAACCTGATCTGGTTTTTAGGCAAGTCTGCTCGGCTGTTCTCCAAGCCCATAGCCGGGCGGTCATGGCCCAGGATGTCATGTCTTCGCCCGTACGTACCATTCGCTCTGGAACGACGATAGCCGATGCCCAGCGAATTTTGCTGCGCTATGGTCATTCCGGTCTATGTGTGGCTGATGATACGGGAAAGCTGCAGGGTATTATCTCTCGACGAGATATTGATTTGGCGCTGCACCATGGTTTTAGCCACGCTCCAGTAAAGGGGTATATGACCCTTAATCTAAAAACCATAGCGCCCCAAACTCTCCTCAGGGAAATTCAGTCCCTTATGGTCACCTATGACGTAGGTCGGCTACCTGTTTTAGCTCAAGATGAGCTAGTGGGCATTGTGACTCGCACTGATGTGCTGCGGCAGATGTATGCCTCGCAGTTGGGCGATGAGGGGGCAACACCAATCCTTAAGACCAATCTATATGAGCGACTACAAACATCTCTAAGGGCTTATCCTACGGCATTAGAATCAGATGCTTTATGGACTTTACTGCACCATATTGCTCAAGCTGCACAGCAAAGAGGATGGCATTTGTATTTGGTAGGAGGCGCTGTGCGAGATTTGTTGCTGGCCCCTAACGATCAAGCGGTGTCAATTAAGGATATTGATCTGGTTGTGGATAGTTTTAGGTCCCCTGTTGTTGAAGGGGCTGGAGTTGTTTTGGCTCAGCAACTGCAGCAGCAATACCCAGAGGCTGAACTTCAGGTCCACGGAGAGTTCCAGACTGCTGCCCTGATTTGGCGGGCGCGGGCTAGCCAGGCACCTTTAATGATTGATATTGCTACAGCCCGCACAGAGTTCTATCCTTATCCAGCGGCCAATCCAGAGGTCGAACCTAGTTCAATTCGACAGGATCTCTATCGGCGTGACTTTACCATTAACGCTATGGCAGTGCGGCTAACATCGCCTCAGCCAGGGCTGCTGCTTGATTTTTTCGGTGGCTATCTAGATACCCAACAACGGCAGGTACGGGTGCTGCATGCTAACAGTTTCATCGAAGACCCTACCCGTATTTTTCGGGCTGTACGATTTGCAGTCCGCTTGGGCTTTACTATTGAGCCTCAAACTGAAACGTTTATCCGTTACGCAGTCGACAGCGGTATCTATACCGACCTCCAGGCTCAGAAAACGAAAAAGCGATTGCCAGCATTGCAAACTCGTCTTAAGACTGAGCTGACCTATATTTTTCAGGCAGAGTATTGGGCGAAGTCTTTAGGGCTTCTGGATAAGCTGGGTGCTCTAAGCTGTTTACATCCCTCTTTGACGATTGATGCTGAACTATGGCGGCAGATGCATCGGGCTAGCCGCTGGCGACAGCGATTTATCGATGAGGTGGGTAAAGATATTGGGGTGGCCCCATGGTTGGTCAGACTGGAGTTGCTACTAGCAAGGGTGGAAGCGCGATCGCAAATAGCCAATAATCTACAGTTACCCCTAAGTTCAATTCAGCGGCTTCAAGAGCTACCAAGCCTTGAAGATACTTTGGTAACTGCATTTCGTAAGACTATCCAACCCAAGCCTAGCTTTATCTACCAAACCTTAACTGGCTATGATTTACCAAGCCTGTTAATGGTTAGTGTGCGTCATCCTAGCCCCATTGGTACTTATATCTGGCACTATGTCACTCGGCTAATTCACACCCGGCCACCCATTGACGGAAATCACCTCAAACAGTTGGGATATTCTCCAGGTCCGCTATATCGTCAAATCCTGACAGAACTGACCCACGCTGCTCTTGACGGCGACATTACTTCAGTATCATCAGCTGAGGACTATCTTCGTCAGCACTACCCACTAGCCACTAACTAGTAACTTCTTTAACTTGGCTCAATTCCTTTACGGATAGACATCGTAGTCTTTTGAACTAAGAGACACTAGGCTAGCCCCATTGCCATTTCTCCACTGCTATCGATAAAGTAAGAAATTAAAGAACCATTAAGTTTCACTGTATCTGTGATGACGCTGTAAAGGTTCGATCATTGTTAGAGTGACCTTGCGGATACATGGATGTAGACATACATTGTGTATCCCATACCTTCTAACTCTCTGTACTAAGCTCTTTGTGCCCCAATGCAGATAATGCCGTCATCTGTTCAAACTGCTACAAAGGATTCAACATCAAATGCCAGCGGCGTATCCAGGTGGCGGCTACTTTTCCTGTTAGTAACGGCAGCTGTTGCTAGCGGTCTAGGAATAGCATTGGGCAGCACGCTACGTTTTCAAGTCTTATCCGTTAGTGAAGCATCTCTCTTTAAACCTCAGCAAGATTTTCCACCTTTGGCAGAATGGCCACCTCAGGTACCGTTGGCAAAAGAACGTGTCGATTTTGAGACGGATTGGGAAAATGAAATACCAACACAGCCCTTGATCTACAACGATTTCCCTAGTGAGAATGCTGAAAGCATCCAAGACGAGGGGATCTACGGCAAGGACCATGCTCCAGAAGCGGCAATCATACCTGATATTGTGTCTGATCCAGTTCCGGCAGATCTTAGGGATGAAGATACCACTCAAGATACTACGGCTGAGGTTTTGGATGATGAGTCATCATCCCCTATGGTTTCGACAAGTACTGGAGACTTAGAGGATGAATCCAACGGCATTGATGAACTACGCAACGATGAGGACTCTTTAACCACTCCGCCGCCCTCGTGGTTCGATAAACAGCCAGCGTCGGAGGCTCAATTTAGAGATACGCCTCTGATTATTTCTCCAGACGATCCTTCGTTATATCCTTATTCGCTGCCAGAATAATTGAGTTGCATTAGAGTAAGGGAGACCAAAGTCAAAAAAGAGCGGGTTTGGTTATTTCAACCCAGGTGGACTGCAACCATGGGTATAATGTCGCTTAGGTGTTTATAGGTTTTTTATGAGCAATCCAACGCTGCAGGCGTTCTTTCTGGGGCGCGCCCTGGCTACAGCTATTGGTGAGAAAGTCGAAGAAGTGATCACCACTGGCATGAGTGGTGTTGGACGTTTTGACGCTGAGCAGAGAGAATGGCTACATCGATTTGTTGAAGATGTCTTCGAGCAGGCTCAGGTTTCTCGGCAGAATGTATCTTCTGAGGATAGTAGTATCAATTCGAGCGAAGACCTACAAGCGACGATCGATAATTTGCGAGCTGAGATTGCTCAGGTGCGAGTTGCTTTACAGCAATATCGTGCTTCCTAATCGGTAAAGAATTTATGGTCAGGAATTAGTCCAAAGCTTCCTGGCTGTTTTCAGAAGATATTCTACTAAACATCGCTGGCTATCTAGGAGACTGCGTGTCTACAGTTCCCAACACAACCGATCAGCCGTCACTAAGTGAGGATTCTGACGATATCTCGCTTGGCCAGCTTAATGGTGCCGATACTCCCCACTTAGCTGTGACGGATTCTGTCGGTCCGGCCTCTCTGGGTGTGGCTTCTCATGAGGCTAAAAAAAATCGTGTTGCACCAGTGGAGAAGCGCTACCGGTGGACTCGCCGCTACAGTCGCCCACAGCGATTCGTTGATATTTGGTCGTTTTTTATTTCGTTTTTAGGTAAGCGATGGCTTTATAGCAAGCCTTGGAGCTATTCTGGCGGCATTTCTGCTGACAAACAGGCAATTCGACGCCGTGCGCAAGCTCGGTGGATACGTCATAACTTTTTGAACCTTGGACCAACCTTTATTAAGTTAGGGCAGCTATTTTCGACCCGTTCTGACCTGTTTCCATCCGAGTATGTTGACGAGCTGTCCAAGCTGCAGGATCAGGTTCCTGCATTTAGCTATGAACAAGTTAAAGACACTATCGAAACTGATCTGGGGCGTCCTCTTGAGGAACTGTACAAAACTTTTGATCCAATCCCTTTAGCCGCTGCTAGTTTAGGGCAGGTACATCGGGCACAGCTTTATTCTGGTGAAGAAGTCGTTGTTAAGATTCAACGTCCTGGTCTTCAGCGTTTATTTCAAATTGATCTGTCCATCCTGAAGGGGATTGCTCAGTACTTTCAGAGTCATCCCGAATGGGGCAGGGGACGTGACTGGATTGGTATTTATGAGGAATGCTGTCGTATTCTCTGGCTAGAAATAGATTTTCTGCATGAGGGACGTAACGCAGATACATTCCGTCGTAACTTTCGTGATATTGACTGGGTTAAAGCCCCTCGCATCTACTGGCGTTATGCTTCAAGGCGAGTTTTGACGCTGGAATATTTGCCGGGCATAAAGATCAGTCACTACGAGTCTTTAGAAGCGGCAGGGTTGGACCGGCAGCGTCTTGCTCAGCTAGGTGCGCAGGCTTATCTGCATCAGCTTCTAAACGATGGCTTTTTCCATGCTGATCCTCATCCTGGAAATATTGCTGTTAACCCTGATGGGGCCTTGATTTTTTATGATTTTGGCATGATGGGGCAAATTCAGCCCATCACTCGTGATGGGCTAATGCGTACTTTTATGGGGATATCCCAGCGCAATGCAAATATGGTAATGATGTCCTTGATCGATTTGGGGGCTTTGACAGAGGCTGAAGATATGGGGCCTGTACGCCGCTCAATTCAGTATATTTTGGATCACTTTATGGACAAACCGTTTGAGGAGCAGTCCATTACCGCCATTAGTGATGACCTGTATGCTGTTGCCTACGACCAACCATTTCGATTTCCGGCTACATTTACATTTGTAATGCGTGCATTCTCTACACTGGAGGGTGTGGGAAAAGGGTTAGACCCTGACTTTAACTTTATGGAAGCTGCAAAACCGTTTGCTAATCAGCTTATGACTAATGTTTCTAATTCCTCTAATAATGGTCTTATTGGTGAACTAGGCCGTCAAGCTGCTCAGGTTGGGAGTTCAGCCTTTGGCCTACCCCGCCGCATTGAAGATTCCCTTGACCGTCTAGATCGAGGAGATATTCGTGTACGTGTGCGCTCAATCGAAACTGATCGAGCAATTCGCCGCCTCAGTAATGTGAATCTCATGACCAATTACACTTTGTTGGTGGGCACATTTACCCTATCGGCTACGATTTTGCTGGTGAGTCAGTTACCATGGGTTGCTTTGGGTATGGTTTTACCGGCTATCGCCGCAGGAATCGCACTTATTCGTTCCCTCATGCGTCTTGGTCGAGCTGATCGTATGCCATAAAAGTTTTTCTCTTTATGTCTAAATGCTTTATGCAACGCTTTTTTGCTGGTTTAACTGATCCAGGACTGCTACGGACTAGTAATCAAGATGCTTACTACCTGGATGAATTAGGCCGGTTTTTTGTGGTTGCTGATGGTATGGGTGGACACGCAGGCGGTCAAGAGGCAAGCCGTTTGGCGACGGAAACTATCCATCAATATCTAAACGAACATTGGGAGAGCTCCGAGTCTCCTGATGTAATGTTGCGTAAGGCTTTTGTTGCAGCTAACGATGCCATTCTGAAAGATCAGTATCACCACCCTGAGCGAGCAGATATGGGAACAACGGCTGTAGCTGTTATGTTTCGAGATAATGACCAGCATCCCTGGTGTGCTCATGTTGGGGATTCCCGTTTGTATCGTTTGCGAGGAGCTAAGCTCGATCAGATTACAACTGACCATACTTGGGTGGCAAAAGCGATTGAGGATGGTGAGCTGACCATAGATGAATCTAAGCATCATCCCTGGCGACATGTGCTTTCTCAATGTTTGGGAAGAGAGGACTTGAGTCGTATTGATATTCAATCGCTTGATGTATCTGGAGGCGATCGGTTACTGCTATGTAGTGATGGTTTGACGGAAGAACTTTCTGACTCATTGATTGCTACCCACCTAAAATCAATTCGGTCATGTCCAACGGCTGTTGAATCTTTGGTCGATGCGGCTAAACAGCGCGGTGGTCGGGATAACATCACGGTAGTGGTGGTCGCCTTTCAAGACTGATTAATGGAAGGCGTTGCATGCGATGCCTGTACGTCAGAGAATTAATTAGGCATTAGTCAATTCCAGTTTCCACAAGATGGATGGAGTAAGGTCAGATGTTTAAGTGTGCATTAATCTGTACTGATTTTGACGATAGTTTGCAGCGGTTAGTCAAGTTTGTACCTGATTTGGTTCAATCTGGTTTAGATCAAGTGGTCTTTTTTCACAATGTGCTTCTAAAACCTGAGCGTGAGATTCCAAAAGTTGACGACGCAGCTATCGATCAAGCAAAGCGTGCACTTGGTGAGGCGAACGAAGCTACACTATCCGATGGCAAATCAGTTGTCATTGATGTTCGTACTGGTCTAGTTATCGACAATATTTCAAAGTCAGCACGCTGCTACGATGCGGACGTGCTGCTGTTGGGTACTCCCACCCGCTCTCTACTGACTGAAAAAATCTTTGGGAGTACAACGACTGGGATAGCTAAGCAGCTTAATATTCCCTTGGTGATTCTACGCCCTCAACTGGTATCAACTTATCGTAAGGAGGAACTAGCGTTACGTTGTCAAAATCTATTTACTCATCTTTTAGTGCCCTATGACGGTAGTAATAGTGCAAAGTATTTGGTATCTCAGATCGTAGCTGCAGCAAAAACGAATCACTATCCCAAGCAGTGCACACTTTGCTGGGTCATTGACGAATGTATTCGTGTTGAGTTGCGAGAATCTGAAGAGCAGGTTCAAGCAAAGCTGGATGAGGTGAGTGCAGAGTTAGAAGCGGTAGGAGTAGATGTCTCTACTGAAATTCGCCAGGGCGATCCTCAGCCTGAAATATTGAAGTCGGCAGAGATTAATGATATTTCTGCGATCGCAATTTGTTCAGGAAAATCCAAAGGTATTCTCAAGTGGTCCGTACCTAGCTTTACAAGCGCATTACTTCGTTCAAGCTGGCATCCCGTTATCCATTTTCCTGGCCAAAACCAGGCCTCTCGCTAATGCATCCACCAGCAGTACCTGTCTTAGGTATCAGATTGCATCGCTTGAAAGCTAAGCAGCATCTGAGGCTTTAAGCTATCATTTAGCTCTTTTTTGAGAATATTTTTACTGTCCTGAGGACGACCAACTGGCACGATAGCGCGAGCCATCAGCACCCATTCTTTAAGCAGTTTGCACTGGGGTAAGGCAATGTGTAAGCGACGCAGATTGACAAGCTGATTAGGTCCTTCTTTAGAAAAGAATAAGATACGATATTCTCCTGCTTCCCCTAGGTGCCAAATTAGCTTTTGGTTGCCATCTTGCTTTAGATCTAAATAACTTGATAACCATCGTGCTCCTTGGGTCTTGTTGTAAAATGCCGTAATCCAGAGCAGCATGGGGTAAGGATTACGGACACATAAAAAATTATTGGCCCCTGAGTTACCAATACGGCTCTCAATTTCTTGAGTACTCAACATTGCCCAGAGAGTAGGTAGCTGACAATTACTCATGGTGAGTAGTCTGGGAAAAACGATTTCAGCGACAGGTGTCTTTGGGGGCCATACCTGAAGTCGACAGAATCGATCTTCTTCAGAGTCGCTAGGAGGTTCCGATTTTGGGACAACTCGCAGTTCCTGAAGCGTCCCTCTTATTTGTTTCCCAAGATCAATAGAACGGCCAAATCGATTCTCTAACGGCCCTAACCGTTCCAAAAGATGGCTAACGCTATTAGGTCGCTGGGAACGCTGTTTTGCTAAACAGCTAAGAATCGCATCTTTTAATATCCTAGGTAAAGAGCCGTAGGGTGATAAGCCATCTAACGCTATAGGCTCTTGAGAACAGTGAGCCTTGTACCAGCCACCAAACGTATTACTTTGAGGGCGAAAGGGTAACGTGCCCGTTAGCATCTGGTACATCACGACACCCAAGCTGTAGATGTCAGAACGTTTATCTAATTCCTGTCCCTCCATCTGTTCGGGGGATGCATAGGCCAATGTCCCCATAAAGCTGCTGGTTTGTTCGCAATCGTCAACTTGCATAAGTTTTGCAATGCCAAAATCCAAAATTTTGACCAGCTCCCCTACGCTTGCGCTTTGAGTAACTAAGATATTGCTAGGTTTAATATCTCGATGGATAATTGGCACCAGATGACCATTTAGGATAATGCCTTTGTGGGCTGTTTCTATGCCCAGGCAGATTTGTCGAATGAAATCTAGAAAACGAGGAATTGGTAAAGGTTTTGAATGGATTACCTGGCCTAAATTTTCTCCTTTTAAATATTCCATGACGTAAAAAGGAATTTCATCATCGGTTACGCCATAATCTGTCACCCGGACAACATGTATGCTGTTGTTACCTAACTGTGCGCAGGTCATTGCCTCACGCATAAAGCGTTGAGTCACCTGCTCATTAAGTAGGGTTTGAGCCAAAAATTTAACAGCAACGGGAACGCCCCCTAGCAGCATATCTTCGGCCAGATAGACTTTACCCATAGAACCTTGCCCAATAGAGTTCATGAGCTCATAGCGATTGACGAGTCTACGCCCGAAATAAGTATCTGTCATGTGGCGCTGCAGTTCTAAGCCAATAATACATATTGCATCTGTCAGGTTAGTTAGGACAATCGATATCCCTGAAAGCCCCAAATTACAACAGCTAACCTGACTCGCAATTGACGAATGCATCCATCGATTGCGATAGCGTTGACCCTATCGAAGATAACAGTGAGAATCCTTAAAACACCTAGCGGTAGTCAACAAGACAGCCTGTGACCTTGATGTGGGTATTGCAAGTGTTGGAAAACCACAAGGTTTGCCAATCGAGTGGGACAAATTAAAAATTTTGACTGATGGAGCTGTACTCGTTGACTAAGATTCTAGATAAATCTAGAAAAACTACAGCTCCTATCTAAGGTGCCCGCTTTATCTGACAGAAGCCCAGCTGCAAGCAGTCAGCGGATAATCACCAAAACATCTGCGGTTTTAGCTTGTCATTAAATTCCTTCTTGAGCATATTCTTACTATCTTGTGCATTGCCCACAGCAAGCGTTGTCCGTGCTCTAATGACCCATTCTTTGAGAAGCTTTTGCTGAGGTGGTGCAATATGTAAGCGACGAGACCGGACAAATGAGTTCGGAAAGGCTTTAGAAAAGAACAGCACTTGATAGGTTGTATTTTCCGCTAAATGCCAGGCTATCCTTCCATGATGAGGGTTCTTAAGATCTAGATAGCTGGATAACCATCGAGGCCCTTGCACCTTACCGTGAAATGCTGTTATCCAAAGCACCATAGGATATGGGTTAAGGGTGCATAAAAAATTGTTGTATCCAGTGTTGCTAATGCGCTGTTCAATTTCTTGAGGGGATAGCATGACCCACAGGGTAGGCAACACGTGCTCTTCTAGGGAAAGCAGTCTTGGAAAAACAATTTCAGCGACAGGTTTATCCTTGGGCCATACCTGCTGTCGATACAATCGGTCTTCCTCAGATTGCTGAGATTCCTTAGATTGCTGAAATTCCTTAGGTGCAACTTCAAGTGCTTTTGAAGGAGATGGAAGAGCCTTAATTGACCCTTCAAAGTGTGCAAGTAGCTGGTTGACATTAGCGGGGCGATTCGAACGCTCTTTGGCTAAACAGGCCATAACAGCATCTTTGAGTCGCTGTGGCAATTTCCCATAGGGTGATAAACCCTCTAGTGGGATGGGGTCTTGAGAACGATGAGCCTTGTACCAACCACCAAACGTATTAACGTTGGGACAGAGCGGCAGAGAGCCTGTCAGCATCTGATACATCATGACTCCCAAGCTGTAAATATCAGAGCGGTTGTCGAGTTCTTGCCCCTCCATCTGTTCTGGGGAAGCGTAGGCCAACGTTCCTAAAAAACTACTGGTTTGCTCACTAATTCCATCCTGTATTAGCTTGGCAATACCAAAATCCAAGATCTTTACTAGTTCGCCCACACTGGCACTTTGCATAACCAAAATATTGCTGGGCTTGATGTCGCGATGAATGATGGGAACAACCCGACCGTCCAAAATAATCCCCTCATGGGCCTTAGCTAGCCCCAGACAAATTTGTCTAGTAAAGTCAAGAAATCGTTTAACAGGAATCGGATGTGATTGAATAACCTGACCAAGATTTTTTCCCTTGAGGTACTCCATGACATAGAAGGGGACTTCTTCTTCAGTTACGCCATAGTCTGTGACTCTGACTACGTGCATGCTGTTGTTACCTAGCTGAGCGCAGGTCATGGCCTCATGCATAAATCGCTGGGTCATTTGCTCATTAAGTAGGGTTTGAGCCAAAAATTTGACAGCAACGGGAACGCCCCCCAACAGCGTATCTTTAGCCAGATAAACTTTACCCATAGATCCCTGACCAATGGGGTCCATAAGTTCATAGCGATTGGCGAGTCTACGACCGAAGTAATTGTCTGTCATTGAACGCTGCGCTTCTAAGCCAACAATATAGTCACTGCGATTATGGCGAATTTGATGAAAGCTAGTCAGGCAGTCTGAAGAGGCTTTCGTGCCAATCTAGGGAAAAGTAGCTAAGTTTTTTTAACTTTAGTGCTCACAATAAAGATGAGTGACGAGATATCTATCAATACATCAGTGTGGGCAAATTCCCAGGGTGAATTAGCAGCAACTTAAATTATTACGGGGTATAGGGTATTTATCACTACCCCTGATGGCGTTCAACGACGGCTTCCATAGTACTGGTTAGATGGTGGCCAGCCATAATACCGCCAGAGAAATGATACTGATTAGGGTTGAGACGATAGAGGGTTTCAAAACCGGTACGCATGTGTCGGTCTTTGAGGGCCCAATATTGCTGAACAATAGAACTAGGGGCAATCCATCCTTCCCCCTCTACCCGTCCAAGAACGCTATGCTGCAGCACAAATGTGTATTGCCGATCACCTTTAACAATACGTCCTTTATACTGCAAAGCGATATCTTCAAGCTCGCCATTGGGAAAAACCAGCTTGGTAACCATTGTGAACCAGTCGCTGCTATTCCAGGCAACTAGAATTTTGCCTTTGACAGTAATCGGGAGTAAATCCCTTGCTAACCAGCTACCTTGAAGTGTCCAGCGTCCTGGTTCGATCAGAAAACTGTGGCTCACGTGTTCTCCCTAATGGTCTTGTGGAAATTTTTATATGCAACTATCACAAAATCTACAGCTAACAAATCTGGATATGGGGTTGCGGGCCGTGATCGCTTATTTGGGTCTTCCTCTTTAACAGTGCACACATCCAGGATAGAGGAAGATCTTTAGCGATTACTACCGTTGAATCTACCTTGTTAGTTGTTGAGGTTAGTCGCAACTGCATTTATATGGCCGAGTAAACAGGGATGACTGGCTCCTGTAACGGTGATCAGATTACCTGGGTGGCGATGCCAGCGCCAGTATCCCAATATGGCAAAAGCAATGGCTTCCTTAAAGCTGCTGTTGAGACCCACTTCATCGGTGGAAATAAGAGTAGTTTCAGGCAATCTGACTTGCAGTTGCGATCGCAAATACTCATTCTTTCCACCCCCACCGCACAGCAATACCTCATCGGGTTGGTGGGGTAGCTGTTGGTAACTATCAACGATAGTTGCTGCGGTAAAAGCCGTTAGTGTGGCTAAAAAATCAGCTTGATTAAGACCCAGGACTTGAGCCTCTTGCCAACAACGCTGACCGTAGTTGTTACTAAATAGTTCCCGCCCAGTAGATTTTGGTGGTGGTTGCTGGAAATAGGGTTGGTTTCGCCACTGGTTTATCAAGGGCTTACAGGGAGTGCCTTGGGCGGCCCAGGACCCATTGTGGTCATAGGTCAGCTGGCCATCGCTAAACTCATATACGGCCCAATCAATTAAAGCGTTGCCGGGGCCTGTGTCCCAACCCACAATGGTCTTAGGTGGGACGCCTGTTTTATCCCAAGGGGGAAGGTATGTCAGGTTGCCAATACCGCCAATATTTTGCACGCAGCGATAGCGTTCGCAATGACTTAGTAAACTTGCATCTACAGGGGGTACTAGAGGAGCCCCCTGACCACCCGCCGAAATATCGGCATCGCGAAAATTACTGATAGTGGGTGTTTGGGTTTGGGCTGCGATTAGCTCTCCCCGACCTAGCTGCCAGCTGTAGCCAATTTGCTTAATAGTTGGCGGGCGATGGTAAACCGTTTGGCCATGGGAGGCAATCAGGTCAGCCCTACCTAGCTGTCTGGCAGCCTCAGCAAATGCGATCGCAATCTCATCATCCATCTGGGCAACATCTGCCATGGACAATGGCGAGCCACCACATACCGCTAGAATGCGATCTCGCAGATCTTCTGGGTATTCAGCCGTATGAGCAGCCAGAAGTTTCACCTGAATGTCGTAGCCATGACCGGTCACTTCAACCAGAGCCGCATCAATACCATCAACCGAGGTCCCGCTTATGAGGCCAATTATTTTCATGCTTTTTAACTTACCTGAGTAACACAAGCCGTAAACCCCAAATAGCTTTAGAAAAAGCTATCTACGAGGTGACCCTATACTTACCGCTACATAGGCAGCTTATCAATGCCTCTATTCGCACCCACAACAACCATCAGCGTGCCGGCTCTTAATCGCGTTACCGGGCTCGGATTAATCTCAAATTTATCCATGGCATTTTCTTTGCTAATAGCCATCAAAGTGAGCCCATAGTGGTTGCGCAGGTCTAGCTCAACAATAGTCTTGCCATCAAATTGTTGAGGCACAACCACCTCAACAATGCTGTGGTCCGGGTCAAGCTCAAATCGATCAAGCACGCCCGGACGAGTTAAAGAGCGCGCCAACTCACAGCCCATTTCAAACTCTGGAAATACGACGTGGTCAGCCCCGACACGTTGGAGCAGTTTGCCATGGATTTCTGTCGATGCCTTAGCAACCACATTGGCAACTCCTGCCTCCTTTACATTGAGCGTAGTGATAATGCTCTCTTGAATATAGTTACCAATCGCCACAATCACCGTATCAAAATCGGGAATGCCTGCTTCCTGGAGAGCTGAGGGTTGGGTGGAATCCATCTGCAAAGCATGGGCCGCAATTTGATCGGTTAAGACTTGAGCCACACGATTCTCATCAGAATCAATTCCTAAAACCTCATAACCCATACCATGTAGGGTTAAACAAACTGCTCGACCAAAACGCCCCAAGCCAATGACCGCAAACTGACGGTTGTTAGCACGGAGGTTTCTAAAAAACTTTAGTGACGATAAATTCACGTTAATTGCCAGTACCTAAACAAATCTCAATCAGAACCAAGATGTCCTCAGAATACGTGATTGAAAGTTTACATTCCAAAAACTGTGGGACGTCTCGCCATCTTGGAGTTAATAATTTTTATCTCAGAATTAATAATTTTTAGAGACAAGCCTAAGGTTGAGCATACCTTGATTCTTCTATCAGCATTAGTTTGCTAAAGCACGAATTAAAAGCCTCGCATTCGTCTTTTACTCTGTTGAGAATTAATGCTGTAAAACTACCCAATCTTGCCATGCTCAAGCCTTAACCAGCCCATACAGTAGGGGCTGCTCTGCTTCTACAACCAAATTCTTTAGTCACCCGCTAATAAACAATTGAGTATCGATAATTGAGTATCGATTTCTTTCTTTGCTAGGCTTACCTAATCATCTTGGGAAGGAGATATCAGTGAACATTCAACTTGGTCGTGGCAAAACAGCAAGACGTGCCTATGGCATTGAT
>ERZ1740070.97-NODE-97-length-60688-cov-8.914139_pt1 | contig 60688 bp, 45 predicted proteins | sample MGYA00581734_ERZ1740070 | MGnify/ENA primary metagenome ERZ1740070 (study PRJEB43018, sample SAMN04849744) | marine metagenome | isolation source: floating plastic debris | place: Pacific Ocean | collected 2008-09-01 | study: EMG produced TPA metagenomics assembly... | reverse complement strand
TTGCACGCCCAGCGCGACGCCGAGCGTGCCGCACGCCGTCGCGAGATCGCCTTCGAGCGCGACCTCCGCCGAATCAACGGCCAGCACTTCCGCACCCGCGATGTCGAACGCCGACAGATCGGCCTTGCGAAACTCGGCAAGTTCACCGAGCCGTGGCAGTACGCCCCACTGCTCCACGTGCTTGGCAACGCCGGCGACGACGTCGCCCGCACGCTGACGCAGCACCTTGCCGATCAGGACAACGACGACGCCCGAGCCGTCCTCGCATGGGCCGCGATCCACTCAAACGTAGAAATACTCGCCGAGCACGCGACCGACGAACTGGTCCGAGGCCAGAAGCCCATCGGACGACCGGCGCTCGGCGTCATCGCCGCATCGATCGCCGAGGGCGACACCGAGACGACGACCCGGGCCGCACTGCTCACCGAATCGCTCGCGCTCATCGAGCTCATCCCGCTGTTGATTGAAGCGCAAGTCGGCAGCACCCAGCCAACACGCCGGCGGGGCGACAACGCCTGGATCATGGTCGGCACGCAAACCGCGTACGTCGCCGACCTCACCCCCGTCGTGTCAGACAGCGCCGTCGCATTCGATCCGCAGATCGCTGTCATCACCGAGGGCACATTGCTACGGGTCAACGACGCGGTCGTCGTCACCGTCCGCAGCGAGGTCCACGGCGTGCTCTTCCGCATGACCTCGAGCATGCTCGGACGACCAACGAACACGCTGGGCTACGACGTGCCGGTATGGCGCACGCTCTGGGCCGACGAACTCGCACCGATCGTTGCGGATCGACTCGATACGCGTGCAACCGACGACCAAGCAGAAACTTCACCCGAGAGCGAGCACGCTCGCGACCGCCATCCCGCCGGTGTGCGAGAGCGAGATTGACCACGTCGCGATGCCGCGCTCGGTCGCGATCGCCGCAGCCGCACCCGTGACCCGCAACGACGGCGCACCCAACGTGTCACGCACGACCTCGAAGTCCGTGAACGCAACGCCTTGGGTCCAGCCCGTGCCGAGCGCCTTCATCGCCGCTTCCTTGGCGGCAAATCGTGCCGCCAAGTGCTCGACGCGTCGCTTCGGGTTCGCATCGGCGTATGCGACTTCGCCGGGCGTGTACACACGCTCGAGAAAGCGATCGCCCTGCCGATCGAGCGATGCCGCGAGCCGATCGACCTCGACCATGTCGATGCCGTGCCCGAGCAGGTTCACGCGCCGGACTTCTTCGCTGCGGGCTTGCCCGCCTTCGCCGGCTTCTTCTCAGCGGTCGCCGCGGGCTTCTTCTTGTCCGCGCCGCCGTTGGCCCCAGCGTTATCCGACTTGCTCTCCGACTTGCTCTCCGACTTGTCGCCGCCCGAGTCTGCCTTGGCAGCCTTCTTGTACGACTCGCTCCGGTAGTCGGTCTCGTAGAAGCCCGACCCCTTGAACATCACCGCCGCACCCGTGCCTATCAGCCGCTCGAGCGCGTGCTTGCCACACTCGGGGCACTTGCGCTTGTGCGAAGCGCTCATCGATTGGAACAGCTCAAACTCATGCTCGCAGTTGTTGCACCGGTAGTCGTACGTCGGCATCAGCCGTCTCCCTCGGCAACCGCGACTTTTGCCGGCCGGATCACGCGCTCGCCCACGGCATACCCCGGCTGGAGCAACTGCACCACGCTCCCCGGCGCGTGCTCGCCCGCGGGCTGGCGCATGAGCGCCTCGTGCAGATTCGGGTCAAACTCATCGCCCGGCTGCGGTGCGAGCTGCTCGACGCCGTGGGTCGTCAGCGCCTTGACGAGCTCGTCCTGAATCACGCGCACGCCCGCCGCGACCTGCTCGGGCGTGGCTGTGACAAGATCGATCTTGAGCGCATGCTCGAAGTGGTCGAGCACCGGGATGATGCTCGCCAGCACGCGGTCTGCGCCGTGCGTTCGCGCCTGCTGCTCGCTGCGCGCCGCACGCCGTTGATAGTTCTGAAAGTCCGCGAGCGACCGCTGATACTTCGTTTCCATCGCCGCACGCTCGGCTTCGAGCTGCTCGATGCGCTGCTCGGGCGTCGCCTCCACCGCGTCATCAGCCAGCGCTTCGCCGGCCTCGCCGTTGGCAGCGTCATCAAGACGATCTTCGTGTTCTGGGTTCGTCGCGTTGGTCATGGTCATGCTCCGGTCGGCCTTTTAGCCGCCGAGGAAATCCTTGATCTTCTTCACAAAGCCGTGCGACTCGGGGAGCACGCGATGGTCTTCCGTGTCCGCGTACGCTCGCAACAGCTCCTCCTGCTTCGCCGAGAGCTTCGTCGGAATCTCGATCTTCGCGATCACCGCGATATCGCCCCGCCGACCGCTCCGCAAATTCGGCAAGCCCTTGCCCTGCAGGCGGAACAGCTTCCCGTGCGGCGTGCCCTTCGGCAGCGTCAGCATCTCAGGATCATCGAGCGTCGGCACCTCGACCTCCGCGCCGAGCGTTGCCTGCGTGAACGACACGGGCATCTCGAGCACAAGATGGTCGTCCTCGCGCACAAAGAGCGTGTGCTCCTCGACGCGCACCGCGACGTGCAGGTCGCCGCGCATGCCCTCGCCCGCGGGGCTCATCTCCGGCGGTGGCGGCTCACCCTCGCCGGGAATCCGCACAGCCTGCCCATCGCGAATGCCGGGCGGAATCTTCACGGTGATGTTCCGCTTCTTCGGCACGCGGCCCTTGCCCCGGCACGACTCGCAACGCTCCTTCACCACCGTGCCGCGCCCTTGGCAGTGCGGGCACGCGGTGACCATGCGGAACATGCCGCCCAGCCCCTGCTGCTGCACCTTGCCCTGCCCGCCGCACGTCGTGCAGGTGATCGGCTCGGTGCCGGGCTTGGCCCCGCTGCCCGTGCACGTGTCGCACACGTCGAGGCGAGTGAACTCGACCTCGCGCTCACACCCGTTGAGCACATCCTTCAGCTCGATCGACACCTGCGTCTCGAGGTCATACCCGCGCGCCACGCCCCGGCGACCCCGGCCGCCGCCGCCCATGCCACCACGGCCGCCGCCACCGCCGCGACCCCCGAAGATCTCCTCGAACATCGAGAAGATGTCGTTGGGATCCATCCGCGAGAAGTCATGGCCAGCCGCACCCGCGCCACGCAGCCCATCGTGCCCGTACTGGTCGTACCGCGCACGCTTGTCGCCGTCGGACAAGACCTCGTACGCCTCGGCCGCTTCCTTGAAAGAAGCCTCGGCCTCGGCGTCGCCCGGATTGCGATCCGGGTGGTACTTCATCGCCAGCCGGCGATACGCCCGCTTGAGCTCATCGGCATCGGCCGTCTTCTCAACGCCGAGCACTTCGTAGTAGTCGCGGGTGGTTGGCATGGAGTCGGTGCGTCCTTGCAGCTCTTTTCACTTGACCAAGAAACTGAAGCGCCGGCGCCGTGTTCCCACGGCACCGGCGTCGTGAAACAATCGGAAATTTACGAAGTCGCCATCGCCGTCGGCTCGGTCTCATCCTTGAGCTCGGCGATCAGCACGTCGGTCGTGAGCATCAGGCCCGACACCGACGCGGCATGAATCAGCGCGCTCTTGGCAACCAGGCCCGGGTCGATGATGCCCGCCTTGACCATGTCGACGTAGTCGCCGGTCGCGGCGTTGAAGCCCATCGAGCCCTCGTCCTGCTTGACGTTGTCGACGATCAGGTCGCCGTCAAATCCCGCGTTCTCGGCGATCTGGCGGCACGGGGCGTCCATCGCCGCAACGACGATGTCAAAGCCCTGCTTCTCGTCGCCCTTGGACTTCTTCTTTGCCTCGAGCACCGCCGCTTGGGCACGCAGCAGCGCAACGCCGCCGCCGGGCACGTAACCCTCCTTGGCCGCGGCGCGGGTCGCGTGCAGCGCGTCGTCGACGAGGTCCTTCTTGGACTTCATCGCGACCTCGGTCGCCCCGCCCACGTTGATGATCGCGACGCCGCCGGTGAGCTTAGCGTGACGCTCCATGAGCTTCTCTTTGTCGTACTCGCTCGTCGAGCGATCGTGCAGAGCCTTGATCTGCTCGGCCCGGGCGAGGATGTCCTTCTTCTTGCCCGCGCCCTCGATGATCGTCGTGTCGTCCTTGGTCACCACGATCTTCTTGGCCCGGCCGAGCTCGGAAAGCTCCACCGACTCGAGCGATCGGCCGAGGTCCTCAGCCAGGTACGTGCCGTTGGTGAGAATCGCGATATCCTCGAGCATCGCCTTGCGACGATCGCCGAAGCCCGGCGCCTTGACCGCGCACACCTTGAGCATGCCACGCAGACGGTTGACGACCAACGCCGCGAGCGCCTCGTTCTCGACTTCCTCGGCGATGATCAGCAGCGGCTTGTCGGACGCGGCGATCTTGTTGAGCAGGGGCAGCAGGTCGGGCAGGTTCGAGATCTTCTTCTCGTAGATCAGCACGTACGCGTCCTCGAGCTCCGCCTCGGCCGTCTTGGGGTCGGTCATGAAGTACGGCGAGAGGTAGCCCTTGTCGAACTGCATGCCCTCAACGTAATCGAGCGTCGTGTCGGCGCTCTTGCCCTCCTCGATCTCAACGACGCCATCAGCGCCGACCTTGGCGATCGCCTCGGCGATCAGCTCGGCGACTTCCTTGTCGTGGTTGGCCGACACGGCCGCGATCTTCGCGTAGTCGGCCTTGCCGCGGCACTGGATCGCCATCGCGTCGATCGCCTCGCCCGCAGCCTCGGCTGCGGCGTTGATGCCGCGCTGGAGCTGCACGGGGTTCGCGCCGGCCGCGACGTGCCGCAGGCCCTCGTTGAAGATCGCCTGGGCAAGCACGGTCGCCGCGGTCGTGCCGTCGCCCGCCTTGTCGGCGGTCTTCTTGGCGACCTCGTTGACCATCTTCGCGCCCATCGACTCGAAGGGCTCGGGCAGGCTGACTTCCTTCGACACGCTCACGCCGTCCTTCGTAACGTGCGGCCCGCCGTAGGACTTCTCGATCACAACGTGCCGGCCCGAGGGGCCCATCGTGCACTTGACCGCGTCCGCGAGACGATCAACACCCTTCTTCATCTCGATGAGTGCGTTGTCGTCGAACATGATCTGCTTGGCTGCCATGGGTCGTCTCCAATTTCCCTAGTCGCCCGTGCGAATCGCCGGGCGCGAATGTGTTCTGAAAATTCTGCGTGTTCCTACGCGGGCTGGTACAGCGTGTACCCCGCGTGTTCCATCTCTTCACCAGCCGCGTCCCACACCCAGTGCAGGCAGCGCTCGTGCATGTACTTCATCCATCCGCCAGCCACGCCGGCACGATAAAAGGACTTCGTGTCCGTCCGCTCAAAGCCCGCGGACGTCTTGGTCTCCGAGCTGGGCGCGTCGGCCTCGCCCGGATCAAGATCAAGAAACTCATACAACTTCGGGCGGTGCGTCGCGAGGTCACCGCGGAGGTCCTCGTAGTTGATCTCCATCGCCCGGCCGTCGAGCTCGCCGGCTTCCATGAGCCGGATCGTCTCGCGATCGCGCTGTCGCATCGTCGCCCACCCGCGCGCCATGTGCCGCACCCACTGCTCGTCGTCGAGCAACTCCTCGGGATGCCGCTCGAAATGATCGGCATCCTTCTTGTAGCGGTTCATCAGCTTGCGAATGGTCCCGCGCTGCTCGCGCTCAACGATCGCCGGCACGACCTCGGGCCCGCATCGCAGCACGTGGTACGTCCACGACACGATCACGTCACGCGGGTCACGCACGACCGTGATATGCCGGGCACCGGGCACCAGCGCCATGATCCGCCGGGGGGTCTGGTCGCAGAGCCATGTCGCGCTGGGCTTCTCGTGGGCGGTTGCCAGAATGGTCTGGCGAACCGTCTCGATGAAGTACCGCTCGGCGACCTCGCGGGCAGGCCCACCCGAGGCGACGTGCCATTCCCGACGAAAGAAATCATCAAACCCCCGAAGCAGCGCCTCGAAGTGGTACTCCCCACGAACATGCACCTTGGGGTGCAGCGCAAGCAAGCTCCCGACCCAGTTCGTGCCCGAGCGGGCATGACCAGACAGGAAGCACACGCGCTGCGCATCGCCATCGCCCTGCGGGCGACCGACATGCTCGGGCAGCGTCGGAGCTTTCACCTCGACGGGCCCGCTGTTGCGTTTGCCGAGTTGTTTGATGTTCTCGATCATCGTCAGGTGCGAGCTCGACGTCGCCTCAGCCGCCGATGATGCCGAGCAGTTCGGTCTCGCGCATGATCAGATGCGAGTCGCCCTTAAGCTCGATCTCCGTGCCAGCGTACTTGCCGTACACAACCGTGTCGCCCTTCTTGACGGTCGGCGTCGAACGCTTGCCGTTCTCGAGCAGCTTGCCGGGGCCGATCGCCACGACTTTGCCCTGGATCGGCTTCTCCTTCGAGCCCTCGGGCAGGAAGATGCCCGACGCGGTCTTGGTCTCGGGCTCGATGGGCTTGATCACGATGCGGTCTTCGGTGGGCTTGATTGCCATTGCTACTTCTCCTGGTGTGCAGCGTGCCGGGCGATGGTGCCGGCACGCGTGTTGTGTGTGTGAACTGTGTCGAATCGTGCCGCATGAGTGGGCCGCGACCGGCCCACAAACTCAGTACGACGTTTCCTGCTCCGGGCTCGTCTCGGCACGCACCGTCTCGCGGGCTGCCCCCGTGTCGACGAACTGCTGCGCCTGGGCGCGCCGCACACGAACAGCCGCAGGCCGATCGTGTGCGTCCGAGAGATCGAGCACGAGCGAGGGCGTGCCGGTGGTCGGCACGTTGACCTCAACGACTCGCCGCATCTCGCCCGACGCGTCCCGGCGGCTACCGATGACACGCAAGCGATCAACGACGCCCGCCGACCCGATCCAGAAGTCACGGATCTCCTCACAACGCCCGAGCTGCGGGAACGCACGCTGGGCGCGCGTCCGCAGGTGGTCTCGGGTTTGCTCTTCGGTAAAGCCGCGTGTCATAGATCGAGTCGCTTTCGTGCTGAAATCCGGCGAGCGGTGCGAAGCTGGTCGGGACGGTTAGAAGCCCATGCCGCCCATACCCGGCATGCCGCCCATGCCACCCATTCCGCCCATGCCCGGCATGCCGCCGCCCATGCCGCCCATACCCCCCATGGGATCGCCGCCGGCGCCCGCACCAGCGGGCTCGGCCTCGGGGATTTCGGTGATGATGCAGTCGGCCGCGAGCAGCACCGTCGCGACACTCGCCGCGTTCTGCAGCGCCGAGCGATCGACCTTCGCGGGTGTGATCACGCCGTCGGCGATCAGGTCGCCGTACTCGCCGCTGAACGCGTTGTAGCCGAACGACGCGTCGCCCTCGTGCTCCTCAACGCGAGCGACCACGACGGTGCCCTTCGCACCGGCGTTGTCGGCGATCGTCTGCAGGGGCACCGCGAGCGCCGCGTGCACGACACGCAGGCCCGACGCATAGTCGTACTTGGCGTGGCCGATGTCGTCGGCGGTGACCTCGGTCGCCTTGCCGAACACCGCCTTGTACTCGCGGACCTTCTCGATCGCCGCGCGAGCACGAATGAACGAGACGCCGCCGCCGGGCACGATGCCCTCCTCGACCGCCGCACGCGTCGCGTGCAGCGCGTCCTCGACGCGTGCCTTCTTCTCCTTGAGTTCCGCCTCGGATGCGGCGCCAACCTTAATCTGCGCCACACCGCCCGCGAGCTTCGCGAGCCGCTCCTGCAGCTTCTCCCGGTCGTAATCGCTCGTCGCCGAGTCGATCTCGCGACGGATCTGCTCGATGCGGCCCTGGATGTCCTTGGTTGCGCCGGCACCCTCGATCACGGTCGTGGTATCACTCGACACCTCGATCTTCTTCGCCATGCCGAGCTGCGCGAGCGTCACGTCCTCGAGCTTCACGCCCAGGTCCTTCATGATCGGCTGCGCGCCGGTGAGCACCGCGATGTCCTCGAGCATCGCTTTGCGACGATCGCCGTAGCCCGGCGCCTTGACCGCCGCGACCTGCACCGTGCCGCGGAGCTTGTTGATCACGAGCGTCGAGAGCGCCTCGCCCGTCACGTCCTCGGCGATGATGAGCAGCGGCTTCTTAGAGTCCATCACCTTCTCGAGCAAGGGCACGAGGCTCTGGATGTTGTCGATCTTGTCCTCGTGGATCAGCACGAGGCACTTGTCGAGCGCGACCTCCATCGCGTCCGGGTCGGTCACGAAGTTCGGCGAGAGATACCCACGATCGAACTGCATGCCCTCGACAACCTCGACCTCGGTCTCGCGGCTCTTGCCCTCCTCGACCGTGATCACGCCGTCCTTGCCGACCTTCTCGAAGGCGTCGGCCATGATCTTGCCGATCTCCGAGTCGTTGTTCGCGCTGATCGTCGCGACGTTCTGGATGTCGCGTTTGCCCTTGATCGGAATCGCACGCTCGTCGATGTCCGCCGCGACAACCTCGACCGCCTTCTTCATGCCCCGCACCAACGCGTTAGCGTCAACGCCCGCGGTGATGTGCTTGAGCCCCTCGCGGAAGAGCGCCTCGGCGAGCACCGTCGCGGTAGTCGTGCCGTCGCCCGCCTTGTCCGAGGTCTTCGCGGCCGCTTCCTTCACGAGCAGCGCGCCCATGTTCTCGGCCTTGTCGCGGAGCTCGACCTCCTCGGCGACGGTCACGCCGTCCTTGGTCACGGTCGGGCCGCCCCAGGACTTGTCGAGCACGGCGTTTCGGCCACGCGGGCCGAGCGTGCTCTTGACCGCCTTGGCGAGCTTCTCAACGCCCGCAAGAAGTGCTTGGCGGGCCTCGACGTCGAAATGCAGTTGCTTGGATGCCATCGGAACAGGTCTCCGGGAAGTTGGATGTGCCGTGTGCGGCGCAGAGATCGCGCCCACCCGACACTACCAAGCGGCGTGCCAGCGATTGTCCCTCCGCAACACCATGCAAATCAAGCACTTAGACCGCTTCACACGCAACCGGCCCCCGCCGCGTGCTGTCGAGCCCGCCCCGCCGTCCGAGAACGGCTGCCAGACTGGCAGGAACGGACTATGAGAACCGTGCCTTGCGTCGGCCACGCCCGAACTCACAAGCAGGCGGACGATCTGCGAGGCGATCCGAGTGCACGACAAGCACGCCTGACAACCGCCAACCGCCCCACTACCATGCCGCCATGCCGACCCTTCTCGCCGCGACAGACATCTCCGCCTACATGCCCGTCTTCGTCATCCTGATGATGGCGATCACCTTCGCGGTCGCCAACCTCGTCGGCACCAGCCTGCTCGGGCCCGGCCGCCAAGGCACCCGCAAGGGCATGAGCTACGAGTCGGGCATGAACCCCGTCGGCACCGCCCGCAAGCGGTTCAACGTCCGCTTCTACCTGATCGCGATGGTCTTCCTCGTCTTCGATGTCGAGATCATCTTCCTCTACCCCTGGGCCGCCACCTTCACCCACCTCCAGGTCGGCAGCCCCGAAGCCGCCATGTGGCTCGGCCGAATCCTCTTCTTCCTGCTCACCACGGTCGTCGCCTACCTCTACGGCTACCGCAAGGGCGTCTTCCGCTTCGACTAATCGGTCGCTCGAGCGTCCGCACGATCCTGCCCAGCCGGATCACTCCAACCAGCCAGACTGACCCGCCGCCTCGGTTATCTACCCGCCGAGGGGGCGATAGTGTGCGCTCGCCAGCACGACCCGCCGCACAATCCAATCGGCCGGTCCAGAGCCGCCACCGCCCAAATCCCACCGCTCCCAATCCGGAAGATCGCGTGCCTCCGCGTCGATTGTTCCCCTGCGCGGCTGAGCCGTGCCGGGAGTGAAACCACAGATGAGCCAACACCAAACCCGCCCAAGCCCGCGGCACTGCGAGACGCGCCTGGCAACGGTCTTCCAACCGATCGCCGACCTGCGCAAGGGCACCCATCTCGGCTACGAGGCGCTCGCCCGCCCGCTGCCGCCCACCGCGTGGCGATCGCCCGCCGCGCTCTTTGATCCCTCCAACGACGGGCCCGAGAACCTCGCGCTCGAGCAGCGCGCCATCGCCGACGCACTCCGCGAATCGGTCGGCCTGCCCATCGACGCACTCATCTTCATCAACTGCTCCCCCGCCGCCGTCCGCGCCGGGCTCATCACCGAAGCATTCCGCGACGCCCCCGAGATCGACCCCTCGCGCGTGGTCGTCGAGATCACCGAGGGCACCACGCAAGACAACGACGTCGCGCTCGCCGCGGGCGCAGCAGAGCTCCGCGCGATCGGTTGCTCGATCGCCATCGACGACGTCGGCTCCGGCGCCAGCGGCCTCAACCGCGTCGTCGCCCTCCGCCCCGAGTGGGTCAAGATCGACCGCCAACTGATGAGCGGCATCGACAGCGACGAGGTCCGCCAGAACACCGTCCGCCTTCTCCTGCACATCGCGCGAAGCGTCGGCGCACGCGTCATCCTCGAGGGCATCGAGCGCGAGGCCGAGCTCGCGATCGCCATGCGCCTCGGCGCGCAGTACGCCCAGGGCTTCCTGCTCGGCCGGCCCGCCCAGCAGGCCGCGGGCCTGGCCGCCGAGACCGCTGCGCGCCTCGAAGCCTGGCGCACCGAAGCCGACACGCAAGCCGCGACCGATCCGCGCCGCCGACCCATCGGCGAGCTCACCGAGCCGCCCGTGATCGTCGACATCAGCGACACGGTCCGCGAAGCCGCTGCCATGCTCTTGCAAGTCATCGACGCACCGGGCTGCGTCGTCGTCGACGCGGGCGAGCCCCAAGGCTGGCTGAGCCGAGCGCACACGCTCTCCATATCCCGCGGCCCGCTCGGCACCGAGCGGGTCGCGGCGCTCATCGATCACCAATGGACCGTCGTTGATCCCGCGCTGCCTCTGATCGACGCGCTTGCCCTCGCCGCGGATCGCCCCGAAGCGAAGCAGGGCGAGCCGCTAGTCGTCTGGAGCCCAACGACCCGCGTCGGCATCGTCACCGCAGGCCGACTCCTCGGCGAAGCCTCCCGTCTCGCCCGCGCCGCAACCCTCCGCGCCACACCCACCAGCGGCTTGCCCGGCCGCGTCGAAGCCGAAGCGCACCTCCGCACACTCATGCGCGAGACCGAGCTCGCACGCTGGGGCGCCGTCGACGCGCGCCTCCGCCACGACGCCGCCATCGCACGCCTCACCGGCATCGAGGGTCTCGCCGAGCGCGCCGGGTGGAACGTTGCCGATGAGCTGACCCACCAGACCGCCGCCCTCCTCCGCACACGCCTCGCCGCGGAAGACCCGGGCTCGTTCGTCGCCGAGATCGACAACGGTCGGTACGTCATGACCGCCTCCCCCGAAGCGCTCGGCCGAACGCTGCCCGACATCATCGACCGCCTCACGAAGCTCACCGGCAGCTTCTCGCAGCACACGCACACCGCCGAGGTCGTCGCAACCGTCGACCACCTCCCCGACGTCGTCCGCCGGCTCGCCTCGCCGAGCGAGCTCTTCGCGATGTCGCCCACCGGCACCGCGACCGTCGCACGCCCGCGGGCCGCCTAAACGCAGTCCAACTCCACCAGCAAGAACCGGACCGTCATCGGCTAAACTCCGCCGATGGCGATTCCGGGCGAACCACAGCGCAGGCAAGGCGTCGAACCGAAGCGGGCGTCGGCCGGCGTGCGCATTTCGGCCGCCCTCGTTGCCGCGGCCATGCTGACGCTTCTGGGCGTTGCCGCGTCCATTGCCCCCGCGGGCGACGGGCACGGCACCCACACCCAGCTCGGCATGCCCGCCTGCGGCTGGGCGGTCAGCCTCGACGCCCCTTGCCCCACCTGCGGCATGACAACCGCCTTCGCCCACGCCGCCGAGGGCGACATGCTCGCCTCACTCGTCACCCAGCCCGCCGGCGCGGTCGGCAGCGTCGCCGCCGCACTGCTCGTCTGGGCCGGGGGCTGGATCGCCCTGACCGGCGCCCGCCTCCACGTGCTCGCCCGCCCCCTCATGCGCGGCCGCGTAGGATGGATCATGCTCGCGGGCGTGCTCGCGGCGTGGGGATACAAGGCGATCGTGTGGTAGCACGCCCGCCAAGCGAGGCCTCGACCATGCCAGTCAGATTCACCAGCGCAACACGAGGAAAACGACGCCGCGCCGTCGTTGCCGTCGCGTCCGCCGCGCTCGCCGCAACCGTGCTCACCGGCTGCGCCATCGGCGCACTCATCGGCGGCACCGCGCAGGCCTACCGCGAATCGTCCACCCGCACGGTTCCCGCAGACTTCACGGGCCTCGATGGCAAATCGTTCGCTGTCGTGATCTCCGCGGACCGCATGATCCAAGCCGACTTCCCGACCATCGTCCCCGAGCTCACCGCACGCATCAGCCAACGCATCGCCGACAACGTCCAGGTCTCCGGCTGGATCCCGCCGCAAGACCTGATGACCTACCTCTTCAACAACCCCGACTGGGTTGCCCGCCCGTACGGCGTGCTCGCAACGGACCTCGGCGTCGACCGCCTCATCGTCGTTGACCTCTACGAGTTCCGCCTCAACGCCCCCGGCAACCGCTACCTCTGGGACGGCCTTGCCGCCGCAACGCTCTCGGTCGTCGCCGGCAATGAAGACGGCGGCGAGGCGCGACTCTTCGAGCGCGAGGTCCGCGTGAAGTTCCCCGACGAGTCCGGCCGGTCACCCCTCGATTACAACGCCTCGGTCGTCAGCTCCGCACTCATGGCACGATTCATCGACCGCTCGACCTGGCCCTTCTACGAGCACGAAGAGCCCTACTACCCCGACTACTAAGCCGCGTTTGCTCATCGCATGTGCCCGACCGCGCGGCGCACACAAGCTGGGCACAAACAGGACCAAACCCATGCAAAACGCCACTCGCCGACCGATCTCCAGCCTCGCCCTCGTCGGCATTTGCGCACTCGGCATGGGCGGGCTCACATCATGCAACATCGTCGGACCCGCGGGCTACTTCATCGCCGGCCCCGGCGATGTCGACGCCGAATTCGATCTCGATGCAGACCGACCGACGCTGATCTTCATCGACGACCGCTCGAGCAAGCTCCCGCGCCGCCAATTCCGCACGCTGATCGCCGAGACCGCACAAGCCAACCTTGTCAGCGCCGGCGTCGTCTCCACCATCGTCGACACGCAAGCCGCCACGGCCGTCGCGTCCCAAGACAAAAACTCCCGCCCCATGAGCATCGCCTCCATCGGCGAGGCCGTCGGCGCCGAGATCGTCATCTACGCGACCGTCGACGAGTTCACGATCTCGCCCGACGGCCAGACCGTTCTGCCCACCAGCCAACTCCGCGTCAAAGTCATCGATGTGGTCACCGGCGAACGTGCCTGGCCGCAAGAGCGCGAGGGCTACCCGCTGCGACTGACCGTCCGCGACCGACAGGGCGGCCGCGACGCGACTACCTCCATGTTCGACCTCCAGCAAGCGCTCGCGGTCTGGATGGGCACAGGGCTCGCCGAGCTCTTCTACGACGTCGAGGTCACCTCGAGCACACGCTACGCGGGCCAATAGCGACCCTCCCGGACGCCACCGCCCGGTCGTAGACTCAGCGCCATGCGCATCGTCCACGTGATCGCCCCCCCACCGCCGCCCCAGGCCCGCCCGCACTGGCGGAGCGTCTGCGATGGCACCGCGATCGAGGTGCTCGCGTGCCACGCGGCGATGCGCGCGACCCCAAGCGACGAGCACCACGTCATCGCGCTCGGCTCAACCAACGCACGCCGATACCTCGCCCAGCTCGGCACGCACCCGCTCGCGTGCGTCGCGATGCCCGGCGGCATCGCCGAGCTCGCAAGCCGCAACATCGGCAGGGCCGTCGACCGCCTGGGCATCTCCCCCGACGTGATTCATTGCTGGGGCGCCCCCGCGTGGCGAGCCGTCCGCGGCTCAAACCTCGCCGACCGCGCGGTCGCGACAACACTCCGCACGGGCGACCTCCCCGAAGACACACGCGTGAGCCCAGCCAAAATCGAGACCGCACTCGGCCAGCTCGTTCCGAGCGACGCGCAGCGCGACCGCCTGCGCTACGAGCTTGGCATCCCAGCGGGCACAACCCTCGTCGCGCTTGTCGGCGAGCCCGCAGACAGGATCGACGCGTGGCGTTTCGTCTTCTCGCTGGGCCTCGCCGAGGTCTGCGAGCACAAGGTCGCCGCGATCATCGGGAAAGGCCGGCTCGGTGCGCGCCGCGCCGTCGGCTTCCACCGCCAATCCGAGCGGGGCTTCCCGCTTCGCGCGTGCCCCGGACCCGTCGCGGCATGGCTGCCCGCGTGCGACGCAGCCTGGCTCGGCGTCTCACCCGAACCGGACACCCGCGAGCGCACCGCCGGCCGACTCTGGACCGCCCTCGCCCATCACCACGGCGTGCCCGTCTTCAGCAGCGCGGGCGACGCCGCAACAGACCTCTACCCACCCTCCCTGCTCGACGACCTGGTCGCCCGCACCGCGACCAACCCCGCGATGTCCGAACTGCTCATCGCCGCCATCGAACGAAGCCGCACAGGCCTGCTCGGCAGCGCCGTAGCAGCACACATGATGACCAACACCGACCACGCAGCCGCAACCTCCACGCTTCGCGAGGAATGGCGGTCACACGCGCCACGCCAACACGCCGCGACGGCAACCAACAGGTAGTCATTGCAACAGGCCGCGATCGGCAACCCCGCTCACAGGTCGAGCAGAAGTCGCGCCGGGTCCTCGATCGAGTCCTTGATGTGCACCAGGAACTGCACCGCCTCGGCACCATCGATGATCCGGTGGTCGTAGCTGAGCGCGAGGTACATCATCGGGCGGAGCGAGAGCTGGCCCGGGTCGTTGATGTCCTCGGCGGGCCGCTGCTTGATCGTGTGCATGCCGAGAATCGCGGACTGCGGCGGGTTCAGGATCGGCGTGGACATGAGTGATCCAAAGATGCCGCCGTTGGTAATCGTGAAGGTGCCGCCCTGCATCTCATCGAGCGCGAGCTTGCCCTCTTTCGCCCGAACCGCGAAGTCCTTCACGCCCGACTCGACATCCGCGAACGACATCTGTGCGCAGTTGCGAAGCACCGGCACGACCAGCCCCTTCGGGCTTGCCACCGCGATCGCGATGTCCTGGTAGTCGTGCTTCTCGATCGCGGGGGAGCCGTTCTCCTCGACGATGAACGCGTTGACCATCGGGTACGCCCGCAGCGCACTCGTCGCAGCCTTGATGAAGAACGACATGAACCCGAGGTTCACGTCGTGCTTCTTGCCGAACGCCTCTTTGTGCTTCTTTCGCAGCTCCATCACCGGGCCCATGTCGACCTCGTTGAAGGTCGTGAGCATCGCGGCGGTCTGCTGGGCATCAACAAGTCGCGTCGCGATCCGCTGACGCAACGGCGACATCTTCTCGCGCGTCACACCACGCGCTCCCGCGGGTGCCGCAGCAGCCGGGGCCGCAGTCGCCTTCGGTGCCGACTTGGCAGCCTGCGCCGCAGCGATCACGTCCTGCTCACGCACGCGGTGCCCCGCGCCCGTCCCGGTCACGCTCGCCAGATCGACCGAGAGCTCTTCGGCGAGCTTCCGCGCGAGCGGCGTCGCATGCACCGAGCCGTTGCTTGAGGGCGCGGGCATCTCGGCGACAGCCGTCGCTGCACCGCCACCCGACGCGGCGGGTTGCGCCGCCGGCGTGCTGGCCGGCGTCGGCTTCGGCTCGGCCTCGGCCTTCTTCAGTTCCGGTGCGGGGGCATCCCCGCCCGCGGGCGCCTCGGCCGATTCATCGATCGAGCCAACGGAGGCGCCAACATCGACCTCATCACCCTCGGCTGCGCCGTGGGTCAGCACGCCAGACGCGGGCGCGGGGATCTCCATCGTGATCTTGTCGGTCTCGAGTTCCATGATGGTCTCGTCGCGCTTGACGTACGAGCCCTCGGGCTTGACCCACTGGGCGACCACGCCCGAAGTGACGGACTCGCCCACGTTTGGAATCACAATGTCGGTTGCCATGGTTGCCTGTCTTCTGCCTGTCTTGTGCATCGCCAGCGTCATGCAAGGCGAGAACTGTGCGTGCCGGGAACCCAGCCTACCGCTCGCCCGATCGGGCCGCCGACTCACGCCGGCTGCGTCGCCTTGGACTTGCCCTTCGCGCCCGACTCGGCGGGCTTGGCGGCCACCGCACGCGCGATGATCGCCTCTTGCTCTTGCTTGTGCACCGACTTCGAGCCCGTCGCCGGCGAGCCCGACGCCTGCCGCCCGATGTACTCGAGGCTCTTGATCCCGAGCTTGTTCCGCGCGATGTCATCAAAGAAGTGGAACGCGCCCATGTTCCGCGGCTCCTCCTGGACCCACGCGAACTGCGTCGCATTCCCGTACTGCGCCAGCACCTTCGCCGCCGCCTCCGTGTGGAAGGGGTACAGCTGCTCGATCCGCACGATCGCGACGTCGTCACGACCCGCCGCATCGCGACGCGCCGCAAGCTCGAAGTAAATCTTGCCGCTGCAAAGCAGCACACGCTTCACGCCGCTCGCCGAAGCGCCGTCATCATGCCGGCCGTCGTCGAGCACCTCTTGGAACGTGCCGCTGGTCAGCTCGTCGATCGTGCTCGTCGGAATACGCAGCATGCTTTTGGGTGTCATCACGACCAGCGGCACGCGGAACGCCCGCTTGAGCTGGCGGCGCAGCACATGGAAAATCTGCGCACCAGTGGTCGGATAGATGACCTGCATGTTGCTGTCGCCGCAGAGCTTGAGGAACCGCTCGAGCCGCGCCGACGAGTGCTCGGGGCCGGCACCCTCGTAGCCGTGCGGAAGCAACAGTGTGAGCCCAGACCACCGCTGCCACTTCTGGCTCGCGCTGGCGATGAACTGATCGATAATGACCTGCGCGCCGTTGCAGAAGTCGCCGAACTGGCCCTCCCAGCACACGAGCATGTCGGGGTCGGCAAGCGAGTAGCCGTAGTCGAACGCCATCACCGACGCCTCGCTCAGCGGGCTGTCGTAGATGCAGAACTTCGCCTGCCGTGGCTTGCCGTCGTCCGTGGCGGTTCCCGGCGCGTGGTCCGTGCCAAGCTCGCCGACCTCGCGGATGTTGTTGAGCGGCGTGAACGCCTTCGCGTCCGTCGCGTCACGCAGCACCGCGTGGCGGTGCGAGAACGTGCCACGCCGGCTGTCCTGGCCCGACACGCGCACGGGGTGCCCCTCGAGCAGCAGCGCTCCATACGCGAGCGTCTCTGCGTCGGCGTACGAGATCTTCTTCGTCTCCGGGAGTGCCGCACGCTCCTTGAGCAGTTTCTTCAGCTTGCGATTGACCTCGAAGCCCTCGGGAACCTTCCCAAGCGCCGCGCAGATCTCATCGAGCATCGCCGGCGTGATCGCGGTCTCGACCTCGTCGAACGAGAACTTGTCACGCATGCCCGCCCAGCGGTACGACCCGGGATCGATCGTCGGGTCGTGCGGCGTCTGCTGCGCAAGCTCCTGAGCCTTCTCAAGAGCACCCATCAGACGCTGCTCGATCACCTCGATATCGCGATCCGTGATGACGTTGTCCGCCCGGAGCTTCGCCGAATACTGATGCAGCACGCTCTCGCGCTCGGAGATCAGCTTCGCCAGCACCGGCTGGGTGAACGACGCCTCGTCCTGCTCGTTGTGCCCGTACCGCCGATAGCAATGCAGGTCGATGAACAGATCTTTCTTGAACTTCTGGCGGTACTCGATCGCGATCTCCGCACAGATCATCGCCGCCTCGGGGTCCTCACCGTTCACGTGCAGCACGGGCGCGGAGATCATCTTCGCAACGTCCGTGCAGTATCGGCTCGATCGCCCATCCTCGGGGATCGTCGTGAACCCGATGAGGTTGTTGACCACGATGTGGACGCAGCCGCCCACGGTGTAGCCCTCGAGCTGGCTCATGTTCAGGCACTCGGCAACCACGCCCTGGCCCGCGATCGCCGCGTCGCCGTGGATCAACACGGGCACGACCTTCTTCCGCTCGGTGTCGTGGCGGAGCCGCTGCTTCGCGCGGGTGCGCCCGAGCACCACGCCGTCGACCGCCTCCAAGTGCGACGGGTTCGACGCCATCGCGAGGTGGAGCTGACGCCCGCCCGCGAAGTTTCGCGTCGCCGAGTAGCCCCGGTGATACTTCACGTCGCCGCCGCCGTCGACGAAGTCCTCTTCCCAGCTGTCCTCGAACTCGGTAAAAATCTGCTCGTGGCTCTTGCTGAGCACGTTGTTCAGCACGTTCAGTCGGCCGCGGTGGGCCATGCCCAGCACGACCTCGAAAACGTCGGCCATCGCCGCGCTCTCGAGCAAATGGTTGAGCATCGGGATGAGCGTCTCAGCCCCTTCAAGGCTGAATCGCTTCTCACCCGGGTACCGCCGGGCAAGGAACCGCTCGAAAGACTCGGCCTGCACGAGTTGCTCGAGCAAGTGCACACGCAAGCCCGGCTCGAGCGCCGGCGTCGGGTTGCCGCTCTCGACCCGGTCGCGGAACCACGCACGCTCCTCGGGGTCCTGGATATACCAATACTCGATGCCGACCGACCCGCAATAGATCGAGTCAAGCCGGGCGATCAGATCACGCAAGGGCGTGCCAGCAGCAACGCCCGCAACATCGTGCGGCAACGCCTTATCGAGATCCGCATCGCCAAGCCCATAGGTATCCAGCCGAAGCATCGACGGACGCTCGGCGTCGATATCACGCTCAAAGGGATCGAGCCTCGAGGCCATGTGCCCGAACTCTCGGTACGCCTCAACGAGGTGATCCACCGCGTATTGGAAGTGCGCACCGTCTGCGCTCACCGGAGCACTGTTCGGGGCACCACCTGATAACGGCGGGGACGCTCCAGAGGCCGAACGCTCGAGACCGAGCTCCAACCCCTGGAAAAATGCACGCAGATCGGGCTCGACCGATGCGGGATCGGCCAAGTACCGGGCATGCTCGGCGTCTAGATACTCGGGATTCCAACCGTTTAAAGACGGCGGAACAGCTCGCGGGGCGGAGTCCATGGATTGCCTCTGGCAGGACGCCCAAAGTGCCACCGAAACCGCTGTCGGCGGCGATGAAAATGACGTTAGGCCAGAGTATCGGTCGAGAGAATCCCCCACTCGCCATTTCCGCGCGAGTCAGGCGAAAATCATGCGCTTCTTCCAGGGACCACACGCCCGGCAGTGCCGCCATCCGGACCGCGGGTTATCCGAATCGGCCCGTGACGTACTCCTCGGTCTCGGTGAGCCGGGGCGTCTGGAAGAGCCGCGCCGTCGGCCCGTGCTCCACGAGTCGGCCGAGATACATGAACGCCGTGTAGTCGCTCACCCGCGCCGCCTGCTGCATGTTGTGCGTCACGATCAGCACCGTGTACCGCGAGGCGATCTCGTGGATCAGTTCCTCGATGCGCAGCGTCGCGATCGGGTCCAGCGCCGAACAGGGCTCATCCAGCAGCAAGACCTCGGGGTCGGCCACGATCGCCCGCGCGATGCAAAGCCGCTGCTGCTGGCCGCCCGACAACCCCAGCGCCGACTCTTTGAGCCGATCCTTGACCTCGTCCCAGATCGCCGCCGCCTTCAGCGAACGCTCGCAGGCGTCCTCAAGCACCGACCGCTTCCGCACGCCATCAATACGCAGCGGGTAGATCACGTTCTCGAAGATCGACATCGGGAACGGGTTGGGCTTCTGGAACACCATCCCGAGCCGCTTGCGCAAGTCGATCACGTCCACGTCCCGGCTGTAGATGCTCGACGCGTTGAGCAGCATGTCGCCCTCGGTGCGCACGCCGTCGACCAGGTCGTTCAGCCGATTCACCGATCGCAAGAGCGTGCTCTTGCCGCAGCCCGATGGTCCGATCAGGGCCGTCACCTTGCCCCGCGGCACCCGCATCGACACCTTGTGCAACGCCTGCGCCTGCCCGTACCAAAGATTGAAGTCGTCGACCTCGAGCACCGCGTCCTCGCCGACGAGCTCGTCGTGCACCGCCGCCTCGGGCGTGTGCCCCTCGCGGATCAGGTCGATCAACGAACGATCGCCGTTGCCGACCCCATCGCCACCGACCGCGCCAGCATCACCAGCGCCCGGCTTGGGCATCTGACCTGGATCGATTGGCATCGTCGTCACGCGGGAACTCCCGTTCAGATTCGCCTCGGCACTCGCCGGACGGGTGGGCGTGCGGGTGGGTACTTGGGCCATCGCCAGAGTCTCCGGATACTAGGAACCCGCAACCGCATCGCTCGCTCAGAGCGCCCGCAGCACAAGCCGCGAGCGGAACCGAGCACGAGCGATGAACGCCACCATGTTCAGAGAAAGCACAATCAAGATCAGCAGCAACGTCGTCGCCCACACAAGCCCCCGGGCCGCCTCCGAGTCGGGGCTCTGGAACCACAGGTCATAGATGTGGAACCCCAGATGCATGAAAGATCGCTCGGGGTGCAAGAACGGGAACTGCCCCGACACCGGCAGCTCCGGCGCGAGCTTCACCGCGCCCACAAGCATCAGGGGCGCCACCTCGCCCGCGCCCCGCGCCATCGCCAAGATCGCCCCGGTCATGATGCCCGGCATCGCGCCCGGCAGCACGATCCGCCGGATCGTCTGCCACTTGCTCGCACCCGCACCAAAGCTGCCCTCACGCATCGACCGAGGAACCGCCGCGATCGCTTCTTCCGTCGCCACGATCACGACCGGCAGTGTCAGCAGCGCAAGCGTGAGCGACGCCCAGAGCATGCCCCGCGTGCCAAACACGGGGCCGTCCGCCGCACGCGTCGTGAACAGTCCATCGAAGTACGGCGTGCGGAACACCAGAACCAACACCCCCACCACCGCGCCCGCCCAAAGCACGCCCAGCCCGCGACGCGTCCACTTGCCCGCATCGCTCCCACGCGTCGCGATCGCGCCGACCAGCACCGCCCCCAGCGCCAGAAGCAACGACCCGCCCAAGATCACCCACCACTGCACCGGCTCGACCGCGACCTCCACGCCCGAATCCACAAAGCCGCCGACCGTGTAGCAGAAGAACCCAAGCCCAAACACACCGTACACGATCGAGGGCACGCCCGCGAGGTTGTTCACCGCGATGCGGATGAGACTGACAACGAAGCCTTGCTTCGCATACTCGCGTAAGTAAATCGCCGCGATCACGCCCAGCGGCACGACCGTCACAGCGAGCAGCATCGTCAGGATCGTCGTGCCAAAGATCACCGGGAAGACGCCGCCCGCGAGGTTTGCATCTCGCGGCTCGTCGGTCAGAAAGTCTTTCCAACGCCCTACATACACGCCCAGCTTCGCGGGCAGCGAAAGCGTGTTCGCCGGCGTGATCCGCGTCACGCTCGAGAGCGAGATCGGCCGATCACGCTCGCTCGGCGACACCGGCGCGATCCGGCCGCTCGGCACGTCCTCGATCACCAGACGCACGGCCGCATCCTCAGCACGCAGCCGATCGATCCGGCCGATCAGGTCGTTGTACTCACCCTCGAGCGCAGCCCGCTTCGCATCGAGATCGGCAAGCTGCTGCTGCGCGTCGGCTGGCTCGATCGGGCCGCCCGCCAAAGGCTGCAACGCCGCGACCGCGATCGCCCCGAAGACCGCAAGCACCGCGAGCCCGCGCGACATCGCAGGCGAAACGCCCTGCCCGCGCGACGTGCGCCACGCGAGCACACCCGTCGTCACCACGCCCGCGACCATCACGATCCAGGGCAACATCGCCAGCCGCATCGGCCGCTCAAACCCCGCCTGCGACCGCCGCTCGATATCCCGGCTATCGACACGAACCGCCGAAAGCTGATGGTTCACATGCGCGAGCGGCCCGCCCTCGATGCCCTCGATCTCCGCCCGACGCGCACGCGCCTCGGCAAGCAAACCGGGCAACGCCTCGGCGAGCTCGTCACCCTCGGCAAGCACCTCCCGCTCGTTCGCGTCGCGATCGCGCACAACAGACGCCGGCTTACCAATAAAGATCCCCCACGCGATGCGATCGAGATGCGCCGCCCATTCGGGCGTTTCAACCGACGCGATTCCACGCACCGGCAGCCACTTGAACGTGTCGCCGTTGAGCTCGCGGTTACCGATCTGATAGAGCCGTCGCAGCACACGCCCTTGCTCGTCGAGTGTCGCCGCATCGAGCTCGCCCGCCGCGATGCGCGAGCCGACCTCGCTGCGCACCTCGGGCCCGGGGTCGAACCACTCATCACGCACCGGAATGCCCAGCACCTGGTCGCCCGTGTCGAGCGTGACCAGCTCGATCTCGCGAGGCCAGAACGCCGCCGAACCACCCGCGAGAATCACACCAAAGAGACTCACGATCATCGCCACGCAAAGCGTGAGCGACGCCGCCATGACCCACACCGCCGAAATGCCAAACGCGTTCCGCGGCGTGCGCCGCCGCGACGCGACGGGCGAGTCAGCCGATGAATGAGCACCAGTGCCCGACGTCATAGCGCACTGCTCCTACGGCGGAAGCGAAGGCGAACAACCTCGGCGGTCGTGTTGATCAGGAACGTCATCGCGAACAACACCAGCCCGCACAAGAACAGCACCCGGAAGTGCGTGCTGTCCTTCGGTGCCTCGGGCAGTTCAACAGCAATGTTCGCCGCCAGCGTGCGGAAACCGGCGAAGATGTTCAGCGACATCTCGGGCGTGTTGCCCGTCGCCATCAGCACGATCATCGTCTCACCCACCGCCCGGCCCAGCCCGATCATGCACGCCGAGAAGACGCCCGACGCCGCCACCGGCAGCACCACGCGCCGCGCGGTCTGCCAGCGCGTCGCGCCCGCGCCGAGCGACGCAAACCGCAGGCTGTTCGGCACGCTCGAGAGCGCATCCTCCGAGATGCTGTAGATGATCGGGATCACCGCGAAGCCCATGATCATGCCGACCACAAGCGTGTTCCGCTGGCTGAACGTGCCAAACACCGAGTCGCGTGTGTCCCAGCCGATCGCCGCCAACGACCACGCACCCGCTGCCGCGAGCATGAGCGCAACACCCGCACCCGCGATGAATCGTGCAAGCGATACCGCCCCACCCATCGGCCCACGTGTGTACTCCAGAGCCGCCGCCATCGGTACCCGACGAATCGCCAGCGACGCGATCAACACACCCGGTGCGATCAGCAGCGCGAACCAACCCGGGAACGGTCCACCGATCGTGCCGTCGAGCCATCTACGGATACTCGGCTCGGCCAGACGCCCCGCGTCGATCGCCGCTGCCGCCGCGACCGCGTCCGCCGGCTCGACCGGCCGAACTACTTGCCCATCCAGAAACGCCAGCCCCTCGCTCCGCAGCATCCGCCGCTGCTCGGGGCTCGCAGACGTCCGGTTGCCAAACCAGGCCGGGACTTCATCCGGCTCGACCGGCTCGATCGACCGCAGTGCCACACGCACATCGTCCTGCGACGGCGCGAACATCGCCCGCTCGACCGCCGGCCCGACGACCGACGCAACGCCAACACCAATGCCAAGGCTCAGCGCCGCGGTTGCCATAAGCCGCGAGCCACTGGTCCGCCCCGCGATCCGCGCGGGCAGCACCTGCCAAAGCTCGGCGGCAAGCAGCACGACGAACGGCGTGACGATCAAGCCCACCAAAACCGCGGGCAGCACATCGCGAACAAGCGGCGCGAGCAGCATCGCCGCGATAAACCCAAGCACGACCGACGGCACCGAAGCCATCATCTCGATACTCGGCTTGACCACCCGCCGCCACTTCGGCGGCATGAACTCGCTCGAGTAAATCGCCGCCAGCACCGCGAGCGGCGTCGCGAAGATCATCGCGACAACAGTCGCCTTCAAAGTGCCCCACACCAGTGGCACCAAGCTGCACTTCAGCTCCGCCTCGGCCGAGCCCGACGAGCTCTGGTACACATACCCCGGCTCAAGCTCGCCCTCGTACACCACGGGCCCAAACAGCGCCCGCCACGAAACCTCCGGGTGCGGGGTCATCAACGGCACGAACGCCGAAGCCGACTCACGCACACCCACAACGGCCGTGTTCCGAGGTGAGATCACGACCGATCCCGGCGGCCCGCCCAAAGAGCTCGCAAAGTCCAGATCGGCCAGCGTCTTGCCGCTCGTCATTTGCGTGATCCGCACCTCGCTGCCCGAGCGGATCGCCAGCACGCGGTCTCGCCCCGAGAACACAAGGTCATCCACCGGCCCGATCGCGTCGACCGTGCGAGTGCGCACGATCGTCCGCCCGTCGAAAGTCTCGGCCTCGGAATCGTTCGACACCGAATACCCACGCACCACGCCATCACGATCGCCAACAACGAGCGTCCGCGAGCCGAGCAGCACGCCCGCGTCGGCGATATCACCCGCCAGGCTCGTCGCCTCGGCAAACACGATCTCGCGCCCGCCGCGCGACGCCGCGTACCGCTGGAGCGTGCCGTCGCTCCACAGCACCATCGCGTCGCTGCCATCGTTGAGCACATACACACCACGCGGAATGGCGCCTTCGCCCGGCACCTCGACCATGACGTCCGTGCTCGAGATCCGCGTCCGCGGCGCGCCGCCACCCAGCGGCCGGATCACGCGCACGGTGCCGAGCACGAGCGTGCCATCCTCACGGAGCGCTAGCAAGAAACTCCGCCCACCCGAATCGCGCCGATAGTCCAACGCGACGATCGCGCCCTCGCCCGCCGGCAGCACCTGCGGTTCGTTCAGCACAATCTCGGGCACGATGACACGAACCGACCGCTCATCGATCCGCTGGGCGACACCATTGCCGACGTCAATCACATCAACGCCGGGCGTGATCGCCGGCACGTCCGCCACGTTGCGCACCCGTGCGTTGATGCCCACCGTGCCAAGCCGAACCGAGCCATCGGCCAGGCCCACCGCGATAAGGTCCGTGCCGGGAGTGCGTGAAATCGCAACGACGGCCGTGCCACTGCCAATGGGCGTGCTGCCCAGTGTCGCGCCGCTGCCCATGCTCACCACGCGCAGCTCGCTCGCCGATGCTGCCACGCCCGTCGCGGCGTACTCGTCGATCTCGATCAGCCGCTCACCCGGTGCAAGCGTCACCGGAAGCGCGACCGCATCGCCGGTGTCCGCACCCCGAAAAAGCGGCAGCGTCACCACCAGCAAGTACAGACAGATGCCGAGCACCGCCGCGATCACCGCCCACCCGCCAGCCGTGATTGTCACGCGGGCAAGATGGTCGGCGACGTAGACGCTCCGCGCCGTTCGCTTGCGTTCAGCTCCGCCTGTGTCTGGCAACACGGTCTCCCCAGCGAACGCTCACGCCGCCGGAGCGGCCGAAACGAAACCGGCCGATCAGAACGACGCTTCGAGACCGACCGATTCGAGATCCTCGCGGGCGATCTCCGCCGACACGGGGAAGTACCCGTCCTTGAGAATGCCCTCTTGCCCATCCCGGCTGAACATGTACCGGATGAACTGCTCTCGCACGGGATCGATCGTGCGCGTCGGGTCGTGGTTCACGTACACGTAGAGGTACCGAGCAAGCGGGTACTCGCCCGAGTACGCCGTCTCGGCGCTGGGCTCGACGGCTGGTGCGCCATAGCCGCCCACACGGAGCGCCTTGACGTTGGCCGTGCGGTACCCAATGCCCGAGTACCCCATCGCGTATACATCCGTCGCGACCGCCTGCACCACGCCCGCCGAGCCCGGCTGCTCCTTGACCGACGACTTGTAGTCGTGCTCGCCGAGGGCAACTTTCTTGAAGAACGCGTACGTGCCCGACGCCGAGTTGCGACCGTACAGACTGATCGGCTTGTCGCGGAACCGCGTATCGGTCACGCCCAGGTCGCCCCACTTCATCTCCGAGCCCTCGGTCGAGAAAACCATCTCGAGCTGCTCGATCGTGATCTCGTCAAGCGGGCAATCGTTGTGCACGAAGACTGCGAGGCAATCGATGCCGGGCCGTAGCAGCGTGGGCTTGTAGCCGTACGCCTTCTCGAACGCCTCTTCCTCCGAGGGCTTCATCGCCCGGCTCATCGGGCCGAACTGCGATTGCCCCTCGATCAGCGCGGGCGGCGCCGACGACGAGCCCTTGCCCTCGATCTCGATCGTCACCGACGGGTAGTGCCGGCGGTAGCCCTCGGCCCAGTGCGTCATCACGTTGAGCATCGTGTCCGAGCCCATGCTCTTGATCGTGCCGCTCACGCCCTCGACCCGCTCGTAGCTGGGCAGCCGCGAGTCGATTTCGACCGCCGCACTCGCCGCCACAACGCTCGTGCACGCGAGCGCAACACCGAGCACACCGACAACTACCGAATACATCGCTGATCGAGTCATGCGAGAAACTCCCTGTGTTGAAACATCGTTCCAACGCCCGGCATCGGGGACGCCAACCACGGCGCTAAGAAATCGTTCAGGCCTTCGCCCAAGCGACACCCCAGCACCCGCTACCGGCCGGTCGAGAGCCGAACGGTTGCCGTCCCGCGAGTCCGAATGGTGCCCCCGCCCGACGCCTCAAACGAGCTCGCGATGCTGTAAAGCCCACCCTCGGACCCCGCGACCTCCCGGGGCGAGAGCGTGAGATCGAAGGCGTACCCCGGCCCCGGCGCAAGCACCAACCGCCCACCCCGCTGGCGATCGCCCGAGATCGTCCAGTCTTTGACCGGCACGCCCGCGTTGTCCATCAACACGAAGGTGAACGAGCCATCGGCCCAAAGCGGTGTCGTGAATCGCGACGGATCGGCAAAGAGATACACGGTCACCGGAATCGTGTCCGGCAGGTTGTCGCCGTCGAGATCGACCGCCTGGCTCGCCGCCAGAAACATCTCCGTCGGCGGCGCACTCGTCGGCGGCCGCCGCGACTGGTCCACCCGCACCGGGCGCGTCGGCCCATCACTCACGCAACCGACACACCCCGCGCCAAACGCACCCACACCGATCAACACCACAATCACGCGCGACCCACGCCTCATCGGCCACCGCCGCTGCGCGGGTACGGCGAGTCATCAATCGGCACCGGCCAACGCTCCACATCCATCGGCCGATCCGAATCACCGAGCTCACGCAAGCGATCGAGCGTCGGCGGATTCGCAAGCTGCGACCGCACGCCAGCCGGGTTCGAGAACCCATCGATCGCCCGCTCGCGCGCGAGATTCAATCGCCGAAGCCCATCGGCCCCATCGCCCGGCACAACGACCGGCGTCAGAATCACCATCAATTCCGTCCGGATCCGCTCCGTACGCGAGGTGCGGAAGGGCAAACCGATCACGGGGATATCACCGATGAACGGCACCTTGTTGTGCCGCTCCTCCTCGATCGTCTGGATCAGCCCGCCGATGATCACCGTCTCGCCATCACGCACCGTCACGGTCGTGTCGACCTGCCGCACATTGATGATCGGCGCCTCGAAGTCCTCACTGATCTGCGTCGTTCGCTGCGACACCGTGCTGATCTCCGGCACGATGTCCATCCGAACGAAGCCATCCGCGCTGATCGAAGGCGTCACGTTCAGGATGATGCCCACATCCCGCCGAGTCACGTCGGATCGCGTGTTGCCATTGTCAAGCCGCTCAACGCCCTCGATGATCGCGACATTGTCGCCCACCTGAATCGACGCCGGCTGATTGTTGTTCACCGTCACCTGCGGCCGGCTCAAGACCTCAAGCCGCCCCTGCGCCTCCAGCGCCCGCACGAGCAAGCTGAAATCGCTGGTTGCCACAGCCAAGTTCGGCACACCGATCGCCGTCGCAAGCCCCGCCGCACCGTGAATGGTCGACGACCCCTCCCACTGCTGGTTGCCGAGTGGCCCGACGTTGATGTCGATACCCCACGTCTGCGAGTCGTCGAGCGTCACCTCGGCAAGCAGCACCTGGATCATCACCTGCGGCGGCGTCGCATCGAGTTCCTCGATGATCGACTGGACCGTCTCCACATACCGAGGCGACGCCGACACGATCAGCTTGTTCGACGCAACATCCCCAACAACCGTCACCTCCTGCTCGAGCTGACGCAGCGCCGATCCCGCCTGGTCCGGCCCAAGCAGCGCCCGGATCCGCTCGGCCTCGCCCTCGAAATACCCCTGCAACGTCAGCTCGACCTCGTCGGCCTTCGCGTTCCGCAGGTTATAGACGAAGCTCTCACGCTCATTCGCCTCGATGTTGTCAAGGTCAACAACGACCTCACGCACCAGATCCAAATACTCGGGCGTGCCCGAGACCAACAGCGTGTTCGTCCGCGCATCGATCGTGATCGCGAGTTCCTGCCGGACATCCGGCACGGGCGTGAGCGTCGTGTCGATCGGATCGAGCCCCGCATCCTCGGGCGCCGCGTTCGGAATCAGCACCAACCGATCACCCTGCTGGCTCAGGTTGAACAGATCACGCAGAAGCTCCGACATCGCCCGGGCATCCGCGTTGGTCAGCCGGAACATCTCGATCTTGCGCGAGCCCGCCGTCGTCGTGTCCATGTCGTCGATGATCTCCGCGATCATCTCCATGATCGCCGGCGGCGCCGACGCGATCACCGAGTTCGTCCGCTGGTCGGGCGTCAACCGCACCTGATCACGAATAAATCCATCGATGTCGGCCTCGACCCGCACCGGATCCGCCGCGACAACCGCCTGCTCGATCTGCTCGCGGAAGAAACGTAGCCGGAGCGCCTGCTCCTCACCACCACGCGTGCCCGAGATAGGTCGGCCCGCGAGCACTCGCTCGAGCAAGTTCACAAGCTCAATCGCGTTCGCCGACCGAAGCTCAAACCGCCGCACGTCCTGCACCGCCGCCACAGCCGCACTATCCAGATCCGCAACGATCTGCCGCACCCGCTCAACGTCCGCATCGCTTCCCGCGACCAGCAACGCGTTCAACCGATCCGAGGGGACAACACGCACCGCCGCGTCACCACGCCGAGCCCGCTCGCGCGACACGTACAAGTCATCCACCGTCTCGGCGATCTCCGCCGCACGCCCCGACTCGACCGGCACCAGAGCAGTCAGTTGCCCATCCTCGAGCGAAGCGCCTTGTGCCATCAGCGCCTCCACCAAACCCGACGCAAGCTCGAAGTTACCCGGGCTCGCCGCGATCACGAGCGCCCCAGCCGCCGCGTCAGCCTCGACAGTGAACACCTCTTCTTCAACACGCACCGATCCGGCCCGGGCGATCGCCGCAAGCCGCTCGCGCATGAGCCGCTGCACACGCGGCGCAAGCTCTTCCGGATCCGCCCCCGGCACCGGCAGCACGTACAACCCGATCGCCTGCTCGGTCTGCTCAACATCGAGCACCGCGAGCAACGACTCGAACATCGCAAAGGACCGCTGGCTCGTCGTCACGATCAGCGCGTTCGTCCGCGCGTCGGGCGTGATGACCAGCCGGTCCTCGGGACGCACGCCGGCCGCCGACTCCCGCTCGCGAAACACTTGCGCCGCCAGCGACGCCACACGCTCGGCCGACGCGTGCGCAAGCGGGTACACCCGCACCGCATTGCGCTCACCCGCCAGCGGCACATCGAGCATCGCCGCCAGACTGCGCACAACCGCTAGATTCCCCGGCGAACCTACAACGAGCAGCGAGTTGCTATCCGCATCCGCACGAATCACCAGGCTCGACAACGGCGTAAACACATCCGCAACCGCAAAGTCCGCCACACTCGAATCAGACTCGCCCTCTCCAAGAGACGACGCAACGCGAAGCCGTCCGACCTGCCGCTGCAACGCCTCGGCCTCCGGCGTGTTGCCCACACCCGCAACAAGCACATCCCGCAGCAGATCGGCAAGCCTCGGCGCATCGGCGTGCTCGAGCGCGAAAACCTCAGGCTCGATCCACTGATTCTCCGACGCGCGATCAAGATCACGCACCAAAACCTCGACGAGCGCGACCGAGTCTTCGGGCCCCGCCGCGACGAGCGCGTTCGTCCGCTCGTCCACGCCAAGGTGAACGCTGCCCTCGAGGGCACGCCCCGTCGCCGTCGTCGAAGCCGCGGTCCGCGACGTGCCGGGCACCCGCCGCAACGCCTCGCCAGAGGCAAACAAACCATCGATCAGAGTCTTGAGCCGAGCCGCCGCCGCGTTCTCGAGCGGGAAGAACCGCACCATCACCGCTTCACCGACCGGCAGCCGATCCAGCGTCATCGCCAGCTCGACGATCGCCGACGTGTTCGCCCGCGTCGACGCAACCACAAGCGTGTTGCTCGCCGCATCCACAGTCAGCCGAATCGGACGCGAGAGATCAATCGCCAGCGCACCATCGCCGCGAGCAACCGCAAGCCGACGCACCTGCTCGGCAAGCGCCGCACCCGGCCCCGACCCATTGGCGACGCGGCCGCCACCAAGCATCGCCAGCAGAGTCTCCGCGACCCGGTTCGCGTCCGCAGTACGCAACGCGACAAACTCTACACGCTCGGCCTGCGCGATCACCGCCGCGTCGAGCGACTCGGCAAGCTCTCGCACCGCCTCGCGATCGGGTTGCGCACCCGCGATCGCGATGCCATTGCCAGCCGCGACCGGCGAAAGCCGAACCCGCTCGCGCACAACGCCCGGCCCATCGCCCGCGGGCTCGGTGGCGTTAAGCCGCGTGAGCAGGTCGATCATCGCTGCCGGGTCATGATGCTCCAGCGAAACGATGCTCACACCATCGCCCACAGCAACCGTGCCGTCGGCATCCGTGACAACGTCGGCCTCATCTCCGGGAACACCCGCGTCGCCGCTCGGTTCACCGTCGAGCGCAAGCACCAAGTCATCAACATGCCGCGACATGCGCTGCGACGCAGAGACCACCAAGGCGTTCCGAGAACGATCCGCCTCGACGACCAGCGTCTCACCGAGCGACTGCGCCACCGGCCCAAGCGTCGATCGAAGAAGATCACGCACCCGCATCGCCTGCGCCGAACGCAACACGATCACACGCGGAATCACCAGCGACCGGTCCGCCTCTGCCTCAAGCGACTCGGCCAGCGCCAGCACCCGCTCGAGCTCATCACCCTCGGCTCGAACGATTAGCGCCCCGGCAGCATCGTCCCCGACGATCGCCAGCGATCGCGAAGAACCGCTGCCGTCCGCCGCGAACACCGCACGAATCGTTTCGGCGATCGCGCTCGCGCGGCCCGCCGCCAGGGGCACCACGCGAGCCGGCGGCATCTTCACGAACTCCGGGACATCAAGCTGCGTCACAAGCGACCGAATCCGCTCAAGCTCACGCGGCACCGCGAACACAATCAAGCTGTTCGTCTGCGGCTCCGCCGACACCGTCGGCCTGTCCTCCGCACCAAGAATCGCCGCGAGCGACTCGAGCGTCTCCCCACGCTCATCATCATTCCGCGAACGCCCCGCTCTCTCCCGCGCAAGCTGACCGGCAAGCGGCGCACTGAAGCCCTCGCTCAGCGCCCGCGCAACACTCCGCGCATCGGCGTGCCGAAGCGGCATCACCTCCATACGCCGCGAGTTGTCGAGCTCTTCGGTATCGATCGTCGCAAGCAGCGCCCGAATCCGAGGCCACGTCCGCTCGTCGGCACTGATAATCAGCGCGTTTGCCGACGCGTCCGCCAGCACCGTCGCATTGCGATCGGCAGGCGTCGCAGCCTCGGGCGCAAACGATCCGAAGAACACGCTCAGCGCGCTCTCGGCCTGCTCGGCATCGGCGTGCGTCAGCGTCACAAACTCCGTCGTGCGCCCCGTATCACTCGGCACATCCAACTCGGCAACGATCGCTACCAACTCCTCCATACGGTCCGCCGGCGCACTGATCAGAAGCACGTTCTCATCGATTTGGAAGTCCAGCGAAGGCCTCGTCTCGCCCGACACACGCGGAATGTTCCGGACAACCTGCGTCAGCAGGAAGTACACGTCATCCGCCATCGCGTGCGTGAGCTGGATCCGGCGAAACTCCTGCAATGTCCGCGTTGGCTCCTGGTCGATCTCCCTGATCCGCTCCATCGCCGCCGCGATCGCGTCCTCAGAGCCGGTGAGCAACAGCGTGTTGCTCCTCGCCACCGGCGTGATCGTCACCCGCACGCTCGCCGGCAGCGCCCGCGTCAGCGCCTGCGCAACCTCACTCGCGCGAGCCGCGTCGAGCGGCACCGTCACCACGCGAACATCCTCGCCCTCCGCCGCGGCAATCTCCGTCAGCACGCTTCCGATCTCGTCGTGCTGCGACGCCGACGCCGTCACGAGCATCGCGTTGCCCGACGGCTCGGGCATAAAGATCGGCCGGAGCGAGTCACGCGAGCTCGGCCCCTGGCGCTTCGCATCAAACACCCGCTGCAACGTCGACGCGATCTCGCGAGCACGCGTCGCCTCAACGCCGTAGCGACGGATCACGAGCTGCGACCCCGAGGGCGTCTGGTCGAGCATCGCAACAAAGTCATCAACCACATCGGCAGCCGCCTCGGGCATCACGGCGATCAGCCCAGTGCCGCCCGGCGCAACCGCGAGCCGAAGCGATGTCGGATCAAAGCTCGCAACACCGTCACCATCCGCAAGCCGAAGCGCAGCCAAGCGTCGAGCCTGGAACCCTCGCGGGTTCGTGCCAAAGAGATCACGCAGCGCTTGGGCAGCACTTGCCGCAGGCACGTTCTCAAGTGCATACACACGAGACACCATCGTCTCACCCACGCCCGCACCCGCCAGCGACGCAATCAACTGCCGAATCGCACCAAAGTCCGTGTCGTTCGCCCACACCACCAGCGCCCCGCCCGCGGGATCTGGCGCGACCGACACCGCCCCGGCAAAGCCGCCCGGATTCCGTTCTGAAGACCGCCCCACCTGCCGGATCGTCCCCGAAACGGTCTGCGCAACCAGCCTCGAATCAACGCCGTCGGGCAACTCCACGACCCGCACGCGCCCCGGCTCGGCAGGCAACTCCGCAACGATCTCGCGGGCAAGATCAATCACCCGGTCCGACACCCGCTCGGCACCAAGGAAGATCAGCGTCCCCGACTGCTCATCCACCGCGATCACGATGTCCGCCGACCGTCCCGGCATCTCTTGGTCAGCCTGAGCCAACACAACCGCACCAACCACAGCCGACAGCCAACCCGACTCCGACTTCGAACCCAGACCGGATATCCCAGGAGGCTCGGCACGCGAAGCCGGCCCCTGCATCGGTTCATCGCCCGGCGCCGCGGGCTCCTCGCGCGGCGTTGCGGGCGCAAGCAGTTCGTCGGCCGAGATGATCTCAACGGTCAACCCCTCACGCCGAGCGAGCACTTCCTGCAGCACCCGCGCAAGCTCGCCCGCGTTCGTCCGAGCACGATCGACCTGCAGCGTCCGAAGCTGCCGACTCCCGGCGCTCGCCGCATCATCAAGACGCAGCAGAACAGACTCGACCTCCGCAACCTGCGCAGCACTCCCGCGCACAATCACCGCGTTGGCCGCGCGGTCGACCGCAATAGAAGGCCCCGGCACGCCGTCGTCGTCCTCGGCAAAGATCGTCTCAAGCGTCCGCTGCGCCTCAGCCGCGTCACCCGCACGCAGCGCGATCACGCGCACCACGCGATCCGAGCCCAAGCCATCCCGCTCGATGTCCAGCTCGCGCACCATCTGCTCGGCGAGCGTGATGACCGACGCGGGACCACTCACGATCACCGCGTTCAGCCGGCGTTCTGCCATCACCCGCACCGTCGTCTCGACCTCACCGCCACGCTGCACCAGATAGCTCGACCGGGCCCACTCGGGCAACAGGTCGATCGCCGAATCCTCCTTGAGAATCCGCTCGATAATCGGCGCTATCGCAGTCGCCTCGGCGTGCCGAAGGAAGATCGTCCGCACCGCCACGCCATCGGGCTCAGCGCTGCTATCCATCTCGCGTGCCAGCTCGCGCACGCGCCGAACCTCATCGGGCGTCCCGACGACAACGATCGAGTTGCTCGTGGGCTCGACACTGAGCGTCGGCCCGCGACCATCGCCAAACGACTCGCCGACCGCCGCCGCCACTGTTTCGGCACGCCCCTCGGCGAGCGCGATCACCGCCGTCTCTCGATCCTCGCCGCCACGCGGGCGATCCAAACTCGCCACGATCACCCGCGCCCGATCGCCGAGCGCCTCGGGCCCGCTCACCACAACGCGCGCCGACGCCGCGTCCGGCGCAACCACCGGCTCGGCAACCTGCCCGCCCGCCAACGCCGCAGCACGCAGCGACTCGGGCCACGCACTCCGATCACGCAAGAGCGCCGTGAGCGACTGCGCGAGCGTCGCCGCGTCCGCGTGGGCAAGCTCAAAGACCGCAAAGGTCGACGCGGGCGCCACCGGAGCCGCCGCATCAAACTGCTCGGCCATCCGCAGCGCACCCGCCGCCTGCTCGGGCGTGCCGGTCGCAACGATCACTCCCGCCTCGGGCACCGCGGTCAATCGCAACGGCACCCGTGCCGGCGCAAACGCGCCCGCAAGCATCGGCGAGATACGCTCCACAAGCTTCGCAGCGCTCAGGGTGCTTGGCGTGTACGTCAATGCAGACCGATCGCCACCTTCGGCCGGCCGATCAAGCTCGAGCACAACCGCCTGGGCAAGGTCCATCGTCGACTGCGGCGCCGACACCAACAGCGCGTTCGATCTCGGCTCGGCCTCAACGCGCACCGCAGGCGCATCGAGCAACTCACGCCCACGACCAAACCGCAACCGCAGCGACAAAAGCCGCGGATCGGCATCCCGCTGGTCCGTCAGCACACGCTGCACGATCGGTGCGAGCGAAGCCGCGTCGGCATGCTCAAGCGTGAAGGTTTTCACACTCACCGCGTCCGAACTGGTCGGTCGCTGATCCAGCTCGGCGACGACGGCCGCCGCTTGCTCCACCGACGTGGCAGGCCCCGCGAGCAACACCGCGTTGCTCCCCGCCAGCGCAGTCGCCGAGACGACGCTCGCAGACGGCGCGACCTCCGCCAGAGTCTCGGGCAACAGTGAAGCGATCGCGCTCGCCTCTCCAAACGTGAGCGGCACCACCCGCACCGTGCCCGCACCAGCGGCCGCAGCCTCGGCATCGAGCGCCACCAGCAGCGTCTCCACCACAACCTGCACCTCGCTCGGTGCGGTCACCACCAAGGTGTTCGTCGCCGCGTCCGCGACCAAGCTCAGCGCCGCCGCACGCTCCTGCTCACTCGCATCAACAAGCGCATCGAGCGTCCGCAGCCTCGCCTCGGCGACGGGGCGAATCGTGTCGACGAGCCGGGTCGCACGTGCGTGCGCAAGCGGGAAAATCCGCACCGTCTGCTCGGGGCCGCCCGCCGCGCCGTCGATCGAATCGAGGACCGCTTCAATCGCCTCAAACGCCGCCGAAGGCCCGCTCACGATAAGCGTCCCCGTCGTGCCTTCGGTCGACACCGTCACCGGCGTTCGGCTCGACCCGCCGAGCGCACCGCCCGACGCAAGCTCGCGGATCGATCCGGCAGCAGCCTCTATCGCTTCACGCCGCACCTGGTACGTCCGAACATCAGCATCGCCCGGAATTTCCTGGCGATCCAGGTTCTTCACGAGTTGCTCAAACCCGGCCAGCCGACGCGCCGGCGCATCGACAATCAACGCGTTCGTCCCGCGATCCGCACGGACAACTACTTCCTTTGGAAGCTGAAGATCGGGCCGAGGCCGACGCGTCCGCGGATCGACCGGCACGGGCGGCTGCGGGAACATCGCGTCGAGCGTCCTCGCAAGTTCCTCCGCACGCGCAACCACCAACGGGAAGATCCGCACCTCGCGGTCGTCCTCGTCAAGCGTGTCGGTCGTGTTCAACCGATCAACGATGCCCTCGATCTCGGGCAGCAACTCCTCGTGCGCGCTCACAACGAGGGTGTTTGTCGCCGCGTCTGCCTCAACATCCACAGGCCGCTTGAGCCGATCATCCATGGGTCGAGCCGAATACGTCCGGCGCAGGATCGACGCCAAACTCGCAGCGTCCGTCGTCCGCAGCTTCAAGATACGCAACGGCGTCCGCTCGGCCGTCTCACGACCATCCACCGACCGCACCAACTGCTCGATGACCGGAAACTGCGCTGGCTGCGCCGCAACCAGCACACTATTCGTCTGCTCGATCGCCTCAAACACCGGCTCCGCGCCGCCGCCGACCGAGAACGTCCGGCTCGTATCGCGCAGATCTTTGAGGAACGCGACGACGGTCACCGGCGTCGCAAACCGAAGCTCGATCAACCTCGTCTCACGCGCCGGGCCAACCTGCTGTTGCAACTGATCGAGCACGCCGATGAACCGCTCCATCGCCTCGTCGTCCGCAACAACCATCAGCGAGTTCGTCTCGGCGTCCACCGAAACGTCAACCGCGCCCGCGTCCGGAATCCCAGCGATCTGCGCGTCGTAGATCTCCATCGCACGCTCGCGAACATCATCCGCCTCAGCATTCGCCACCGGAACAACCCGCAACCGGCGCTCGACCGGCACGGCCGCGAGATCATCGAGCATCGCTTCGACCCGCTCGAACGTCGTGTCATCGCCCGCAACGATCAGCGTGCCCGAAACAGGCTCGGCCTCGATCACGACCGCCACCGGCGCCGCACCGAGTTGCGCGGGCGCCGACAAATTGCCACGCTGCGCGAGCGCACGAAGCGTCGCCGAAATCGCGTTGATATCCGCGCCGACCACCCGGTACGTCCGCAGCTGCGCCACCGGCGGCAGCTCCACCCGGTCGAGCATCGATGCAAGCTCCTTGAGCGACTCCACCCGCTCGGCCGGCGCATCGATAATGAGCGCATTACTCGAAGGCTCGGCCGAAACATTCACCTCGCTCGGCTGGCGAAGCCACGTCATCGGCCGACCGCGCCGATCGAGCGGGACCGGCGGCGGCGGGTACACCTTCTCCATCGCCGCCGCCACATCAACCGCCCGCGCAACCTTCAGCGGGAAAAGCACGGTCACCCGCTCTGGCCCATCCACGCGATCCGAGTTCAGCTCGCGCACAAACGTCCGCACCTGCTCAAACGTCTCGTCCGACGCCGACACAATCAGCGTGTTCGTCCCCGCGTCCGATCGCACATCCACCGGATCGCTCGCCCGATCCGCGGGCGGGCGCGACCGATACTGCTCATTGAGCATCGCCGCGATCGAAGACGCGTCCGCCGTCCGCACCTGCAGAAGCCGCAACGGCGGCAGCTCCGAAACCTCAACCCGATCGAGCCGATCCACAAATCGCTCGACGAGCGCAAGTTGCGACGGATCGGCATCCACAACCAACGTGTCCGTTCGCGGCAACGCCCGCGCCGTGATCGGTCCAGGACGTGCCGCACCCTCACGCGTCTCGGCCTGCTCAACCAGATCGACAAGCTGCTCCGCAACCACAGCCGGATCCGCAACCGCAAGCTCGAACAGCCTCGTCACACGATCCGGCGGCACCAGGCGCTGCGCGTTTCGAAGCGACTCGTCGAACAGCGCAACCGCGTCCTGCGACCCGATCACCAGCACCCGCCCATTCGCCTCGTCCACCCGCGTCCGCAACCCACCGATCCCAACACGCCCCTCCGACGCAATCTCATAAAGCTCCGTCGCCCGCGCAACGAGCCCCGCCGCGTCGCGCGTCGAGAGATCAACAATCCGAACCGTGCTCCGCGACGCATCGGGCGTATCGAGCTGCGCAACCAACCCCGCCACCAACTCCACGTCTGCGGCGCGACCGCGAACAACAAGCGTCGCCAACTCATCAACCGGCGCAAGCGTCGGCATCTCCGAAGCGCCGTCAAGCAGCGCCGGCAACACCCGCCGAACAACCTCCGCCACCCGGCTGGGCAACGCCTCACCAAGCTCAAACGTCCGTGACACCGCACGTTCCGATACGAGCACGCCCGCCGAATCGAGCAGCCCCGCGATCCCATCGATCGCCGACGCCGGCCCGATCAGGGTCGCCGCACCCACCGACTCGTCAACGCGAACCGTCAGCGACCCCGCCTCGGCCGGCCGCGTCTCTCCAAAGAGCACCTCGGCCGCACGCAGCGCCGCGACCGCCTCGGCCGTCTCCACCGGCACAACCCGAACCTGCGTCTCACCAGCCGCCGTCGCATCAACACTCTCAAGCAGCGCCGACGCAAACTCCACATCCCCCGCCGGCCCCGTCAGCACGAGCGCCGCGCCACCCGGTGCCTGCGCAACACGGATCGCGCGAGCCACACCCGTCGGCAGCAATTGATCGAGCAGCCGCCGCGCCTCGTCAGGCCGCGCGTTCGCCAAACGAACAACACGGGCCGCGGTGTCGGCATCAGCACCCCCAGCAGCACCAACCCCGCCACCATCGAGCTGCCGCACCAACGCCTCGGCCTGCATCAACAGCGACGCCGACGCGAGCACCGAAACCTTGTTCTGTCGATCAAGCCGAACCACCGTCGGCCGGCGCGACTCAGGCACCGCGCGGAACAGCGACTCGAGCGTGCGTGCCGCGTCCTCCGCCGTCGCCTGCCGAAGTGCGAATGTGCGAAGCGTCCGCTCGCCCCCATCACCATCAGGCGTGTCGAGCAGCGAGATCAACTCCTCGACCGTGTCGAGTCGGCCCGAAGGCCCCACCGCCACCACCGCGTTCGTGCGCGGATTCGCGCGGATGTTCAAGCCCGCGACGGCGTTGTCCTCGACAACCCGCTGCTTGCCCTTCTCGTCGATGATGACCGTGCGCTGCCGCTGACCGACGAGCCCCACCAACGCCTCGACCACCTCCGCCGCCTGCGCGTGCTTCAGCGGGAACAGGCGATACTCACTGTCCGCCGGCTTCTCCGCATCGATCGCCTGGATCACTTCCTGAATCCGCCGACACTGCTCGGCCGTCTCAAACACGATCACCATGTTCTGCGTCTCGACCGCCGTCACCCGCCCGTACTCACCGACCAACGGCGCAACCTGCTCGGCGACCGCCGCAGCCGTCGCGTTGTTGAGCGGGATCGTCAGCGTGAGCATCTGATCCGCCGCGATGCCATCGGGCACAGCACCCGCCGCGACCGGCCCGCCCTCACGCACCGCGTCGCCCAGCGTCGACAGATACAGAAAGTTCTCTTCCACGCGAAGGTGCAGCCCATGCACGCGCAGATTCAGATTCAGAATCGTCAGCGCCTCGTCGAACGAGTACTCCTGCGCACTAATAAAGGTCATCGACGCCGCGGGAGCGTCGGCCTCCCGAATGACCGGCAACCCCGACTGCCGGCTAAACAGATCGAGCACCATGTCGTACGGCGCTTCCTTGAGCGAGAACCGGATCGTCGGCCGTGCCTCACGAGCCGCCTCCGCCGTCACTTCCTCATCCGCGCGCACGCCCCCCACCGCGCCATCCGCAGCCGCGCCGTCCTGCGACCGAGCAGCCGACACCGCCGCAGCCAAGACCAACACCACGCACAACCAGAATCGTCGAATCGGCACCAGGTCGCTCCTTTCGGCACCCGCCGCGCAAATCGCAGCAGAGCACCTCGCAGAGCGAGTCTAACCGGCCACCCCCGCGCCCATCGTCAGGGCGCAATCACCTGCCCGGGCATCACTTGGAACCGACGCTCGCCCGCGCGGAACACCGCCGCCTCACCCTCGGTACCGACGAGCTCGAACCCCGCAACAGCCTGCCCCACCGTCAGCACCGATCGCCCCGCCGCACCAACCCGCACGCACCAAACCTCGTCCCGACCGTCGGCAGTAACCACCGCCGCAACGCGCCACCGCGCGGGCGGCGCCGCCGGCACCGGCTTGGGCACAGCAGGCGTCGGCGTGGCAGCCACGACCGGCGCCGCTTCCTTCACGCCAAACGCACCAGACGCAACGATCTGCGACGCCGCCGCACGAGCTCCATCCCCCGGCTCGCTCAACACAACTTCTTGCAACCCCGCCTCGCCACCAAAGAACAACGTCGCAACATCAAGGCGCACGCGAAACCGCTCGACCGACTTCCCAACGGCCCGCACCTGCACACCCTCGATGCGATGCACCCAAGGCTGCGAGCCCGCGATCGCAATCGCGTCAACGACCCGCTCGATCGAGCCAACGCCGCGCACCTCACCCCGAATCACGCTGAAGTCGTCCCCATCCGAGAACGGCTTCCGAAGACTTCGCACCGCACGGTTGCTCGCGATCGGGCTCTCCACGCCCGACGCCGACCCCGTCGACACCTCGACATCACCGAGCGACGCCGCATCCGCGATCGCCGCGAGCCCCGTCCGGAACTCGTGCTGCACGCGATCCTCATCGCCCGCGAGTGTCGTCTCGACAACGCCGCGTACCCGTTCCCGCACCGACGCGCGACGCGCCCGCTGCCGCTCAAGCCGCTCGACGACATCCGCGTCCTCCGCGATCCGCTCGCGCAGCTCCGCAACCGGCTCCGCATACACCTTCTCATGCGCGATATAGCTCGCCCCCGCGAAGCACCCAATCCCAACAACAACCGCAACGATGCGCACAACGCCGTTCATCGCGCACCCCCATCGTCCTCGGTCGCAGCATCGCGCACCGTGAGCGAGAGCTCGATTCCCTCATCGCCGTCCGCCCCGCGCGTCTGCACATCGAACCGTCCCGACGCGAGCAGCGCCTCGCGCAGTTGGCTCGCCGCGTCGCGCGAGCCCGCCGACACATCGATCACCAAGCCCGTCGCCTCACGCACCCGCCATCCGCCAACCGCCGAATCGCCCGCACTCCCAGCGAACTCAATCGCACGCTCCGCCGACCCCGCCACTTCCGTCAGACGTGCGCGGCGAATCGGCACCGCGCCGCCAACCTCATCGATCAGGCCGAGCCAATCGGTGCCGGTCCCAATCCACCGCTCGGCGTGCGCGATCCTTCCATCCTGCCGCAGAAAGCCGCTGTACCACTGCGAGAGCTCGCGCCGCTCCTCGCGCACCCGCTCTGCCCGGGCCTCGAGCCGATCGATCTCGCGCTGCGCGAGCACATACCCGCCACTCCCCACGATCAACACAAACGCCGCGAGCAGCCCCGTGACACGAACGCCAGGCGACACCGCGGCCGCCGATCGACCAATCAGGATCGAGCCCGGCACCCCAGCACCGGCAAGCACCGCCGCCGCGATCGCACCGAGCACCTCAAGCTCTGGCTCTCCCGCGGGCGTCGCCGGCGCAACGCCCACGACCGAGCGCACAACATCGCGCACCGCGCCCGCATCCACCGCCGCGAGCACCCGCACCTCCGCGTCCGGCCCAGACTCCGATCGCGCCGCGATCCAAAGGCGACGAAGCTCACTCTGCCACCCCGATGCCCCGCCAGTCTCGTCTATCGCGCCCAGCGTCGCCGATGCGATCGCGACACCATCACGCGTCACCGCAGCCTCCGCCTGCTCTGGCGTCACATCAACAACCAACCCGCGTGGCACCACAAGGCCAGACGCGAGCGAGCGGGCCGTCACCCACAAGCTCCGCACGCCGAGCGCACGCCCCAGCGACATCGCCTGCTCCGCATCGCCCGACGTCAGCACCGTCGCGATGCACTCGTCGCCCACGCGGGCAGCGACCGCAATTGCCGCGCCCGACAAGTCCACCGCAACCCGCCGCTCAAGCTGAAGCCGAGCCGCCGATGCAAGTTCCTCAACCGACAACCCCGCCGCCCCCACCACGGGCACACGATGCTGAATGATCCGATGCCGAGGAAGCACGAGCACCACGGGCGTGCCGCGTCGCCGAAGCCCCTTTGTCTTCGACACCACCCACGCGTCCTTCGCCTCCGTCGGCCCGTCCGCGATTTCCGCGGGCACAGCCTCGTCCACCACCACCCGCCGCTCGCTCGACCCGCCACGACGCGACCACACACCCGCGATCAACCGCGAGTGCTCAATCGCAATCACAAGCACATCACGCGGCACGCTCAAGGCTCAACTCCGATCCAACGACTCATCGGCCGACCACCCGTCTCGTCCAACGACCCACCGCCATCCACCAAACCGTCATCCGTTTCGGCAGCACGCTCCACGGGCTCATCCGCCCGATCTAGTACAGGGTCATCCGCCTCACCACCAAATCCAACGTCCAGCCCCGAGTCTACGACAACCGCAGAATCAACCACGACGTCCGCAGTCGAGCCCGCAACATCAAACCCGACACACACATACCTCGGCCGCTCACCGGACAAATCAACAACCGCCCGAAAACCAACCAGCGGCCACGCCGCATCATCATCACCCGCCACAACCGCGCCGCGCACCATCCATTGCAGCGTCCGCGTCGTCAGCCCGTCCAGCGCCGCAACACACACGTCAACGTCATCGATCGTCTCCGACGAGATCGGCCAGTACACACTCGACCGCTCACCTGCATCCCGCCGCGATCGCGCCCGCACGATCGCCTCCGCATCCTCGATACCAACACCCGCCGCGGCGATCGCCTCGGCCGATGCACGATTGATGTCGACCCGGCCGATAGCAAACTCGCCATCGCCAAACCGAACCGCGTCAAGCACCGACTCGATCTCGGACGACTCAGCGCCCGCGCGCCGCATCGCCCGCGCAACCTCGCCACGCGACGCCGCCCCCCCGAGCGCCGAAGCAAAGCCCACCGCCTCGTTACCCACAACCGCAGCGAGCAACACCCTCGGATCAGCCACGCCCACAGCCCGAACCTCCGGCTCCCACGCCGACGCCCCACCGCCCGCGCGCAGCTCCGCAAGCTCACCGAGCACGCCCGTCCCGACGCCAAGCTCCACAGGCCCGCGCCCTCCGGACCGACCACGCCCAGACCCATCCGGGTCAGACGTCCACACCACACGCCATCGCTGATCATCCAACGCTTCGAGCGACCGACTCGCCACGCGCGGCGATCCACCCCCAAGCACCGCGTCCCGCTGCCCCCCAAGCCCAAAGGCAGCAAGAGTCAGCGCCGATCGCACACGCAACATCCGATCCACGCCGTCACCAGTCGACCGCGACGCCATCGCCGAACTCTCCGCAGCCATCAGCGTTGCCGCTGCGACGACCGTGCCCAGCACAACAAGAATCAACACCGCGAACAGCGCCAGCCCACGACGATCGCGCCGCGTCACGACGCACCACCCACGCTCGACCGGCTCAACCCGCTCGAACCGACGGCACGCTGTGCCAGCGCATCATCGCCGTCATCCGCACCAAACACCGGCACCAACCTCCGCCGATCCGCCGGCCGCGCGGGCTTGCCCATCATTTCTTCATCGACCCACCCAAACCACACCGAAACCTCCACGGCCCGCGGCGCACGACCATCCATCCCCTCCGTGCTCTCGACCCATCGCTTCCCGTCGAGATACCGAAGCGACCACCAACGCACCCCATCCACAAGCAGCTCATCACGCCCGCTATCGCCGCCTTCCCAAGCCCCGCCGCCAACAGACACAACCACCGCGCCCGCATCCGCATCGAGCCGCAGCGCACTCGCGATCAACCTGGGCGTCTCCCCCTCAAACCGCAGGCCCGTGATGGAGATCGACTGCGCATCACCGGCGATCGCCGCGCCGTCGCCCGCGAACGCCGTGAGCAAATCGCGCTCGAGATGCTCCATAAGCAAGCCCCCGCCCCAAAGCCGCCCCTCACGCTCAGCCGCCGCCGACCGCGCCTGCCCAACCACCGCAACGAACCGCAACGACACCCCAGCCAGCGCGAGCAACAACGCAAGCGCAATAAGCACCTCGATCAGCGTCATGCCGCGACGCGAGCGACGCAGATGAACAACGCCGCGCACCATCACCGCCGGCCCGCCGATCCGGTCACGATCGCCTGCGACAGCGTCGCGTTCCCGCCGCGTGTCGCGGGGTCAACCACGCGCACCGTCACGAGCGTGACACCCCGAACAATCGGCTCGGTCTCCACCTCGATCCGCAAGCCGACGTCAGTTGCCGCCGACTCATCGAACGCGCCAAGCCGCTCGTCCGGATCCGTCCACGGCGCTTCGCTTGGCCAATCCACCACACGCTCGTGCACCGTCTCGGGCGTCGCAAGCCCAAGCTCGATCGCGCCAAGCACACTCCGCGCGAGGTCCGCACACTGCGCCCGGCTCGCCGCCGCCCGCGAAGCAAGCCCCGCCGACGCGATCGCACCCTGCACACCCGCAAACAGAATCACCACGATCGAAAGCGCAACCATCGCCTCAAGCAAAAGCCAGCCACGCCGACCGTGTGGAACGCGCCGAAACCTCGTCATGGCGAGCCGCCGTCATCGCCGCCGGCACCAGCATCGGCCGCCTCTGCTCCATACACAAACCGCACCGGCTCGCCGCCAAGCACGCTGCCGATATCAAGCCCAACGAGCGCCCCGCCAACGTTGAGCACGCAAGCATCGCCCTCACGCACCGAACGCATCGGCATCACGTACGCGAGCGTCCCGGGCACAACACCATCGGCAGGCCCAACAACACGAACGCCGTCCGGCAGCCGCCATTCATCCACGACCACCGCAACCGCATCGGCATCATCGCCGTGGTCATGCACAAGCCGAATCACCGCGCCATCGTCCGCCACCGCGACACGCATCGCGTGCCCATGCTCCGCCGCGTGGTACTGCGCACCGCGCAGCGCCAACTCGATCGCCCGCTCGGCCTCAACACCCGCCGCGTCCTCCGCGACCAGCCGAAACACCGGCACGCTCGCCGCCGACAGCGCGAGCACCAGCCCAAGCACAACGAGAACCTCGATGATCGTGAACGCCCGCGAGCGCCCGGCGCCACGCCGACGATCAGGGCGGGGGCAGCATTCCATCGTCGCCGCCCATCATGTCGTCGAGATCGTCACCCATCGGCCGGGCGGTGATGTCGTCGTCGGTGCCCTCTTCGCCGTCCGGCCCGTTCGACCACAGGTCGTACTGCGACGCGTCATCGGAAAACTCCGACTCGGCGGTGTACCCAAACTCATTACCCCAGCGATCGCTCGCCAGCGGCTGCTCCAGATACCCGCGCCACTGCTCCGGGTCCGCATCCGGATCGAGCCGCTCCTGGTTCCAAAGCACCGCGAGCCCCTCGTCATCTGTAGGCCAGCGGTTGAAGTCAAATCGGAACTGCTTGAGCCCCGCCTCGAGCGTGTTCAGATCGACCTTCGCAAGGTCAACCTTCGCTTCGTCACTCCGCCCAAGCACCGCAACGCCGACGATGCCGCCCAGCGCAAGCACGATTGCCAGCACGATCAGAACCTCGATTAGCGTGAACGCCCGCCGAGCCCGCCGGCTTCCCCGAACACCGGACCGCTTCGCTACATCATCTGCTACCCGCATGAACACCATCCTCCGTGCCTGAAAACCCCGAGCGCCGCGTCCGAGCGGCAGCCGCCGCCAGACTACACCACCCGCCAAACGCCCGCCATCCCAACTCAGAACCCCGTCCGCATGCTCACCAAGGGCAGCAGCAACGCCGCAGCAACCACGCCGACAACCAGAGCAATCATCCCAATCAGCAACGGCTCAATCAGCCGAATCGCACTGGTCAACAAACGATCAACCCGCTTCTCGATCGTCTCGGCGATCCGCAGCAGAATCGGCCCCAGATTCCCCGCCGACTCGGCCATCGCCAGCATCTCGAGCACGTCGTCCTCGATCAGCCCCGCGTCCCGCAGCGAGGGCGTCATCGCCTCGCCCGTCTGCACACGATCCGCCGCCCGCTCGACAGCCTCCGCCATCAGAATGTTCCCCGCCGCGTCCCGCGCGATCCGCATCGCCGGCAGCATCGGAACGCCGCCGGTCAGCATCGTTCCGAGCATTCTGCAAAAACGAGCCGTCGCGACCGACCGCAAGATCGGCCCCACCACCGGCGACCGCGTGGCAATACGCAGCACCCAACGCTGCACATCCTCGCGCCGAAGGGCCCACGCCGCCCCAAACGCGCCCGCCGCCAACACGGGCAGCGACACCAACCCAAACCGCGACACAAAGTCCGCAAGCCCGAACACAAACACCGTCACCACCGGCAGCCGATCCACCCGCTCAAACATCGCCTCGAACTTCGGCAGAAACAGCCCAAACACCACGCCCGTGATCGTCAGCCCGATCGTCACGAGCAGCATCGGGTACACCATCGCGCCCGTCAGCTTCGTTCGCAGCTCCGCCTGCCGCTCAACCAAATCGCCAAGCTTGTGCAGCGCCTCGCCCAGAAACCCGCCGCGCTCGCCCGCGCGCACCATCGCGCCGTGAAACCCCGGAATCACGCCGGGCCAATCTGCCATCGCCGCGCTGAGGTCGTCGCCCCCCTCGACCCGATCCGCGATCGCCGTGAACGCCTCCCCAATCCTCGGCTGGCTCTTCCGCTCGCCGAGCATTCGAAGCCCGCGGATCAAAGGCACGCCCGCCGCGACCTGATCGCCGAGCTGGCTGTACGCCGCCGCGAGCGCACGGGCCGACACACCCTTGCGCCGGGTCGATCGCGCACGACCAGGCGCAACCTCGATCGGCGTCAGCCCCTTCTTCTCAAGCTCAGCAGCAGCCGCAGCCTGCGACGGCGCATCCGCGGTGCCACGCACACGCTCGCCACCCGCCGCCACCGCCGTGTATCGAAACGCAGGCATCGACAGTCAGCCTACCGCAAACCGCCGCCTGCTCAGCCGTCCGCCTCAAGCAGCCCCGCAAGCACAGCCTTCACCTCATCCGCATCGGGACGCGTCCGGGGCTCAAACCTCGCAACAACCACGCCCGACCGATCCACGATGAACTTCGTGAAGTTCCACGCCGGCTCGCCGCCCAAAGGCTCGGGCAACTCCGCGAGTTGCACGAACAGCGGGTGCGCATCGTCGCCCTTCACGCTGATCTTCGAGAACATCGGAAACGTCACGTCAAACCGCTCCGTGCAGAACGCCGCGATCTGCTCATCGGTCCCCGGCTCCTGCCCGCCAAAGTTGTTCGCCGGGAAGCCCAAGACCACGAGCCCATCGTCGCCGTGCTCGTCCTGCATCGCCTGCAACGCCTCGTACTGAGGCGTCAGCCCGCATCGGCTCGCCGTGTTCACGATCATCAGCACCTTGCCCTCAAACCGAGCAAGCTCGACCTCCTCGCCGTCGATGCCCGTCATCGTGTACCCGAGCACGTACGCCGGGTTCTCCTCTGAGCCGCCCGCCGTGGGCTCGGCGTGATCGTGCCCCGGATGCCCAGCCGCTCCGATAGCAAGAAACGACGCAGCAACACCCAACGCAACGGTACAAGTCATCAACGACATCGCATCAACTCCATTCAATCACAGCAACCCGAGAAGCAAGACCACACACAATATCGCACGCAGACTCGCACATCACCGAAGCCAATCGGCCCATCCCGACGAATACCATCTCCGCGTGCTAAGACTCACCCGATCCATCCGATTCTGCGTCAGCCCGGGCGAGCCGGCCGACATCGCGACCAAGCCCGACCCGCACCGCAACGGCTACGCCGCCTTTCCACGCCCCGCGGGCCTCGCACGCTACTACGAACTCGACATCGAGTGCGAGGGCCAGCCGGATGCAAACACCGGCTACCTCATCGACATCAAAGCAATCGACCGAGCCGTCCGCGCCACCGCGATCCCCATGATCGCCAGCGCCTGCGAGCACGCCCCCACCACCGATCCGATCTCGATGCTCCCCGACCTCGCCCGCGCGATCGACGACGCACTCCCCGTCACGCTGGCGTCACTCACCTGGGCCATCACGCCGACCTATTGCCTGGAGCTCCGCATGGCAGACCAAACCGCCACCCCGACCGCCACCAACGCAATCGCCCTAATCCGCCAGCGCTTCGACTTCGCCGCCGCCCACCGCCTCCACGTCCCGTCGCTCTCCGACGAGGAAAATCAGGCGGCCTTCGGCAAGTGCAACAACCCCAGCGGCCACGGCCACAACTACGGCATCGAGCCCTGCGTCGCCATCAACCTCAACGACGCCACCCACCCCTTCACACTCGCCGACCTCGAACACCTCGTCGACGAGCACCTCATCGACCCCTTCGACCACACCCACCTCAACGCCGACACCAAAGAGTTCGCAACCGACACCGGCGTGAACCCCTCCGTCGAAAACATCGCCCGCGTCTTCTTCGACCGCCTCAAGCCCGCCATCGCCGAAGCATCACCCGCCGCCGAGCTCCGCACCATCCGAGTCTGGGAAACCGAACGCACCTCCTGCACCTACCCCGGCGAGTAGATCGCCCGGCGAATAGGCCTCCCGGCGCGCAGACCGAACGGGACTTTCGCGGCGGGCATCGCAGACACATCTGCTAGTCTCATCGCATGGGCGTCGGACTCGTACTCATCGAAAACGGCCTGATCACGCAGAGCGATCTCGATCGCGCGTTGCGTGAGCAATCCTCCACCGGCGACCGCCTCGACCGCGTCCTCGTTCGCATGGGCGTCGTCACGCGCGACCAGGTCCTCGACGCTATCGGCTCGCAGTTCGGCATGCCCGTCGTCGATCTCTCGGCCACCGCCGTCGAACGTGACGTGCTCGGCGCACTGCCCAACCGCCTCGTCTACAAGCAGCGCTGCGTCCCCATCGCCAAAGAGGGCCACACCCTCACCGTCGCCACCTGCGATCCCTTCGAGCTCTCCGCCATGGACGCGCTCCGCCTCCTCACCGGCTCGGCCATCCGCCTCGTCCTCGCCGACGAGCAAGACCTCACCGACTTCATCCGCGAGCACTACGGCGTCGGCGGCGACACACTCGACGAACTCGCCGGCGACGACACCTCGAACGCCGCCACCACCGACGACGCCCAAGACGACGAAGCACTCGCCCAAGAAGCAAGCGTCGTCCGACTCGTCAACGACCTCCTCGCCGAAGCAATCGAAGAACGCGCCACCGACGTCCACATCGAGCCCTACGAGCACGGCCTCGACGTCCGCTACCGCGTCGACGGCGTGCTCAGCCGAGCAAACGTCTCCGCCTCTATCCACCGCTTCGCCTCCGCCATCGTCAGCCGCTTCAAGATCATGGCAAGCCTCGACGTCGCCGAGAAGCGCCGCCCGCAAGACGGCCGAATCACCTTCCGCCATCGCCGCCGCGCCGGCTCCCGCGAAGAGTTCGACCTCCGCCTGTCGATCATCCCCATGCTCCACGGCGAGGGCGTCGTCCTCCGCGTGCTCAACAAGTCCGCCGTCATGCTCGGCCTCCCCGAGCTCGGCATGCCCGACCGCGTCCTCTCCCGCTGGGCAACCCAGATCGAGCGCCCCCACGGCATCCTCCTCGTCACCGGCCCCACCGGCTCGGGCAAATCCACAACCCTCTACGCCTCCCTCGCCCGCATCGCCTCCGAGCGCGTCAAAGTCATCACCGTCGAAGACCCAGTCGAATACCACGTAGAGGGCGTCAACCAAATCCAGGTCAACCCCGCCGTCGGTCTGACGTTCGCCTCGGGCCTGCGCTCCATCCTCCGCCACGATCCCGACGCGATCATGATCGGCGAGATCCGCGACCGCGAGACCGCCGAGGTCGCCGTCCAGGCATCGCTCACCGGCCACCTCGTCCTCTCAACCCTGCACACCAACAACGCCGCCTCCGCCGCCACCCGACTGCTCGACATGGGCATCGAGCCCTTCCTCGTCGCGTCAAGCCTCGAGGGCGTCATCGCCCAGCGCCTCGTCCGCCGAGTCTGCACCGAGTGCGGCAAGCCGCACACGCCAACCCAAGCCGAACTCCCACCCGGCGTCGAGCTTCCCCCCGGCACCACGCTCCGCCGAGGCATCGGCTGCCGCGAGTGCCGCAACACCGGCTACCGAGGCCGTGTCGGCCTCTACGAGATGCTCACCATCAGCGACGACCTCCGCTCACTCATCACACGCAACGTCTCCGCCGGCGACATCGCAACCGCCGCACGCAACACCGGCGACCTCCATGCCCTCCGAGATGACGGCCTAGAAAAACTCCTCGCCGGCAAAACATCCCTCGAAGAACTCACCCGCGCCATCACGGTCTAGCACGCACAGATAACTTCAGCACTCTTGTGCCACGGGTTGACCCGAAGGGCAACCCGTGCTCCCCGTGCAACCGCGCGCCTATTCACCAAGCGCCCCAACCGCCTCGCGCACCGCGTCCGCGCTCCAAGACACAACCAAAAGTCGCACCCCCGTGCGCTCCCCCACCGCCCACGCCGGCGTCACCCCCACCGCCGCCAGCGCCGCTGCAGGCCCACGAACCGCCGCCGCGTACACATCCCCATCACGCGTCACACTCCAACCAATCGCCTCCACCACAGTCGCCAAATCCTCGGCCACACCATCCGCGACCGCCGCGTCACCAGCAATCGGCACCAACACCGTGCCAAGCCCAGGCACCGGCACCGCGGGCGTCGGCACATCTGTCACCACCGCCACATCACCCAGCGATTCAAGCAAGCGCTCCAACATCCCGCCATGCCGCCGCGCCCACATCTGCCGGCGCGCATCGAGTTCCATCCGCTTCCATCCCTGCACATCCGCCGCCGTCGCCGCAAGCACGCGCTCGATCACACCCCGCCACTGCACATCCATCGGCAGCACGTACGACCCACCAAGCCCAAGCGCCCACGCCGGGCACGCGCCCTCGTGCAACACACGCTCCCGCACCGCGCCCGGCGCGACCCGCCGCGACGACCAAGCCGTCCGCACCCGAAGCACACGATCATCGCCAACATCTTCAAACTCGCTCGCGACCGACCACCACCGCGCGTGCGCAATCCCAGCCACCCCCAGCAGGTCATTCACATCTCCGCGCGCAACCTGCTCGGGCATCGCCGCGCGCAACCCATCCAGGTCGATCCGCAACCCAAACGGCCCCTCGCGATCACCAACCTCAACAGCCGGCGGCGACCCCACCTCCACCACAAACCGCCCACCACGCACACCCCCCCGAACACCCCAGGAAACCGACAACCACGCCGGCCACGCCTCGCGCCGAAGCCGAACCGCCGCCGTCCCATCCGCCCACTCCACCTCCGACTGCACCGCCGCGCCGTCATCCGGCAGGCTGTCCACCAGCACCGCCCGAAGCGTGCGCACCACCGCCGCCGTGTCGCCCGGCCGGTCCATCGACAGCACCGCCGAGACCTCATCAGCCCCGCCATCGGCGCGATCTCCCGCAAACACCCGAAGCTCGTGAGGCCCCGCCGCAACCACACTCAGCCCGAGCACCGCACCGATCGCCGCCGCCGCGTCATCGTCCTCCACCACACCCGTCGCGAGCAACGTGCGCACACCCGACTCGATCAGCGACCGAGCCCCCGCCGCCCGCTCCACCGAAGCAAACCCCGCAGGGTCAAAGTGCCACGCCACCAACTCCGTCGGGCGAGCCTCTATCGCCAGGGTCTCCGCAGCCTGCGCCACAGCGCCCCGCACAAGCACCACCAACACAGCCACCGCAATGAAAAACCCTCTGGACATCGCAATCATGCCCAGAGGGTATTCGGTTCGTTCGGTTACATGCACCGCCGCTAGCGATTCGCGCTTGTCACGATCCCGCTGATGATCTGCGTCACCATGCCGTTGAGCGAGCCGCCGGTCTGCCCCATCACGTTCACCGCAAGGCTCTCGTCCCCCGTGCTCAGCACGCGATACGCGTCGCCCTCTATCCACGAATACTGCACGATCGGCCGGGCACCCTCCGCGACCTCCGCGAGCGGCGGGATCACCATCCCGGGGTTCCGATCGCCCCCATCACCCGAACCATGCGGCGACCGCATCGCGTTCCCGATCGCCGCGCCAGCGAGCGACACGATCGGATACGCCTCGCCCATCCGCTCGGGCGTGTCATAAAACGTAAAGCTCAGCATGTCCGATCGGCTCGGCATGAACTGCTCGAGCGACACATTCGCCAGAAGCCCCGCGTCGCCCTTGCCCTCGGCCTGGTTCGCCGCGAACACCGCCCCCTGCGCCGTCGGCGCGAGCACGATCCAGTCATCCACAACCGCGTACGTCAGCTCCGCCGGCACAGGCAACCCCGGGAATCGCAGCGTCTTCAGCGCACGCCCCGCGTGCTCCCACGCGTCGACCTGCACATACCGCGCCGGCATGTCCAGCCGATCCTTCGCACTCGCGATCAGATCATGCATGCTCGACTCGAAACGCCCGAACGCCGCGCGGTCCTTGATCTCAAAGAGCGCGATGAACGGCTCGCCCGATGCCTCAGCCGTATACACCGCCAGCGTCCCGCCGATCGCCTCGAGCAGATCGCCGCGGATATCGAGCCCGATCTCCTCCTGCACATCCTCGAGCACGTCATCGATCGGCGCGCCAAGATCAGCCGCGTGATCGAGCAGCGCATTGGCAAACCCAAGGTCCAGCCGAACCATCTGAGCCAGATCTGCACTCGCGGGGATCGCGGCGAAGTCCTTCGCTGTCAAAGGCGAGTCGGGAATCCGGAAGAAATCCATGAACTTCCGCGCGTTGTGCATGTGCGCACCACTGATCGAGTGCCCATCCGCGTACCCCGCGAAGAAGTCCACGCGGATCGCGTCCTCGCCCAGCAGCCCCGCCTCCACGAGCTTCCCGAGCACCGGCGAGATCGCACGTCCCTCCTCCCCCGCCATCGCCTGGCCCATCCGAACACCCGGCGTCAGCGCCGCAAGGTTCAGCGTGCCCCGGACCACCGTGTCCACACCATCAACAAACGCCTCGGGCAGCATGCCCCGTCCCACATCCGCGTCACTCACCGAGCCCGCGATCACGCGATAGACCGACTTATCCCCCACCATCGTCGAGCCATACGACACGAGCGCACCCGGCGTCTGGATCTCCGTCAGACCTGGGAACCGCTCGCTCGCCTCGGGCACAAACGCGCCGTCCGCCTCATCGATCGCACGCTGCGCAAGCAAGTCGAGCTGCACCGCCTGCTGAGGACCATCGAGCGCCTTCTCAAACACGACCCCATACCCGAACGCACCCCCAGACGGATCGGCCTCGTTGTACGTCACCGCGACCGTGCCGCGCTGCGCGAGCATCTGCAGCGCAAGCTGGATCATCCCGATCTCATCGGGACCAATGTCATCGATCTCTCTCGGCAGTTCGGCGAGCCGAGCCGGCAACATCCCAAACGCACGCGCAAGCCCCGCGTCATGCTCGCTCTGCATCCACGCGCTCGCGTCGGCGTGCTCAATGAGCAGCACGGGCTCGACCGCCTGCTGCGCGAGCCCCGCCGACGTCGCGAGCGCAAGCGTCAACCCGGCAACCGAGCACCCCGTATGAAATCGATCGATCCGCATGACATGATCCTCCTCTGGCGTGGAACGCGACAGCCCCGCCGCCGCTTCGGCTACTGTGACATCTCCGCGAGATCTCTGCATACGTTCTGTAGGAAAACCACCCCCGGAGTTGCACCCAATTGACCGATCCGCGACGCATTCTCCTCATTCGGCCCAGCGCCCTGGGCGACGTCTGCCGCTCCGTCCCCGTCGCCGCGAGCCTCAAAGCCGCCTTCCCAGCCGCAGACATCGACTGGCTCGTCAACGCCCCCTTCGCCGGCGCCATCGCGAGCCACCCCGCCGTCTCGGCCGCCATCCCCTTCGATCGAAAGCACCTCGGCCGCACCATGAAGGGCGGCAAGCCAGGCCCCACCCTCGCATTCCTCGCCGATCTCCGCCGGGGCGACTACGACCTCGTCATCGACGCGCAAGGCCTCGCCCGCAGCGGCCTATTCGCCTGGGCGACCGGCGCACCACGCCGCATCGGCTACGCAAACGCACGCGAGATGGGCTGGCTCGGACTCACCGAAAAACACGATATCCCAACCACCCTCCACAGCGTCGACCGTATGCTCGCCCTCATCGAAGCCGCCAGCATCCCGCCCATCCGCGACATGACCCTCCACGCCGACCCCGCCACCCTCCAGCGTGTCGACCGACACCCCGAGCTCGGCAACGCCCGCTACGCCGTCATCGCACCCACCAGCATCTGGCCCGGCAAGCGCTGGCCCATAGACCGCTTCGCCGCGCTCGCAACCGACTTGCTCGCGATGGGCCTCGACCGTGTCGCCGTCGTCGGCGCACCCGGCGAGCGCGACCAGTGCGAGACGCTGCTCACCACCGGTGACGCACGCATCGTCGACCTCGTCGGCGACACCGATGTCGCGGGACTCATGGCATTCATCGCACGCGCCGCGCTCGTTGTCGCCAACGACTCGGCCGCCCTGCACATGGCAGTCGGCTTCGACCGCCCCGCCGTCGCCCTCTTCGGCCCCACCGACACCGCCCTCGTCGGCCCCTACCAACGCGACGTCGACGTCATCCAACACCACACCAACGCAGACACGCTCGACCACAAGAACGAACAACTCGGCCAAGAAATGATGCAACGCATCACCCTCGACGAAGTCGTCCAAGCCTGCCAAGCCCGCCTCTAGAACCGCCTGTGGCCAAGCGCCTCGATACCACGGCTTGACCCGAAGGGCAAGCCGTGCTCCTCCAACTCACCCGAGACGCCCACCCGAAAACCTCACCCGTTGCGAGCCGCGAAGTCACGCATGAACTGCGCCATCGCCTCGCACCCCGCGCGCGGAAACGCGTTGTACATGCTCGCCCGCATCCCACCGATCGAGCGGTGCCCCGCGAGCCCATCAAGGCCCGCCGCCTTCGCCTCGGCGACGAACTTCGTGTCAAGCTCCGCACTCGGCGTCGTGAACGTCGCGTTCATCAGCGATCGGTGCGCCGGCTCGCGGACATGCGGCTTGTAAAAATCCACACTATCCAGCACGTCATAAATGATCTTCGCCTTGGCAACATTGTGCTTCTCGATCGTCTCGAGCCCGCCCTGCTCCAGGATCCACTTGAAGGTCTGCCCCATCAGGTAAATCCCAAAGGTCGGCGGCGTGTTGTACCGCGACTCCTTCGCCGCCTGCGTCTTGTACGACATCATCGGGTGCAGATCACGCACCGTCCGCTCCTGCAGCACATCATCACGCACCATCACCAGCACCGTGCCCGCCGGGCCCAGGTTCTTCTGCCCGCCCGCGTACAACAGCCCGTACTTTGTGATGTCGATCGGCCGCGAGTAAATATCGCTCGACGCGTCGCACACCAGGAACGACTCGCCCGGAGTCTGCGGCAACGCGGGGAAGCTCGTTCCCATGATCGTGTTGTTGCTCGTGAAGTGAACATACGCCGGGTTGTCCGAGTGGCTCACCTGCTCACCCGTCGGGATGTAGCTGTACTTGTCAGTCTTGCTCGAGCCCGCCACGTGCGCCTCGCCGTACCCAGCCGCGCCCTTGATCGAGTCCGACGCCCACTTGCCCGTGTCGAAATAGTCGGCCGTGCGACCCTCAGCAAGGAAGTTCGCCGGCACCTGCCAGCACTGCGTCGTCGCGCCGCCCTGCAAGAACAGCACGTGGTAGTTGTCCGGGATATTGCCCACCGCCCGACAGTCCGCGATCGCCTCGTGCAGCACACGATCAAACGCCTCACCGCGATGGCTGTGCTCCAGAATGCCGATGCCCGTGCCAAACAGATCGAACATGTCGGCCTGCGCCCGCTTGATCACCGGCTCCGGAATGCAGCCAGGGCCCGCAGAGAAGTTGAACGTGCCGCGCTCCTGCTGAACAAGGTCAAACGAGTCCGCGGCCTGTGAACGGGTCGGTGTCTGTGTCATGTCCCAATCCTATCCAAAGTTGTTCCGAGTCCACCACGTTCCGGCACATTCAGCCGGTTGTCCCCACCGGCTCGTTCACAAGGTTCACAAGTGAGCCATTGTCCTTGAGCGCCCCAACGATCCGAACGACCTCATCAGCAACCGCCATCTGCGCCTGCTCCGTCGACGCCCCAACATGGTGCGTTGCGTAAATGCCCGGCAGGTCGACCAACGGCGAATCCCAGTCCGCCGCCTTGCCCGCGGGCTGCATCGCCTGCACATCGAGCCCGCACCGAATCCCCCGCTCGAGCACCGCCCGGCGCATCGCAGCCTCATCGACCACCTCGCCCCGCGACGTGTTGATGAACACCGCCCCCTCACGCATCGCCGCAAAGAATGCGCCATCACAAAGCCCGCGCGTCGCATCCGTCAGCGCCACATGCACGCTCAGCACATCGCACCGCCCCACCATCGCGAGCAGATCCTCACGCGTTGTGCCGCCCGAGGTCGCATCAAGCGCCCGCGCACGGTCCGGCGTCATGTGCGCCGACCACGCCACGCAAGGCATCCCAAACGCACGCGCCCGCGCAACCAATTCCGACCCGATGTTGCCCACACCAACCACCCCGAGCGTGCGGCCTTTGAGCCCGCGCGCCTTCGCGTACTCCCCCTTGCGCCACGCCCCGCCGCGCCAGTCCGCGACCTGATCCGGCACCCGCCGATCACACGCGATCATCAGCCCCATCGCAAGCTCCGCCACAGCCACCGCGTTCATTCCCGGGCAGTTGCACACCGCAACGCCCTTGGCAGACGCCGCATCCGTATCGATCGAGTCGTACCCCGACCCCGCGCGAATGACCATCCGGAGCTGGCCCGACGCCCCAAGTGCCTCCGCGCGCACCTTGGTCGACCGCACAACCACCACCGCCGGCTCCACCCGCGCGATCACTCCCGAGAGACCATCCGCCGAGCAATCCGGGTCAAAGACCACCTCGCACCCAAGCCCCCGCAACCCCTCAAGCCCCTCGGCTTCCATCTTGTCCGCAACAAGCACACGCATGATCACCTCCACCCGCGACGCGCGAAGCGCTTCCCACATCCATCGCGAGCCAAGAGCCTATCCAACACGCGCCAGGCAAAGCACACGCTTCACACCATGGCGGTTTCGGCGCAGCCACCGTGCGAGCACGCGCTCCGAGCACGCGCCAAGAAAAAAGCCGACCTGCGAAGCAGGCCGGCGCTTTTACGACGATCCATTGGGTGCGGGCTGTGCTCTTACGGCAAGCGCTGGCCGGTGAAAATCTCGTTGCCACCCACGTCAACACCCTGCAGACCGCCACGAGTCCATTGGTAGTAACCACCACGAATCAAACGACCGTCGGGGGCAGGCGGATCCCAAGACTTCGGCACGTACTCAAGCACGAAGGGGCCGTTGTTAGGACGGGCTCGCGACGTAGGCGCGTGAGGGTCCCAGCCGAAGTTCACGTCACTCGTCGTGATCATCCGGACAGACGCGTCGTAAAAAGTGACGGGCACAACAGAATCCTCATACGCCCAGAACTGCTCCTCGCCGCGGAACCGCTGGAATTCGTCGAACAACGCGACCTTCTGCGAAGGGAACGCCACCGTCGTCAGTTTTACACCGCCGAGCTTTGCAGACGCTGGCACCTGAAAGCGATCAGTGTTCGCGGACTGCCTGATGCGAGACTGAACGAAAGCTCCATTTGAGCGCACTTGGCTGCTTTGCAGCAGGTCGTAGTGAGCGGTCGGCGTCACATAGCTCGAGCTGTACGCCCATCGCGCATCGGCGTTACCGTTGTCACCAAACCCTGCTTCCACGAACGAACCATTGCCGAATGTCGCGGGGTCTTCCGCCCACGCCTGACGGACCCTGTCAGCCGGGCTGATGAAAATATCTGCCGGAAGCTGCTCACCGACGTAGTCGATCAGCACAAGGTGGCTGTACAGAACGTGGGGAATCCAACCGGTGATCGGCTGGATGTCCTCACGACCTCCGAGGCGGCGGAAGATATCCACTGCCTGATTCGCAGCGGCACCATTATCCGTGGTTGCACCGGTGAGGTTCGAATACTCGCTCGGCTGGTTGTTTTCCGACCAGCTAAATCCGTACATCGCATCGGCAAAGTCGGCAGCGTACGTGTTCGTCGCAACGCCAACCTGCTTCATGTTCGACTGCGCAACCGCGAGACGACCAGCCCGACGGGCCTCGCCGAGCGCAGGCAGCAGGATGCCGATCAGGAGAGCGATGATCGCGATCACGACCAGCAGCTCGATCAGCGTAAAGCCGAGGCGACTGGGTGCCCGTGTAGGCCTGGTGTTTCGTGCCATAAGAAGCAACCTCCGAGAGTTCCGGTGCTATGAACAGGTGTTCGTTCTGTGTGAATCGTGTTCCGGGTCTTCCCCGACCCCGCCGCACGCGAGCGTGCCGCAACGAGCAGAATACATGATCAGAGGCCGCGCGTCTACGCCCAACCGCCAATCACCGCTCGATCCCACGAGCGACAAGGCTCTGGCCAGCACATCCACAACCCGCCCATTTCCAGACACTTGCGTCTGCTTTCGGGCCGGCCGCCTTTCACGACGAGCTAGGCACAATGCCTCATCTCAATGCTTCGCCCCGAGCCACCCGCGGTTCCGTCACACACGAGACTTTGTCACCCAACCCGCGATTTCCACCAGCACGCGATGCCACCGCCTGCCTGATCCGGGGTGGCTCGCCCAGACTGGCTCCTTCGCCGACGCCCCCCACTAGGGCAGCCCGCGCCACGCCGAAGCACGCCGATCCACCGCCGAGATCGCCGCCACAGCCGCCCGCCACCGCGCCGGCACATCCGCTTCCGACAGCTTCTCCCCAGCCACCCGCCGATCCGCGATCGCCGCAAGCACCGCCCGATCGGCCCCCCCAGTATCGGCCGGGCCCGGCCCCATCGCCCGGCCACCATCATCTTCAACTAGTACCGCCACATCGTCCGACGTGACGCCATCAGCCCCATCCGCCCTAGCGGTTACCGGCTCCGTCACCATTGCCTCCCCCGATTCACCCGGACCGACCCGCGCACCAGCGCCGACAGCCCACGCCCCGCCCACACCAACCCCCGCCCCAACAGCAATCCCACACGCAACCAGACCAATCGCCCGCGCACGCGACCGCCCACGCCGCCGACCACGACCATCGGCGGCCGCGTCCACACCGGCTTTCAACCCCGGCTCCAACCCCGCCGCCTCAGAATCGCCCGCCGCCCCACACGCCCCTCACGCCCCCGCACCCGACTCCACCGCCGCCCGGCACGCGTGGCAGAAACCAAACGCACGCGCAAGCTCCGGCACATCCGCCGCGTACCGCCAGCACCACGCCGTGCCCGGCCCGCGCACGATCGACTCGGGCTCGAGCCCACCCCGCCCGACCAGCGCGATCATCGTCGCCATCGCCGCCCCCGCCAGTTCGGGCCGATCCGCGATCGTCCAAGGCCCCATATCCGCCCGCGAAGCCTCGACCGATGCCGCATCGAGCCGCCCCCGGCACACGCCGCACCGCACGCCAGCATCACCCCGGGCCTGCCCGGCTGCGCCGCAATACGGGCAGACAACCCCGCCACCCCGGCACCGGCTGAGACCAGCCGCCGCCGACGTACCATCCGCTCTATGCCCGCCAAAACCATCCGCCGTCGATTCTGTCGATCCCATGCCTTCGCTCCCGCTGCCGTTGCCAACATGGCTTCAACGCCCACACCGCGTCCGCGTTGCACGCGCTATCGGCCGCTCGCCGCACTCGCGATCACCCTCCCGCTGCTCGCCCCAGCACTCACCGCCTGCTCGTCGTCACCCACCGATACCTCGACCTGGCAGTCCGACCGCCCAACCCCAAGCGAAGCACGCGACGCCGACGCCCTCCGAGGCGTCGAGCGCGCCGAGCGACGCATCGACGCGGGCGCCGTCCGTGACACATCCGCCGGCGCCCGCGCGCCGGTCGTCCTCAACGGCACGCCCATCCCCTGGACCGACCTCCACCCCTACCTCGCCGAAGCCGCCGGCCGGGCCGCCCTCGACGAAGCACTCCTCGATCGCCTCATCGACCGCGAACTCTCAACCGCGGGCGTTTCCATTTCCAAGCGCGACGTCGACGCCGAGTACAGCGACTTCGTCGCCGTGCTCCGCCAGAATGTCGCTGGCCGCGGCGCGACGACCGAAGCCGTCGTCGCCGACATTCGCCGCGCACTCGGTCTCGGCCCCAAACGCTTCGAGGCAACCCTCGCCCGCAACGCAAAGCTCCGCGCACTCGTCCGCGACCGCGTCACGATCACCCCCGAGGACATCCAACTCGCCCACCAGATCAACCACGGCCAGCGCCACCGCATCCGCCTCATCACCACCGCATCACAGCGCGACGCCTCGGCAATCCGCCGACAACTCGTCGGCCTCAGTGGCGACCCCCTCCGCATCGCCTTCGCCTCCGCCGCGATGCAGCAGTCCACCGACCAGTCCTCGGCCGCCGGCGGGCTCATCGAGCCGATAAGCACCGTCGACCCCGCCTACCCCAGCGCCATCGGCCAGGCCGTCGCCCGCCTCAGCACCGGCAGCCTCTCCCCCGTCGTTGCCCTGCCCGACGCATACGCCCTCATCTTCGTCGAACAGCAGATCCCACCCACCGGCCGATCCCTGAGCCAGACCCAAAGCGACCTCGAGCGCGACCTCCGCGCCCGCCGAGAGCGTCTCGCGATGGAACGCCTCGCAACCCAACTGCTCGACAACGCGAGCATCACCGTCCTCGACCCGTCCCTCGAATGGACCCGTCGCAGCCGCGGATAACGCGTCAACCGGCCACCGCCGCGCCCTCACCTCCGCAGATGTCCCCGGTATGGGGCCACAAAAACTGCTCCAAGGCTATACCCCTGCGGAAGACGGACCGATCCCACCGGTATGGCGGCAATGCAGCCCGCCGGAGGTGGCACTATGGACTCGACCAAAAAGCGTGGCTTCGGCCTTTCTACAAAGATCATCGGCACCGCCGTCGTCGTGCTCATCGCGGTCGTCGCGGTCAACTACGCGGTCTTCATGACCGGCTACTCGCGTGACACGCGGGCCGGCCTGATCGAGAAAGCCTCAAGCTTCACCGCCGTCGCCGACGCATCAAAGAACCACGGCTCGAAGCTCATCGAGCTCGGCACGTTCAAGATGGACGAGCTCCTCGAAGAAGCCGTCGCCCACGTCGAAAAGGGCGGCAGCTACACAGACACCAAGTTCTTCGAAACCATCCCGGTCGTCGTCGGCTGGACCGCCGCCGAGAAAGCCGCCCAGCGCGAAGGTCTCACCTTCGAGATCGCCTCCTTCGAGGCGCGCAACCCCGACAACGAGCCCAAGCCCGGCTCCTTCCGCGAGGAAATGCTCCGCGAGCTCACCGCCCAGGTCGAAGCCGGCGGCGAGAAGGCGTTCGGCAAAATCAACGAGGAAACCAACACCCTCCACTACATGCGCGCCATCACGCTTGACCAGTCCTGCATGTCCTGCCACAGCGCCCCCAAAAACAACAACGAAGCCCACGCCCGCAACCACCCACACACCAACCCCAAAAAAAACAAACCCCACCGCAACATTCAC
>ERZ1740070.96-NODE-96-length-60895-cov-6.961078_pt1 | contig 60895 bp, 49 predicted proteins | sample MGYA00581734_ERZ1740070 | MGnify/ENA primary metagenome ERZ1740070 (study PRJEB43018, sample SAMN04849744) | marine metagenome | isolation source: floating plastic debris | place: Pacific Ocean | collected 2008-09-01 | study: EMG produced TPA metagenomics assembly... | reverse complement strand
AGCGCCGCAATGCTGAACTACGCAAGGCTGTAAAAGCTTTAGTCAACGCAAGGTTGGCAGAGCACACGTTAGAACAAGTACAAGTGAACAGTGGCGAAGTATTTTTATTAGAAACGGGTGCGTTGGAACGCTCTCTTCCTCGGTTGAATAACCGCATGTTGATTCTCTCGCCATTTGACAATAGTGTCATTCAGCGGGAACGACTCAAAGCATTGTTTCAATACGACTACCGGTTAGAGTGTTATGTGCCCGCAGCAAAACGTCAGTATGGCTACTTTTGCCTACCACTCCTTTACCGCGATGAATTTATTGGGCGTATGGATTGTAAAGCCTATCGAAAAAACAACCATTTAGAAATTAAATCACTCCATTTTGAATACCATGATTTTGATCAAGATTTAGTCATGGCTGCATTTGTAGACGCCATCACACAATTCTGTCATTTTCAACAATGTGACTCAGTGTCTTTGACTAAAGCCCACCCAAAACATCTCACGCAACCCATAACAACGGCGCTAAACCGAGTTATCTCCTAAATCAGCAATCGATAAATTGTTTCATTTCAGCATATACCCGTGCCAGATCATTAACTTGATAATGAGCATTTAGACCACTTGGATTAGGCAATACCCACAAGATAGCGTCATGTACCCCATGGGGCTGTCGCCCAATTATTGCCTTGGGCTGATGAAACGCCGTGCGATAGGCGGTGATGCCCAGAATAGCCAAAACCTTGGGCTGATAGTGCTTGATCTTTTGCTCAAGGGTCTGCCGTCCCGCCAATAGCTCTTCTTTTGAGAGTTCATCAGCCCTAGCGGTAGCGCGATCGCCAATGTTCGTCATACCTAGTCCCAACGACAGCAGTTCTCGATCCTCTGATGGATGAAACAGTCGAGGAGTGAAGCCTGCAGCGTAGAGCGTTTTCCAAAGGCGATTGCCCGGACGGGCAAAATGATACCCCACTGCAGCACTGTAAATGCTGGGATTAATGCCACAAAAGAGCACATTTAGATTGGGAGCAATGATATCGGGAACGGTTTTACCATAGGCCGCTTGAATTTCAGCTTTTGTGGGTTTTGAGAAAGAGGGCATAGAAATAATAGTGAGTCTAACTGCCGCTACTGATATCTTACGAGGTAAGAGGAGCACAGATGCCCGTTTTGGCTTTTTGTGGTGTCTGCACCGCTATGCTCACTGCCGTTATAAATACGATGATTAATCCATTGCGTTGGTTAAACAAAATCCTCTCCTTTCTCAGGAGATAATTTGAAAAGTGAGTTACCAGCAATCTGTTCGTTGAGGACAGAAATTTCAGGGTTTTCGCTAAAGCTGAGGTCGCAGCTACCGGCAGACTCAAACTCGGTGAGTTTTAACTGCTGCGGGTAGGCACCTTCAATATTTTTGCTATCGTTGTTAAATCATACTCAGTCGCTATGTAAAAAACACTTCGCAAGCCGTCTAAGATGACGAGAATAACGGGTATTCTCATGTCAATTTAAACAACAAGGTCGTCCGCAACAGAGCCCGACACACTTTCCTTAACGCTATCCTTAGGGTAATCTGCACACAGAATTCCCTGCTCACACTAGTACAATCGTCAATTAGATACGTTAAAAGCGGGTTAAACTATGGGCAATAGCAAAAGAAACAATGCGCCAAGACGCCTTACCCCTCTACCTTCAAATTGCTGACGAACTGCGACGTAACATCGAAGAATCGGTGTTTAATGTCGGAGATCAGCTACCGACAGAACTAGAACTTAGCAAGCGCTTCGGGGTCCATCGCCACACCCTCAGGCGAGCCGTAGAGGTGTTAAGGCAAGAGGGGCTGGTGGATGTAGAACGGGGTCGCGGTACGTTTGTAGTCGCTCCCATCGCTTTGCCCATTGGCAAACGTGTTCGTTTTAATGAAGCGCTCAAGGCGCAATCCCTGATCCCAGCCTGGCAGGTGCTTAGAATCGTAGACATTAAGGCCGATCCTAAACTGTCTAAACACTTACAGGTAGAGCTGGGCGATTCAGTAATCTTGTACGAGCGTCTCAGCCTGGTTGACAATCTCCCTATCGATATCGGCAGCAGCTACTTCCCCGGTCAGCGGTTTCCAGAGTTAGCCACTCACTGTGAAACATACCGCTCTATTTCTCAGATGCTACTTAAAGAGTACCAATGTGACCATCTACGCCGGTCCACACGGATCTCAGCCCGCATGGCTCGCCCCCGCGATGCCCGTCTGCTCAAGATGCCTGCCAATAGCCCCATCTTGTTATCAGAGTCTATCAACGTAGACCAAAGGGGCGCTGTAATTGAATATGGCGTTACCCGGTTTCGAGGCGATCGCATGGAGCTGGTCATGGAGCACGATGTGTAGTAATCCGCAGGCCGTACTGTCTCAAATTAAGTAAGAAAATAAAATCTCAAAGGTTAAGGCTCTAAATTGTTAAAAATCCTTATGGAGAGCATAGATTAACCTATGATTAGCAAACTCTATGCCCCCGACTCTTAATCTTAAATTACGCCAATGTTAACCTGTCCTGGTTTATCTCTTAAGCCAATACCCGTGACAATATCATTGGATAGCGATAGTTCCAGATGTATAGACATCTGGAATTGTTGACTGTTTCAGGCACGTAGATGGTCCTTGGCAGGGCTCAGTCGCTCTCAGTAAGGCAGTTTCGCAGCAATGAACTCAGATACGATATCAGTCCAGCCTGCGGTGCAGGTCAGCAATCTATCAAAGACATTTAATGGGCAACCGGCATTGCAGAATGTCAGCCTGCAGGTAGCGCCAGGTGAAATGGTGGCTCTAGTGGGTGCATCAGGCTCAGGTAAATCGACGCTACTCAGAAATATCAATGGTTTACAACAGGCTGATACGGGCCGTATAGAGGTTTTTGGCAATGTTCTTCAGCTAGAAGGTGAGCTGCACTCTAAAGCCCGTCAGATTCGTAGCCAAGTTGGCTTTATCTTTCAGCAGTTTAATCTTGTTAACCGACTGACCGCGTTAGAAAATGTGCTGGTTGGGAATTTATCCCAGGTGCCCCTATGGCGCTCCTTGCTTCAAAACTTTACCAAGCTTGAGAAGATGCGGGCGCTCTCCGCTCTAGAACGAGTTGGCATTTTAGAACAGGCCCATAAGCGAGCTTCAGCACTGTCCGGTGGACAACAACAGCGTGTGGCTATTGCCCGCTGTTTGATGCAGGGGGCCAAGATCATTTTGGCAGATGAGCCAATTGCTTCTCTAGATCCAGATTCAGCCCGCAAAGTGATGGAGCTGTTAACGGCCTTAAATGAAGAGCAGGGCATTACCGTGTTGACATCTCTGCATCAGGTTCAGGTGGTTCAGCGCTATTTCAAACGGTCTATAGCACTGCGTCAAGGTGAAGTTTGTTTTGACGGTTATACAGTTGATCTAGATGCAGCTCGCCTCAATAGCATCTATGGTTCAGCAACTGAAGAGCTGGTGATGAGTGGTCACAGTGAGGTGTTTGCAAGCTAATAACTGCTCATTGCTTGGGGGTCTCCCACACACTGTTACAAGAATACGGATAGGATCAAAGGAACAGAAACTATGGCTATTATCTCCTTACGTCGATTCGCCTCTTTACTGGCAACCTCCACTATGATGATCAGCACCTTAGCGGCCTGCAGCGGCGCTGGTAATGTTGTTGATACAGCTGCCGCAGACAATGTCGCTAGCTCAGTCACTGAAGGTGACACCTGTGCTGCTGATATTGAAGAGATTGAGTTTGGCATTATCTCCACTGAGTCTGCTGACAACTTAAAGCCCAACTGGGAGCCTCTTTTGGCAGATATGACTGAAGCTGTGGGTCGGCCTGTAAAAGGGTTTTATGCCACTGATTATGCCGGTGTTATTGAAGGTATGGGAGCTGGTAAAGTTCAGATAGCCTGGTACGGTGGTAAGTCCTACATTGAGGCGGCTGAGCGTTCTGAAGCAGAAGCATTTGCTCAGACTGTAGCGATGGATGGCTCCAAAGGATATTTTTCACACCTGATTACGAACAAAGAGAATTCCATTGTTAATGAGATTGATCTAGAAGCTGGTGACGGTGATAAATATATTGTTGAGAATGCGGCTGATCTGACCTTTGCGTTTAACGACCCCAACTCCACATCTGGCTTCTTAGTGCCTACCTATTATGTATTCGCTCAGCAGGGGGCTAATGCTGATAGGATCTTTAGTGAGCTTGTGTTTGCGGGCAGTCACGAAGCAACTGCACTGGCAGTCGCTGAGAACCAGGTAGATGTGGCGACCAACAATAATGAGAACTTAGACCGTCTCAAAGAGACCGCTCCCGATGCTCTTGAAAATATTCAAATCATCTGGACATCTCCTGTAATTCCTAGCGACCCTCTGGCTTATCGTAAAGACCTACCTGAGTGTCTCAAGGACTCTATCAAAGATTTTTTTGTTAACTACGACAATCAAGAAGTGCTAGAAGGTCTACAGTGGTCGGGTCTAGACTCTGCTGGGGATGAAGACTGGAACACCATTCGCGAACTGCAAATTGCTAAAAACATTCTAGAAGTTCAGAATGATGGGAACCTCAGTGATGCTGACAAGCAGACTCAGGTCGATGAGCTAAACAAAAAGCTAGAGGCTCTTAAGTAGCAGTCTTTTGCTTGCTGGATGCTTAAGACACAGGCAGCCCAGCGGCTGCGTGTGTCTGTTGGTTATTTCATACGTCTATATTATGCCTAAGTCAGTTGTTGTCTCTCAGTCTCAAAATGATGGCATCGTTTCATCCGAGGTCATGCACGTACTAGCACAAGAGAAAAAGCTAGTTACCCCAATGCGGATTGTATGGCTGCTGGTTGCGATCGCAGTTCTTATCTATGCCGGTCAAAAGAGTGAGCTGAGCTTTGTAGAGCTGGCTGAAGGCAGTGGCAATATGGCCGAATACATTAGTCGCTACTTCCCCCCCGACTTCACTGACTGGAGATTTTACCTCTCCGATATTCTAGAAACTATCGGTATGGGTGTCTGGGGAACCTTGATGGCAGCAGTCATTGCGGTTCCACTAGCAATCATGGCAGCTGAGAACGTGGCCCCCGTTTGGTTAGTCTTTATTATTCGCCGATTTATGGACGCCATGCGCGCCATTAATGAAGTTGTCTTTGCCTTAATTTTTGTTGTTGCTGTGGGTTTAGGGCCTTTTGCTGGCGTGTTAGCCCTGTTTGTGCATACAGCGGGCACCTTAGGGAAGCTATTTTCAGAAGCGATTGAAGCAATTGACCCTGGCCCGGTAGAAGGGATTCGAGCAACAGGAGCATCTAAGCTACAAGAGATTATCTTTGGTGTTATTCCCCAGGTCATTCCTCTATGGACATCATTTACTCTTTATCGATTTGAAGCCAACGTACGCTCTGCATCGGTTTTGGGTATCGTTGGTGCAGGGGGTATTGGTGTATCGCTTTATCAAAGCTTTCGAGCATTTAAATATGGCAAAGTCTCCGCTATTCTCATCATTTTGATAGTCGCTGTTGCCTTAATTGACACAGTATCGGCCAAAATCCGTCAGCGACTAGTGTAAACAAGGAATACCAACTTTCAAAAGTGTGTCCACACTTCAAAAATCTCTATTCTCAGCTGTGTCAAAGTTCCAAAACTGAGAACTGGCATAATACCTAGAAGTTTGCATGTTGCTAAATCTCTTTGATTCAACAACATGCAAACAGAGCTATTAATCAACACATAGACAATCTTCTCAAAGAAAAAGATTCAGCCAAGAAATCTCTTCCCTTAATCAAAAATCTGAGAGTGCTCAAAAAACCACGATAAGCAGCTATGCCTGGTCTGACTTAGTGTGACGACGCTTGCGAATCGCCGCAATACCCATTCCCACAAAACCTGGTAAAAGCGCTGGTGTAGGAACCTCTTTGGGAGGATTGCCAGGGTCTATTGGATTACCTTGATCTACTGGCCGATCAATGGGAGCGGCAGCTGATTCGCCGTTACCATTGCCATTACCGTTAAGTCCCTCAAGCAACATGATGATGATGCCAGCAATAACAGCAACATCGCCCACACCGGTGGTTACTGTACTCAGTGTTGTCTGCGAAATGGGACGTGTAGAGCTATCTGCAAACGCAGTTTGATCAAAACTATCAGCCTGTTTACTGACAGTCTGCACAGAGGCAGCAACACCATCAACAGAAGAATTAAACGCCTGGGCAGGTTCAACAACAGAAACCAAGGAGGTTACAACAGTCCCTAGCACGATACAGGAAAATCTTTTAAACATAGTCATCAGGCAATACAGAACGACAGAACCATGAAGTGAATAAGTCTCATTAAAAAATGGCAGATGACTTTAAGAATGAATTCTATGGGGAACTACACATCAGCTCTGTTTGATTTCCCAAGCTTAGGAGAAAATTTGTTGGAGACCGATAAAACTGAACCCGATAGTCTTGGCGCTATTTTGTTATTCAAATTCATGTGCGGTTTTCCGCAGGATAACGGATGAAATCTCCGTTAATGGATGAAACTTGATATAAAGCCTAAGAAAACGAAGTTGTCTAAGCATCAAACTTAAAGAGGCCAAGAAGGGCCGTATTGATAGTGCCAAGTAATCAACAATTGACTTACACGACTCACGAGTTTTGATAAAACCACAAGACGACTCATGGAGTATTGACTTGAGAATTTTATTTTCAAAAAACTCTTTTATCTTTTTAGAGAAAGCTTTACTTATTGGACAACTTTGCGATCGCTAACTTAAAGGATGCATCGATCCGTAAAACTCGCCAACCGCTTAGATTGGAAAGACGGATTTATTCCGAAGATTAGCAACACCCGTTTTTTTCTCTTCTTCAAGCTAAGCCACTGAACTATACAAGAAGCTCAAGAAAATTCTGAATTCTGTCTAGAATGCAGCAGCCACTGAGCTATATAAATCTGTACAAGGTTATTCAACCCGCTCCTATAGCAAACGGCTATGTATTCAGCAGTTTGCTGAGCACATAGCCGTTGCCACCTCAAGCTTTCCAGGATTACGTATGGCCTAAACTATGTGCGCCGAGCTATAACTGTGCGCCCCGGACTCATCCACTGACACGGCAGATTGTTTGTTTGGGGGTACGCAAAAAAACGGATGTCTTCAATGTTGAAGGCATCCGTTACTAACCATAGTGTTTTTTACTGTTTAGCTATCCACCAGCGACGTATCGGTCGATAAGCTAGGTTAATTCAGATTGCAGTGCCTGACGTTCTGCCACATACTGCTGCAGCACATGATTATGACCATCGAGCTGACGCTGCATAACGGCATATTGTCTCAATAGAGTGGCCAACTCAGTCCGTCGTTCGCTCAGCTTAGTTGCAACTCGATTGAGTGTTTGTTGTTCCATCGCCAACATCTGATGCTGATGGGCTAGATCCATGAGCTGTTGTAAAGGTACTTCATAGCCTGCTTCCTGCCAGATAGGATCAGGAGATTCTAAGCTAGCTGCATAGATATGATCTGCCAGTACCACTTGAGCGGTTTGTCTTAGCTGATTTTCAACTTGGTAATACGCTGCGTAAAGCTCCTGCAGGTGCGTATTGTCTAAATCAGGATTGCTAAATTCAACGGCAATGTCATCTTCTAGTCTGTGAAGCTGCTGCAGCTGACTTTGATATGCGGCATTTGTTTGCAACAGATTTGTGATTTGGTCAACTTCATCCGACTGCAGAGCCAGGATAGAGGTGACATTAGAGAATTTTTGCTCTAGCTGTTGCGATCGCACAATCAGTTCAGCCTGTCTGTTAGCCAGGTCGCTGCTGCGATAGGTCAAAACCGTACGGTGAGTTTGCAAATTCTGTGTAGTGTGCTTTGACTGAAACATCTGCATTTCAGACCGTAGCTGACGTACCTGGGATTGAATCTGTGGCACCTGCTGATCAATAAATTCAAGCCCCTTGCAGGTATTATCGTTACAGGTGTTAGTGTCACCAGCACTAAAAGATACATTGGCCTGAGCCTGTGGGGTAATAATCGGGGGTGTAGACACCTGGGCATCAGCATCAGGCTCTGAGCGCTTCACACTCGCCGTAGTATCAGAATCCGGTACAGTATCGTCTGACTGGGTCCATACTCCTGTTTCTGCATATTGCATGACAGCCCCAGCCGAACAAACTACCGTAGCACCAATAGCTAAAGCTGTTTGATACTGCCACGGTGATGAAGGCGGTGTAGGAACGGCTAGATCTTCATCATCTATCCAGTAAGCTTTGTCAGACGCAATTGCCTTTGAATCTAAATCATTCTCGTGATCTTGACGTTGGTAGGACGTCTGATCCCCAAGACAATCAGCAATTAGCCGTTGCCAAGAGCGAGTGGGTTTAGTGGTGTTACAGAAAGAAGTCATACCAACGAAGATAGAAACAACGTGACTTGGCTTAGAAACTTCTACGATTCCGCGTAGAAAGTCTCCGGAGATTTACCCAAAAAACTCCTGCATCCAAGAGCAAGCTCAAACTTCCTTCACATAGGCGTTAATTTCGTCCTGACCGTCAGTGCTAATTATGTAAACAATGGCATCCAAGCCCATGAGTCAGAAGCTCTCGCTATTGCCAATCAAAACCGTATCAGTATCCATCTAAAGCTCTAGCGGGAAAGCGCTACCAGAACCATTAGTATTTCATGAAGTTGGCAAAGCTTTCATAAAGCAGCTGTTTTATTTCCAGATGCCAACAGTGCGTCAGGAAAAATGGAGCAAACTAACTATGAGATACAGTACGCAACAAGTTATTCGTTTATTAAGTGCACATAGGTTTCTGAAAAAGTCTTAACCAAATCGAGACAGAGGCCAGATTGTTACTAGCAGGACCCTGTAGCCCATCATTGCTCTTAAGTATGCTTTTTGCGTCATGCGACTCTCCTCATACTCTCCTCTGCTACAGACCCATGCGTCTGTCATCCACCTTTCTGTTCAAAGTAAATCTAAGCGGTGTATGGATATCGTAGGCGCACTATGTGGCCTAGCTATCACAGCCATCTTATTTTTACCCATCGTCATAGCTATCACACTGGATAATCCAGGGCCTATCTTTTTCTCTCAGCAACGCTGTGGGTTACGAGGGAAGCCCTTCACAATCTGGAAGTTTCGCTCCATGGTATCAAATGCAGAAAAACTAAAACACCTAGTAGAGAACGAAGCTGAAGGCCACATCTTTAAAAATAAAAATGATCCCAGAATTACTCGCGTAGGACAATTTCTCAGAAAAACTAGCTTAGATGAATTTCCCCAGTTTCTAAACGTATTAAAAGGTGAAATGAGTTTAGTTGGGACTCGTCCTCCCACATTTGACGAAGTACAGAACTACACCAATTATCATCTCCAGCGTCTAAACGTTAAACCAGGCATGACAGGCGAATGGCAGGTTTACGGACGTTCTAATGTGGGAGACTTTGATGAAATCGTACACATGGATCTCAACTATCAAAGGAAGTGGACAATACACTATGACCTCTTACTAATCTTGAGAACTGTCACTGTTATTTTTAATAAGCAAGGAGCGTACTAAATATTGAACTAAATCTGCAGGTCTTGATTAGATGGAGGTCTACTATGCCACTACTGTATCTGGCAACCACAACAAGCAACAAATCTATGGCCCCAGTGGGTAGTAGTGATTTACCTGAGGACTGAGTTAGAGTACTAATTGACAAACGGCTCCTACTGTGGACGCTTGTAAAAGTGTAATTAGGCCAGCCGCATTCACGTCTTAAACGAGCGACAGTACTATTGTTTATAGTGTTCCCAAACATTCCTTTATCATGATTATCTTTTTAACAGCCTTCTTATAAGCATGAATTAAGTGAGCGTCTTTACAGACCGTCTGTGATGCTCGTCTACCCTTGACTCTTAGACAGACACACCGTACTAAATGCCAACTAGTTCTCATCTAATAACGCATTAAGCAAACCGCTTGAGAGCTCCGCTAAGAAAGCACATGATGAGCATAAAGCAACATTGAGTACGCGCCCAAGAGCCTTAGGCTACAGGTTGTATATTTTTTAGAATTTATATGTCAGCTAACGTATTAGAAATCTCCCCTCAAGCCATTATCTCACCAATGCCAGAGCAAATTTCCTCTGAGCTAAATGGTGAAGCAGTCATCTTAAACCTTTCATCTGGCGTATACTACGGCCTCAATGAAGTTGGAGCACGTATTTGGCAGCTGATTCAACCCCCCTGCAGTCTTGAAAAAATACAGAGTGCTTTAATCGAAGAATACGACGTTCCGCCAGACGTGTGTAAGCAAGAAGTACTAAAACTTTTGCTAGAGCTAAAAAACGCAAATTTGATTGAGATTAGCGATGAGACAGCTGCGTAAGCTGCTTGAGTTTTCCTGGCAGCAACGTAGAGTCTTACTGTATGCGTGCTTGAGCTTAAACATTATTCGTTTTGCTCTGTGGCTGTTTCCCTTCAAGGCAGTTAGACAACAATTGGCAACCGTTGCAGCAAAGTGGGTTTGTAATCAATCGCATACGTCTGTGTCTGTTGACTTTATTGTTTGGTGTGTAAAGGCATCTGCCTATTACACCCCGCGTGGATCAAAATGTCTTGTTAATGCCTTAACCGCCCAGCTGTTGTTGACCCGATATCAGTACGCTCATCAGCTACATATTGGGATCGCCATGGACGAATCTCAAACACTCAAAGCTCACGCATGGATTGAATATGAAGGCAACGTGATTATAGGTGATTTACAAGAGCTAAGCCGCTACAAATCGCTTTCGCACGAGGGAATTAAGATATGAGCGCTATCGTCGGAATCTATCATCGCGACCAGCGTCCAGTAGAGCCAGATAACCTACAGCGAATGGTCGATATCCTGGCCCATCGTGGACCCGATGGGGCCGATATCTGGTGTGACAACGCCACTGGTTTAGGCCATCGGATGTTGTGGACTACACCTGAATCTCTTTTAGAAAAACTACCGTTAACAAAAGGGAATTTAGCAATTACGGCCGATGCTCGAATTGATAATCGAGACGAGCTTATTTCTGACCTGCAGCTCAATCACTGCTCTCCAGACAAAATTACCGATAGCGAGATTATTCTGGCTGCTTACCAACAGTGGGGGGAAGACTGCCCTCAAAAACTGCTGGGTGACTTTGCCTTTGCCATTTGGGATGGACGGACACATACTTTGTTTTGTGCCAAAGACCCCATGGCAATTAAACCCTTTTACTATTACTCCTCGCCTAAGATATTTGCATTTGCATCAGAAATCAAAGCTCTCCTGTGCCTGGATGAAGTGCCCTGTGACCTCAATGAGGTGCGAGTAGCCGAATATATCGCTGGACGCTTTGAAGATAGAACACTCACGTTTTACAAGGGAATTTATGGTCTCCCAGCTGCGACTAGTCTGATTGTTAGCCCCGATAAACTAAAGCTAACTAATTACTGGTCCCTTGACCCGACAAAAGAAATTCAGTTAGGGTCTGTGCAAGACTATGCAGAAGCATTTTTAGAAATATTTAAGCAGTCTGTAGAGTGTCGTTTGCGCAGCGCTTTCCCCATCGGCTCTACATTGAGCGGAGGATTAGACTCATCTTCTATTGCTTGCACAGCACGTGACCTTTTGAAAACAGCAGAGCGTGAACCACTCCACACATTTTCTGCCATATTCCCCAGCCTGCCTGAGGAGGACCTTAAAAAAATTGATGAGCGTCCTTATGTTGACTCAGTTGCAGCTATGGGCAATATCCATGCCCACTATGTCCGTGCCGATTTAACCAGTCCTCTACCCGATTTAGAAAACCTCTTGTGGCACCAAGAGGAACCTTTCCCACCTCCCAATCTGTACATGCATCTGGCGATTTACAAATCAGCTCAGAAACAAAATGTTCGGATTATCTTAGACGGAACAGATGGTGACACAACTGTATCTCACGGCTTAGGACTCTTACCAGAAGCAGTTCGTACCGGACAATGGAAAACGTTATTTGCTGAAACAGCCGCATTTTCAAATAGATATAAACTACCCTACTGGAAGACGCTGATTAAATATGGGTTAAGTCCTGCAATACCAGAGCTTTCAAAAAAAATAGAGTCCACCTTTAGAGAGCAAAAACCTCCCCATAGTCCTGAAAGATATCCATTTATCAATCCTGATTTCTTTCAAAGAATTTGCTTAGGCGATCGCATCAGTGTTGCTTCGCAAACCAGGGCACCAGCAAAAACTGCCAGAGAGAACCACATTGCAGGAATTGTTTCTCCTTTATTTCAACTAGCATTAGACATTAATGACAAAGCGTCTGCCACCTATGGACTAGAACCTCGTTATCCATTTTTTGATCGACGTTTAATAGAATTTTGTGTTGCCTTACCTCCTGATCAAAAACTACGGGATGGCTGGACTAGAGCTGTGTTGCGCCATGCTATGGAAGGCATTTTACCGCCAAAGATCCAGTGGAGATTGGGCAAAGGGAATTTAAGCTCAAACTATAGAAGAAAGCTTTTAGAATACGAACGTGACACTGTTGAAAAGGCAATTTACAAAAACACGAATGCAATTGAAAGCTATACAAATATAGCTAGGTTGCAGTCAGAATTAGATAACCATATTAATAATCCTATGGAGTCAAACACCATGGCTATTTGTGCTGCAACTACCCTGGGAGTTTGGTTAAATACTGTTTATTCGAATCAAATTTATTCGGCTTAATTACTCACTTTTAAAGGCACAAATAAGCAAATTAAATCTATCTAAAAAAATCTAAAAATAATACTTAATAGGGTTGATTTATTTGATTTATTTGCTAGATTAGTAACTAATTGGAATCAGTAAGTAAGCGTCTATCTAAAACACTAAACTTAAACTTGAAACTTTGGAGAAATAATGATGACTAAGAAGCAATGGCTATCCCCAACTCTACTGACTCATGGTTCCATTGAGGCAATCACTGAGCAGCTACAGGACAAGGATTTTGGTTCTAGCGATGGTTTCACCTTCCAGGGTAATGCTATCAAGGACAATCCTTAGTTAGAGTCATATAAGCGTTGACACGTTTATGTGCTCTAAACCTTGTTGGCTATTAGCCTAATTACTCCCGGCGGGTTTCATTAGAGACCCGCCGGGAGCCTTAACTTAAAAAGTAACTTTTATATTTAATCTAGCTAGACTATTTGGCATGAAATATCACCACCACATCTATGGGTTAAATCTATGTTCTGAGATTGGTTTCCCTGAGCTAAGAGAAGGGCAAAATAATCTATCAGATATAAATTTGCGATTCGGCAAGGTTGAAAGAAATGAAGACGAGCCGATTGAATCGGATAAGGATTTGGGATTTTGGATTACACCGGATATGGTCGCCGTTATCAGTCAGACAATGGGACAGTTCCTGGTTCGTAATGGTAATGAAATTATTATTGATCCCTTTCCCCATACCGATGAACAAGCGATTCGTTCTTTGGTTTTAGATATTCTATTGCCAGCTGTATTACACCAGCGTGGCTTTTTGCTATTGCATGCCAGTGCCGTAGCCTGCGATGGGGCTATTGCCTTTATTGGGCCGTCAGGCGCAGGTAAGTCAACAATGGCGATCGCAATGCACACCTATCGTCAGCAAAGCGTCGCTGGCAAGCAGGGAGGGATTTTTACAGACGACCTGGTGGCCGTTGAGTTTGACGATACAGGTAACCCGCTGGTGCTACCAGGCTTTTTCCAGCTTAAGTTTTTACCAGAAACTGTCCAGGGAATAAATCACCTCAAAGATGCCATCTCCTCTGAGACCGATCCTCTGACTAAAAAGCATATTTGTTCTAAAAGTGCTTATTTTGCTAAGGATAAAATGCAACTGAAGCAAATCTACGTGCTGTCTGAAAGTGAAGATCTCTCCATCGAGCCACTCTCACCACAGGAGTGCTTTTTGACCCTCATCAATAATTCCTATGCAATAGGCTTTTTAAAAGCTGCCAAATCGTCTGCCCATCAATTTCATCAATATATGAAACTAGCTCAAAAAGCGTCTGTCTATCGGCTGAATAGACCTAAATCATTTTCTACATTGCCCGAAGTAGTCAAGCTTGTGGAGCAAAAATCGCAATTGCTGACTAAGGGATAAACCGATCTAAAGCTGTTGCTGTTTAAAAATCTCTCATTGCTAATGTCATCCCAAAGACCAGCAATGCCCAAAATCTTTTCACACTGAGCATTATATGGGACTTAGTTCGGTCATCAGTCAATTGAAAAAAGTTGGGCAGCAGCCTGGCAAAGCCGTGTACTTTATTCCTGCACTACGGCTTGTTTGGCACAGTAGCCCCAGTTGGACCCTAATACGTTTTGGACTGATCACGCTACAGGGATTGCTGCCGCTGATTTCAATTTATTTAGCAAAGTTGCTGGTGGACAGCATTGCTGATGAATGGGGAGCTACCGATGCTCAACAAGCGTTTAGACAGCTGATACCCTTACTGGTTGGGATTGCTGTTGTCACTCTGACCACATTACTATGCAATGCCTTTTCAGAATTAGTCGGGAAGGCTCAAACTCAAAGAGTCTCTGACTACATGCATAGTATTTTACATGCCAAGTCTATTGAGATTGATTTAGCGTATTACGAAAACCCTCAGTATCACGACACTCTACAGCGGGCACAAAAAGAAGCTATTTATCGCCCTAATCAAATCCTACAGCGATTGGCTCAAGTAGGGCAAAACAGCATCTCGCTCGTCGCTATGTTAGGTCTGCTACTGACGTTGCACTGGGGAATTTTAGGCGTGCTGATTGCAGCAGCTATCCCATCTGTATTAGTGCGGATGCGCTATGCTAAGGCCCTTTACACGTGGCAGCGCACATGGACGTCTGTAGAGCGGCAGTCCATGTATTTTTCTCTATTATTAACTGGAGAACAGTTTGCAAAAGAAATCCGGCTGTTTAATCTCGGTGAGCTTTTTAGCCAGCGGTTTAATCGTCTACGAACCGATATTTACCAGGCTATGATGCGGTTAATGACCAGACGTGCTCTGGCCTTTTTTGTAGCGACTTTACTTTCAGGCATATTAGTCGGAGCTATCTATGGGTTTATTCTCTATCAAACATTTCAAGGTGCTCTCAAGCTCGGAGATTTAGTACTTTATCATCAAGCGTTGCAACAGGGGCAAACTGCACTCAAAGCACTAATGACAGGAGTTTCTGGACTACATGAAGACAACCTTTTTATCGCTAACCTCTATGAGTTTTTAGATTTAGAACCTAAACTTGTCACATTAAATGATGCCAAGATAGTGCCGCGCCCCATGACCCAAGGGATTGTGCTAGAGCATGTGGATTTTCAATATCCTGGCACCACTCGTCAGGCTCTAAAGGATATCTCTCTTAGCGTGCGTCCAGGTGAAACAATTGCATTAGTAGGTGAAAACGGCTCTGGCAAGACAACCTTGATTAAGTTACTCTGTCGTCTTTATGATCCCAGCCAAGGAAGTATCACCATTGACGGCACCGATCTACGAGAGCTGGATGTTACCGATTTAAGACAGCAGATTAGCGTCATTTTTCAGGACTATGCTAAGTATCATCTCTCGGCTCAAGAAAATATTTGGCTAGGTAACATCGACTTATCCCACCCGGACGATGCTGTTGTAGCAGCAGCAAAGCGTTCTGGAGCCCATGATGTGATTAGCCGACTGCCAGAGGGTTACGACACCATGTTAGGCAAACTCTTTAAGGGGGGTGAGGAGCTAAGCATAGGTCAATGGCAAAAAGTCGCGCTAGCACGAGCCTTTCTGCGGGATTCTCAGCTGATTGTGTTGGATGAACCCACCAGTGCGATGGATCCAAAAGCTGAATATGAGGTCTTTAAGACATTTCGTGAACTCATCCAAGACCAGGCGGCGATCTTAATTACCCACCGTCTGTCAACGGTGCGTATGGCCGATCGCATTTATGTAATGGAGCACGGTCGTATTGTTGAAAGCGGTACCCATAATGAACTGATGGGGTTACATGGGCTATACGCTCACTTGTTTAATACCCAGGCTCAAAATTATGTGTTGAACTAGCGTGCGCTCCTGTTGATATCAACAGGAGCGCGCCTTATTTATGGGCACCCCTTAAGCAGCCATTTCATAAAGGAGCGAATGTAGGTAGCTTTATCGCACCAGCGCTCTCTTACCTGAATTTGGTATCGAGTAGTGGCCATCAAGCTCTGGAAGGACTGACCAGACTGGAAGATATGCCGATCAACTTGGGTGGCCAGCGCTGGCAGAGTTAAATCTTGATTGAGCTGCTCAATCACAGTCGATGGTAGGGGGACACTGAGCCAGTGGTGGGCAAGGTATACCCCCAGGTAAAGCATGCGTCGACTCCCCCACTGAGTGGCCTGTTGCATAACCTGTGACCAGTTCAGCTCAGGATAGTTATGTAATAGCGTTGCGATGTCTCCCAGCCAGGCTAAGCGCTGCCAGACGTGGCGTGAACCATGCATACATAGAATAATTAGGTAGTCTTCTACTGTCATGTTAGAGACAGTTTTACCTGCGATCGCAATCGGCTGACGTCGATCCCAAACGTCTCTTGGGTTGACCGACGAAAATGTAGGCGGCCAAAATCTCCAGTGCATTTCTATAAACACACTCTTGCCATCATGGCGGAAGTCGTAGCTATGCTCATCTGGAGACTTCATATAGGCCGCCAACTCAGCCTTACTCTTCTTACCAAAGTAGGGGCGATATCCTTCCTCTATCAGCAGTGACTCAACCGCATACATATCCTGCGGTCGAATAATGATATCGAGATCGCCAAACTGCCGGAGATTTAAGTTTTTATAGAGAGTCTGCGCTAACACTGGCCCCTTATAGGGCAGCGTATCAACCCCCTTGGACTCCATCAACGTCAAAAGCCTGACCAACTCAGAGGTGACAAATAAGTTGCGTCTGGCAATAACTTGGCAATGGGTCTGCAAATCGACTCGCAGTGCCTTGGGCATAAGAGTCGGACAAATAGACATTAGCCGACTATGCAATAACGTTTCGAGCCTATGCTGTTTGGCCAGATCAATCAGGGCAGTCCAGTCTACAGACTGCTCACCTAGAGTCTTTATTTGGTCAACTGTTTGATGATCTGTATTTGGAGAGATACAACACAGCAACAGCTGAATAGTTGGGTGCGTACTAAACGTCCAACGTGCGTCCATATCTTTGAATAGCGCTTTTTTAGATAGTGTTTTCATATACTGAATGAGTAGGCAGCTGGATACTCACACTCATCTGTAATCGATGAAATAAGCTGAGGTAGTGTTAGGAATCTAATAACTATATTTTTATAGAGTAGTCTTTGAATTCGCTAGATTCAAAATACTAGATTCAAAATACTAATGAGTTCTTCTAGCTCTCTAAGCGCCATTGCCCATTAAAGTTGGTGATTATAATCGCCACTGCTCTAGCTACTGAGCCGTATAAAAACGGTTATAGCCAACTGATTGAAATTGCACAACCGCCAGGTGGCTTAAAGAGTACTCAAAATATATAGGTACTCCACATACCACCTTCAGTACCTCAACGTCAAACCCGGAACAGCCAAGAAACAGTAGATCTACAAACATCACTATCTCAAAAATTTTCGCAAAATTATACGGATAGACCTTGAATATTCAAGAAAATGGTCAGTGGGCTATGACCATTTTCTAGTTCTTAAGACAGTTTGTCAGCAGACAGGGGGAGAGACTAGCGGCTCAAGTGTGTTCCTAAGATATTCAATTTATTCTTTTTTGCCATGACAAGTCTTCCTAGACCCCGCTCTTCTAAGGTTAGCCAAACTAATGCTGGTCATAGTCCACAGGCACCAGCGGCTAAGAGCATTTGCTTAATTGTTGGATTTACCTGTTTACTAGGATTCTTGGTAGACATGCTAGTGTTGGCTACTCCCCCTGATGTATTCGCTCTAGAGTGGCGTATTAACATCATGCAGCAGGTAGGCGATCGTAGTATTGTCCTACTGTTAGGTGTGGGAATGTTAATGTTTAGCACCTTTGAAAAACGTGCTCTAAAACGCTCACTAGGCTATGTATGTCTGGCTGTAGGTGTAGCATTTATTTTGTCCTGTGGCGTAGTTATTCGAGACAACTTGGTCCTGCAAAAACAAGCTCTGCAAAACATTAGCAACCAGGAACAGCAGATTCAGTCACAAATTGAGCAAGTGCAACAAGGCGGCAGTCTGCCTGAGCAAGTCACGCTTGAGCAGCTACAGCAAGCGTCACAGCAATTAACACAACAGGCAACAACACTCAAACAAAATGCTCGACAAGGCATTACCAAAAGTAGCGTAGCGAGTTTAGGCAATCTCATTGCAGTAGGGTTAGGTCTGATGGGACTGGGACGTTTGGGTATTAAGCGATAACCGCTGTTAAAACAGACTTATCTGAATTCGGTCTGTCCGTATTTGTTACCCTACATCCTGGGTTAGCGAATATGGACTTTATATTTTGAGATCAGCGCTTAGGGATAAGGATTTTATAAGATCCAAAATTTAATGTTGGAGAGACGTTGCATGCAACGTCTGTACGTCCAATAGTGGAGCCTAATTAATTTTGTTTCCTTAGGTGTCCAAAAAGCCAGAAGAATCCCCACTTTTAGACTTTAATGAGTTCAACATTAAAGCTGAGGCTTAATGGGGTTATCAAAACTAACTTACTGATCGGTTTACTAGCCTTAGCCAGAAAGCCATTGATTAACCTTCCACTAAAAAAGAGACAGGCTTTAACTCCTTTAAAGCCTGTCTCTTCTAACGCCTATTGGTTGCGGCTTTTAGAGTTCAGGGTTGGTTGACCAACCCTGACCAAAGTCTAAACAATCACGGTTATGCCTCTTCAGCAGTAGCTTCGCCCTTACGCTTCTTGCTAAAGGCAGCTACCCCCATGCCAATGAAACCAGGTAGGAGAGCTGGAGTGGGGATCTCTGCTGTACCTGTGCTTAAAACAATATCGTCAACGGCAAACGAATATCCGTTTTGTGGGCCTCCAAACCCAGTGAATTGGACAGATGATAAGCCTGTAAAACCTGCGAATGAAAACTGCTCAAAATCAAGTGCGTTATTTTCTTCCGCAAATAAATCAAGATTTAGAGTGGTTGAAATATCCCCTCCCGCAGCAAGTGTTCCAATTACTTGAATACTTCTCGCACTAAAGTCAAAAAATCCAGAGTTGGTATTACGCCCTTCTCCTGCCAAGAGACTAATAAGGTTAAATTCACCTCCATCATTTTTTGTGATGCTAAAGCTAGTATTAGGATCTCCAAAATCTCCGTTAGCCACTAATGTGTTAGAACCGGTGTTTGGAATATTAGATTGATTGTTCCTTGCAATACCGTATTCGTTAGTGATAGCAGTGAATGTGAATCCTTTTGAGGTAAAAGGCGATGATTGCAGATTAAATCCTAAAGGTGTTTCAAACTCTTCAAAATCAATTGTTGTCTCTAGTGTTGCCGCTTTTGCATCAGCTCCAAAACTAAAAGCTGCTACAGCTGCAGTAGCCAACCCAACCTTAATGAATCCTTTCATCTGAGTCTCCACAAATTTGTTAGCAATTATCCATGAGAGACAGATGCACGCTTTAAATTCTGGGGGGTTAATTCCTTGACTAAGTGGTGATTATCTTAAGAGTCTCTATTGTCAAGGTAGGTAGCTTCCCTAAACCGATTAAAACAGTCCTATTGTCAGTAAACGTTCTTTAATACCCCACATTAAAACAATAGCTGTTCAGTTTTATTTCAGTCAAACTTGATACTTTTGTTTAGCCTAACTTTATTCGTACAAATCTAGATTTGCGTATGGCTCTGTCATAAAAAATATATTGATCCTGGCTTAAATCGTTCAAATCTCGTAGAACTTAAATAATCATCTACGTGTAAATATGGCTAATTTCCTTTGAGGCTATTTATTGTTACTTCAAGACAGATTTATAGACTGAACGCACTGCACCAAAGGCATTCTAGACCGCTTGGGTTTCTTATGTTTGGGATCTACCCCAAGGTGTTAGGATCACCGGTTTGTTACTCATGTTGTTATTTTAGGACTATCTTGTTCTTACATCATGACAAAGAAATCCCCAGGCGCTAAAGCCTAGGGATTTTGAAATCTATCAATTTTGCAGTTTATAAATTGAAGATAGTCCGCTAGCAGAGTAACTTCAACTATGAGAATCGGAGTTACGCCTCTTCTGTAGAAGCGATACCTTTACGCTTTTTGTTAAAGGCTGCTATGCCCATGCCGATAAAGCCAGGTAAAAGTGCGGGTGTGGGAATCGGCGCGGCATCATTTGCAAATGTGAATTGTGTCACTAGCCCCAGGGTATCTTCATCGCCTGTGGTTGAGTTAACATCATCATCATCAGAGCTAAAAACACGAGAGATGCTATCCCCCTCAATAAAGCTAGCATCAGCAAAGAAATTGATATTAGATGAACTGAATGTACGAACATCTAACAGCAAGTTACCCAAGCTAGGATTATAGAAGAAAGGATTTGCCAGGCTGATTACAATGTCAAAATCCTTGGGGCCATCGGCAGGTCCTGTATTAGAGCTTGATAGCGCTAAGCTACCTCGATCAACAACAACCGTATCATCAGCACCGGTATTATCTGAAAAAGTGGTGCTCAAACCGTCAGCACTGTTGCCTGTTGTTGAAAGATTGATCTGAATATCGGGAATAGTAAAATCAAACGGAGCGGCAAAGGTACTGTCAGGTCGAAACAAAATCTGAGTAATCTCTGTACTTCCAGACAAAGCAGAAAACTCGGACGCGTTATAGACCTGCTGATATCGCTGCGATCGCACAAACAAAGGAAACCGATTGTCGGAATCTCCTTCTACATTAACTAAACTGTCGGGTGTAGTAATGCTCAGTGCATAGGCGGCTTCTAGTTCAACCGTAGATAAACCTAATGCCGCACCAGACACCACTATGCCAAACTTGAGTAATGTTCCTTTCATCTGAATCTCCAAAGTAAAACTGCTAACGATTGAGAGACAGACACACACCTTAAATTCAATGCTCTGCAACCAATGCGTTGTTTAGTCAGTTTGTTAGACTGCGTTTCTGGATCAGTAGGGATTGAGATAGCAGCTTTGCATATACATTAAGGTCTTTGCTTTTATCGTAGTTAATGCACCAATTCGTAATGTCCAAATTCCACAAAGACTGCTTTTGAGAGACTCTTGGGGAACACTTACAATTGTTCTCAATCAAATTTGTCAGCTATCTATCACGTGTTGTTATATCGTTGAAGCTAAGTGTTACAGTTAGACTAGAAATTCAAAACCCAGTTAAGCTGCTCAATCTTTAGTGAATAAAAGCTTCAGGCATGAGCCATGTATGAGACCATACTTTTAGCTGAAAGGTAGATACTGCCAACGGCCATAAATTCACTAATCAATTTTGGCACTGAATTAGGTGAAATGACAAACCTAATATACGGACGTCACCACACTAAATTCTCTAGCCCAGGTTATGTTTGATGTCTGAAAAACAGACATTTTGTTCAGACAGCCGCACCTCATGGATATCAGGTATTAGCTACTTGTCTTTTTAGGTTGAGGCTGCACCAGTGCCTCAACAACATAGTAGTAGCCAGTAAACAAAACACCTGAGAAGATTTGCCCCCCCCAAAAGCCGTGCCAGAAGTCAAACCACCAGGGGCCCCAATATACATGGGCAATGGTTACAAGCATTAGCCGTGGCACATTTGTAATCAGGGCAATAATGGCTGCCGTGGAAATAAGACAGATCATTTGGAGGCGCTTTTGTTTATAAAGTAGGCCCATAAAAAAGCCTGCCGCTGCAATGGTAATGGCCATATCTAGCCCATTGCAACCCCAACCAACTTCCACAGCTCCCTCAGGGAAGGTGATAAAGACACCCTGCTGAGTTGCGGGAAAGCCAATGGACTGCATTGCCCAGGTTCCAGCCCATGCCATGACTCGCTCTAGCCCCTGATTAGGGAAAAAGAAATCCCATAATCCTCGAGAAATGAGACCAATGCGTGGATAGACTGTTAAACCTACAAAAAATGTAGGCAGCATAAATTTGGTAAATACCTTGAGCCCCCAGGTGCTACAAGCCATACCAACAATAATGACTAGCCACAATAGAGCCTGGGGCCAAATGGCAAAGCGACAAAATGGGAACAGGACTGTACCGACAACAATCAATAAATAGCCCAAGACCCGGTCTTCTTCAGAGGCTTCTAATGTATTAAACACATGCCGGCGTTGCCAAAGCTCTAACCCCGCCATAAACAATATGCTTAACACCAGAAACCAACCAATCTTTCCTCGCAAAGCCCTAGGAATCAGATAGCCAAGCCACACGGGCAAGTATACAAACCCAACGACTGAACCCATGAGAATCAATCTGCCGTGGGTTGTTTTTAAGGCTTGTTGCAAATGGGTAAACACCACTGCGCCAAACTGCTTAATACTAGAGGAGCGTTGGGTTGACATGATCTAGTAGAGGATAGTCTAAGACTAAACGTGGCTATTATGCGCGGCACAATCAGCTGAATGTATTTAGCTGATTGCTACATTTGGCGGAAACTACTTACTTTTAACGACATCCTCAAAGTGAAGCCGGAAGTAAATCAACTAAGTTCACGAAAAATTTACAAACACTACGCAATTTTAGGAACAGTTTAGGTGTATCAAGCGTAGCTTTATCCTTGAAAGCGACTTTGCTGTTCTTTTAGTCGCTGTTCATGCCAACGCAGACAAATCAAGATGATAGTTGTTAGGGTAAATCCAGGTTCTTCCATCAGTGTAAAGATAAACCCATTGATCAACACGTTCAGGACAAAGAACCGCGACAGATCGTCTTTGCAAAGATGCTTCCAGGCGATTGTCCAGAGAAAGATATAGCTGGCCAGCCCCAGAAAGCCTAGATCTCCCCAAATCCCCGCCCAGCCCCAAAATGGAGAGAAGAAACTAGAGTTAAGATAGTGGCCGTCCCAGGTGCTCCACACCAGCTCACTGACAGGATGGATGGTCGCACCCAATGGCCCTACTAAAGACCAGTAGTCTCTAATCATCCAGCCACCAATGCGGCCAATGGTATGCCCAGGCCCAAGACCAAACAGCCAGTTGAGAGCAGAGGTGTAGTGGTTAGGAATAATGCGCAGAGGGCCAGTTTTTAGCAGTGTGGCATCGCCTTCTGGCCCATAAATATGGGGCCGAATCCAGGTTTGATAGGCACGGAAAGCGTCTACGTTGTAAATGCACCAGTAGAAGACATAACCAATCAAAACAGCCGCAATAATGTATTGCAGAGCCACCTTGATATCTGTCAGCTTACTGAGAATCAGCAGTGCCCAGGCGATTATACCGACAAAGATGACCTGTTTGGCGTCGGCAACCAGAATTTGGGTCATGACGGCCAACAAAACCGACGTGCGAACCCAAGTGGGCATGGCTCTCTCGGTAAAGTAGAAGTAGAGGCCAAAGAGTAGGGATACGCTGGAACCAACAACGTGACCACCCGAGGATAAATAAAATACGCCTTGCACATTATCTTCGATGGTTAAACGAGTGTGGGGCAATATCCCCGTTGATAAGCCAATTTTTTGCAGTAGGGCCAGACCGAAATGGGTCGCGCCAAACCCTAAAATCCACTTCTTAAAACGGCGTAGAATCTCTGGGGTAAATGGAATTGAGAGCAGTGCTGCTAAAAAGATGAATGGCTCAGAGATAATCATCAACCCCAAAAACACGTTGACTAATCCTGCGCCATTTAACAATGCGCTGCCGATTGCGATCGCAAACAGGATTGCCAACCCCAACAAAATGGAGTTCACAATCGCAATCTGTTTGCGATCGCGCACGCGGCTGGTGCACATGACAATCAAACAGGCCAGCGGCAGCAAAATAAAGTGCAGAAAGTTAACGGGTGCAGGAGCCCCTACTGCCTGAACAATTCTGGGAAAAAATGCGATCGCAAAAGAAGCTATCAGCAAGCCAGTGCTAGTAATAAAGCCTGGCGGTAACTCTTGGGGTTTACGTAGATACTGAGTCGTCTGCATCATGACAAAGTCGCGGCGGTCGATGGCTGAGAGATGTGGGCAGTCGGCAACAGTCCAGCATAGATATCCATCAGCTGGGCATAGTTAGTGGCTGCCGTATACTTAGCTTCAAACTCAGCTCGGGCATTGTGTCGCATAAGCGTCTGTTGTTCAGGATGGGCCAGCATCCAATCCACCTGACGGGCCAAATCGGCCGCGTCGCCTGGTGTAAAATGGCGTCCCGTGTAGCCAGCCTGAACAATTTCTGCGATCGCACCAATATTGGCAGCAACCACAGGCGTCCCCGTTGCAAAGGCTTCTACAGCAACACGACCAAACGTTTCGTACCATTTGGATGGAAAGATCAAAAATTGGGCATCGCCCATCAGCTGATGAACTTCCTCCATGGGTCTACGCCCAAGCCACTCGATGTAGGGCTGTCGTTCCGCCGCATCAGTCACCAAATTTGAGAGGGGGCCATCACCAACAATCTTTAAGGGCATTGGCTCTTTAAGCTGTTGCCATGCCGCCAACAGCGTATCTAAGCCCTTTTCTACCGAAAGCCGCCCCACGTAGAGCGCATACCCCCCAGCACCTGCCCCCACCTGAGGTTCTGGGTCAACAAAGTTGGGTTTGACCACAATTCTCTCAGCTGGCAGTCCGCCCTCAATCATTTTGTCGCGAGCAAACTGGGTCAACGTAATATAGCGATCCACCAGCCGAGGCCAGGTCTTAATCAGACGATGCAGCGTAATCATAGACGTCACCGCCGCACTGGCCTTACGGTCTTCTCGATAGCAGCTATGGACAACACCAGGATAGGGAATTGGTTTACCTAAACAGTCTTCGCACACCTTGCCATCCCTAAAAAATAAGGCATTAGGGCAAATTAGCCGATAGTTTCGCAGGGTTTGCACAACTGGAACATTCTCAGCCTTGGCCGCATAGTAGATCGAGGGGGAGAGTAGCGGAAAGAAATTCTGAACATGGACAACATCATAGGGCTGTGCCTGCAGCTTGGCCCGGACAGTTTGATACGCCTCTTGAGACCACAGCGTACGTACTGCCAGCTGGGCTGAACTCATTTGCCCGATTTGGTCATTGTTGACCTGATAGATGTCAACCTCATGACCATAGTTCTGCAGAAGAGTCCGTTCCGCTTCTGTCGAAACGTCCTCTCCACCCCGAATTTGATAGGCGTTATGGATACTTAAAATTCTCATAAGGCCGGCTGTGCTTGGGAAAGGACACGTTGATAGAGATCGGCAATTATTTGGGTTTTTACTGACCAGTCATAGACATGTTTAACCCGAGCCTGCCCCGCTTCCCCCATCTGAGAGCACAGCTCGAGATTCTCCGCCAGCTGTCTCATGGCCACAGCTAAATTCTCAACAGCCTGTTCAGGATCTGGGGCAGCCACCTTAAAACCGCTATCTTCAGTTACTTGAGTTGCCGGCCCACCCAGGTCTAAACAGAGTACTGGTCTAGCGGCAGCCATGGCCTCTAAGCAGACCCACCCCCCCGAATCATGTAGACTCGGATGCACCAACCCATGGCAGGCGGCTAATTTATTCAGGGTCTCTTCTCGAGGTAGTTTGCCTAAGAAGCGAACCTGAGCACTAACGCCCAGGGTCTCAGCTAATTCTTCTAATAGCTTACGGTCCGGGCCATCGCCAATAATCCAGTACTCTGCCTCAGGTATATCTAGACGAGCAAAGGCTTTGAGTCCTAAATAAAACCCTTTCCAATGCAGGAGACGCCCAATGGAAATCAGACGAAAAGGAGCGGGTGGGGGCGGCGGCAGACAGCCCAGCAGTTCCTGCTCTGATTGGGGCAAACCGGCCACCCCTTCAATTTGAATATTGGGGCATCCAAGCACAGACAGCCGCTGGGCAGTTTCCTTAGTGGCTGCCAGGGCAACCGCACTGCGGGTGGCGGTCAGTTTTACAAACGGATCTTTCTCCGCTATCCAACGAATGCTGTCGCGTAAAAACTCATAGCGTTTGCCCCGGAAGGTAAAGTCATGCCAGAAGGATTTAGGGGCAGACTCTCCACCACCGACGGGTCCCCAAACAAACGGAATCGGCAGCAGTGAAACAAAACTCGGTCCCCAGTGTTTCACATAAGTGACATGGTGAACAATGTCGAAGGTAATCTGCTGATGAAGAGTTTTAGCTAGAAAATAAATACCTATTTGCCACAGATAGTAGTGAAACTGCACACCGCGCAGTCCTTCTTTCCACCATCTCAATATGTAGGGAATATCGTAATAGACAAAATTTAAGTGGGGAATCGGTCGCTGCTCCATCTCTTCCATAATTTCAGGAGCATTATCTTGCCGGGTAATCACCCAAACATCGTGGGTTTTGGCCAACTCTTTGGCAATATTCCACCCAATACCTGGATCAGAGCCTTTACCAGGGCCACATGCATAGGCCGAGAGTAGAACTTTAAGTCTCATTCTAACTTTTCTCCTGTAAAACGCTTTCGTAAACACAAGCGACCTGTTCAGCTGTGTTTGCCCACGTATATGACTGGGTTCTCTCTAGACCACGGCTAACTAACTTTTCTTGTAAACTCTGATCGTTCCGGAGAGAAGAAATCGCGGCAACCAGCTCATCTTCATCTCTAGGATCAACCATCAAAGCGGCGTTGCCAGCCACCTCTGGTAGCGATGAGCTATTGGCCGTAATGACAGGTGTGCCACAGGCCATGGCTTCTAAAATAGTGATACCAAAGCCCTCGTACAGTGAAGGAGCCACTAACACATTAGCCGCGTTGTACAGTTTGACCAACGTCTCGGTATCAGGCTTTTTAACATGGGTAATGTAGCCCTGCAAATGGTTGCGCTCAATCAGAGATTTTTGCTCGACCGTAAAGTCAGCCCCCGCTTTAATCAGATGAATCAGCGGCAGCGACGAGGTAATCTCTTGCTGTGATACCAGCTGAGCTAGCGCATTTAAGATAGTGGTGATATTTTTACGCGGCTGACTGGAGCCAACATTCAGCAGGTAAAACCGATCATTTGGAATGTCGTACTGCTGAAATACGGTCTCTGAGAGCTTTGGTGCCAGGGGTTTGAATGCAGCACCCACAGCGTTGTGCACAACTGTTAGATCGTCGGCTGAAATATCCAGTAGCTTGGTGACGTCTTTGGCGGTATGGGCTGACACGGTCACCACATGATCGGCCGCCTGTAGCCCCTTAACGGAATAGCGCCAAAGCGCCGAGCTAAGCATCGGCAGCGCGGCCTGGTGGCTGGCGTTCTCAGGTTGGAGAAAATTAATCAGGTCGTGACAGGTGGCTACTACCGGTACAGATGCCAGCCAGCGAGCCAGGTGACCATCGCTGTGGTCGATGATATGAAAGATATCGGCCTGATGCTGTTTGATGGTTTTGGGATAGTGCCAATATTGCTCAAAGTATTTACCCAGCTTTTGAGTAATACCACCACCTGCGGCGCTGGTCTGGGGCCGCAGTTCAACAATATCCCAGTCGGGGCGCACGGTCTTAAGACCGCTGACCAGACCATCTGCATACACGTCCATACTAATGGAGGTGTTCGGGGCTCGGCGAACAATTGCAACACGCATGGATTGTAGAAATATGAGAACGACGGCTAAGCAAGATGTTAGCCACGACGGCTAAGCGGGATGATTAGCTGTTTTTGGGGCAATGGTTTTGGTGGAGGATGGATTGGGGGTGCGATCGCACTTAATCGAGTCCACTAGCCGCAAAAATGCCCCTAGCTCAAAGTTCAAATCTTGGCCTGCAAACACGTCTCGCGACCGCCGACTGTAAGCCTGGCGCAGCTCTGTGTTAGTGAGGGTCAAAATCGTCTCTTTAAGCGCAGCGAGATTACCACAGGGATACACCAGACCGTTATGACGATGCTGTACCGTATCGCTGTAGCCCCAGTTACCGCAGCGGTCGCTCAAAATGGGAGGTGTCCCGGCAGCCATCGCCTCTGAAATCACCAACGGGTGAGGGTCGCTTAAGGATGTTGCCACAAACACATCCATCGCCGCATAGTAAAGTGGCAGCTTGCTCTGATTGACAAAGCCCACATTCACCACTTCACCATTTAAGCTGGCCAGTCGGCGATTAATCTCTGGTGTCAGCACACCGCCGCCAATCATAATGCCTCGCACCCGGCTATCTACCTGATGAGCCTGGGCAACCGCGTCAATAAATTCAAACGGATTTTTGCGATCAATATACTTGCCCGTAAAGCCGTAGAGAATTGTATCCTCATCCCAGCACAGCTCTTGCCGCAGCTGCTGGATTTCATTTTGATTGCTAGCAATCGTCGTTTCGTAGCGATCGCGATCTACCGGGTAGCAACCCCGCACAATCTTGTCCTTAGTCACCCCATAGTGACGCAGGTAGATTTCATTATGGTCACCGCTGGCAATCCAATGATCGGCTAACCCATACATCCAAGGATACAGCGTTGCTTTTGCCAAACGCTGTATCGGACTCTGACCAGAATCGGTGATGATGGTAGCGTCATTCTGCATGATGACGGGAATACCCCGCAGTTTGCAAAGCACTATCGTCAACCGATACGACAGCGTATAAAAGCTAGACAAAAAGACCGCGTCAAAGTTCTCAGGCGTCAGTTCTTTGATTAATGCTGGATTCAGCAATCCTTTAGTGGTTTGCGTGGCTGTTTTACCAGTCCAGGTTTTAAGAAACCGGTGGTCATAACCACTCAGCAAATCCACATCCCAGGGTTCGGTGCTGCCCAGTTGGCGATCGCCACCGCTTTGATTCTCATTACAGAGATAAAACGCGGTTACCTCAATGCCGGGTTGTTCGTTGAGCTTACGCCAGAGAGGAGAATGGTGCTGAGTCGGGTGGGTAAAAACAACGCCCAAACGAAATGGGTTAGACATACTAATAGTTCAAACGCAACGACATATCTAAAAGTTGGATCAGCACTAAGCTCAACTGTTCTAGCTTAAGAATTGGCGGAGTCTGGTTTTGTCTGGACGGGAGTAAGTCTACTGGCATTAACTAATTGTTTCAGCTTTGTTAGCACCTGTCCGGCCAACTTGGGCCGAAGTTGCGGGGCAAACAGCCAAACAATGGCCGGTTTAGCCAGTGGTTTAGGCATCAAACCAACCCAAAAAAACCACAGACTAAAAATCAGCCGTTTTTGCCAGTTATACGAAGAATAGAGCCACAGAGAACGAATACCTTGATAAGCCAGCCCGATGGCGTTATCGCTGGGAACAGGGTGAGTCTGCGGGTCTAGCTTGAGGGAGGCCAAACGCGACCAAGCCCGGCCAAAAAACCGCATATACAGATCTTTCGGCACCTCATGGCCCAGCTGTTGACCATGCTGCTGAATCAGCTCACAGCGCTGGAGGTCGTGATGGATAAACCGATGAAACCGCTCACTGCTCACCTCTGACATCGCCCATTGATTGCTGGTGTGAATGCGATACCCACCCAGAGGAGTATCGACCGCAGCCACCTCACCATAGAGGGGCATCAGCACCGAGAGATAGTCATCAGACGTGGTTGTAAACTCCTGGGAGATTGGCATCAGGTGAGCCAACGCCTTACGGGTCAGGGCATTGCCGCTGGTGGGCACACCAATGTAGGTACCCACGTTTAAGACCGACTCACAAATGTTACCCCGATCTAGCTGATTACCTTGAGGATACGAGAAATCCCGTGCCTGACCCTCACCATCGACAACCTGCAAGCGATAGTGAACTTTAGCCAGGTCAGGTTGCCAAACTTCTGCAATCTTTTCGGCGGCGTGGGGGTAGAGAAAATCGTCAGCATCCAAAAAGATGATGATATCTCCCTGACTTTTGGCAAAACCGCTATTAAAGGCCGCGCCCTGTTTGCCATTGGTTTCATGGAGAATAGGAATAATGCGATCGCCATAGCTCTCGATAATGTCGCGGGAACTATCGGTGGAGCAATCATCTACTACCAAAACTTCAACTTGAGCATAGGTTTGAGCCAATGCGCTATCAATTGACTGAGGCAGAAAACGCTCATAGTTGTAGTTATTGATAACGATGCTTATTTTTGGCGGAGTCTCCATCCTTTACACGTTCCTCTACAGTCAGTATTAAGTAAGCGGCTCTACATCAAAATTTAGAAGGGAACAGGGAAATCAGGTGTCAGCCCGACGCTGACCAATCAATACCGACGTTGTTGTCACTCGCTAATAAGGTATGGATTTTCAAAGCGCTACACAAAGTCTTTGGAAAGCAGTTTCATCCGATAATAGGCGATGCTCAAAATCACATTTGCTTTTTCTGACAGTGAGCATGTGGACAGATGCTGTTTGAGCATAAGATCGCAGTCTGCATCAGCTTTCTCATGTTTTGAATAATTACTACTCAAATAGGTTGAAAAGCCTTTAGACAATATCTTATTGCTGATCTTGTTAAATTCTGGAAACTTCTGACGGATAGAGTATCCCGTTGTTGTATAGATTTCACCAAAAAGTCTGCGCTTTTTATCGAGATTCTGGAATTTATAGTAGTTATTGTGAAATCTGTATATGCCAATATCATTCCGATTGACATATCCAGTTCCTAGACCAACAGCTAGCAGTTTAATATATAAATCTGTAATTGCCATGCCTGAAATCCCTTTAATGGCAGGCAGTGGAAATAGCTTTTCTAAAATTTTTCTAGAAAAACATAAATTTGAAGTAGACGGCGTAAAGTTAGGAATCTGACCGTCTTTTAGTTCCTTGGTAAAATCGATTTTCTGAATTTTACTGTCGGAATTTTCAGAGCGGATTTCTCCAAATAAATCGTCATGACTTTCACCAAAAATCCTCTCCGATTCAATCGCACTAGATTCTGTAAATACCCAATCGGTCGATGGATGACTCTGGAACAGTTTGACAACCTCAGCTATTCTCTCTGGCAAATAGAGATCGTCGGCATCCAGCAAACAGATAATATCTCCGCTACTGACTTGAAATCCTGCGTTTAGAGCCGATGCCTGGCCACCATTCTTTTTGAGAACAGGAATAATCTGATCATCAAATGAATCAATAACGTCCTTAGAATCATCGGTAGAACCATCATCCACAACAATAACTTCAACATTCTCATAGGTCTGATTAAGACAGCTATCAACAGCTTGCTTTAGGAACTTGCCGTAGTTATAGTTATTAATAAGAACACTTACCAGGGGTAGTGTGTCGCTTTGACGTTCCATTACTTCATTATCTAAAACACTTTCCATAATCTTTGGGAAGGTCAGAAGCTTCCGTTAAGTTTTTCACGTTAAAACCATACTGTTCCGGACAATCGCTAACTCCGCTCAGATACCCCTTCACCAAACTGTAGCCGAATCCGTTCTTGCACAGCCGCCCATCTAAGCCGCAGCATCACTACTGTGAACCAAAATTTTTGATTCGCATTTTCTAAGCGTGCATCTTGGAATGTTCTGATAAAAAATCTGAAGGGAGGTTTTAGAAAGACAAGCAGGTCCACCAGCAACGCCGTTTTGGAGGTCTGTGTTTGCCTGAGCATATCGTATCTGCCCCCAATAATACGCACCGAGCGTTTCCGAATTGCTTCCCAGGTGTCGCGGGCGGGATGGTTTATTTTGGCATCTTGGGAATACAGCTGATGATAGCCCGCCGCAAACACTTGCTGTCCCCACTGTTTGTCCCCGCCAGATTTGAGAGTTTCATCAAACCCTCCCACCTTTTCTAAAACATGCTTAAACGTAAATAGATTGGCGGTTACCCCAAATCGATCATTGGCTAAAAACTGGTCCTGGGGAAACGCCAGAGCGATGGTTTCGTATAGCTCAAAGGGGTTAGGATTCCTAGGATCTTTAGCAAATAAATCAATGTGACCTGCCACTAACCCAACATTAGGTTCGCTCATCAGAGCCGCCACCCCACTCTCTAACCATTTAGCGTCTGGAACACAGTCAGCATCCGTAAAGGCAATCACCTCTCCGTTCGCGATCGCAACTCCTGTATTTCGCGCAATGTATGAACCAGGCTTAGACTCATGAGCCAGCCTGACCCGCTCAAAATTATCAACAACGGTGCTAACATCTTCCTGGGAATTATTATCAACGACGATAATTTCGTACTGCTCTTTTGCATAGGTCTGTTTTTCTAGAGCAGTTAAACAGATCTGCAGGAACTTGTTATCGTTATAAACCGGAATAATAATGGAAACAAATGGAGTTTGATCGCGCTCGGTAGCCATGATAGTAGCCAGTGGGTTTAACTAATTTCTTACTGAAGACTCGACAAAGACGGATGGCTTGATATCAGTCAAAACTTAGACACCTAAATTCCATCCAGAAATGTCAACACCGTATTCTGTATTTAACTTGCGCAGGTCATCACGGAGTTCGTCCATAACAAAGTTATACTGAACATCCGTTAGCTCAACTTTTTTGGTAATTTTGTCTACCTCAAAAAACTTACGCACAGATGCCATGGCATCAAGACGTTTTTCAGAGGGTAAATAGCTAATAATGGGCGAAGCAATGTATCTATCAAACTTTGGCCATAGTGCATTCGTCGCCATCTTCCCTTTAGAAGGGTTATGTTGCGTAGAGGCACCAGGAAATTCAAAAGTAGGATCAATTTCTGCAAATTCGCAGACTCGCTTAAGCAGATCCTTGGGGTTTTTCTTTAGCTCATCAAAGCTCAAAATCAAGATATCTTCGCGAGGAAATTTATTGTAATAAGCCTCAAGCTGCATTGCATATTTAGAGGTCTCAACCGCAGTGTAGGGAATCCCATGCACAAGCGGCTGTTTGTACTTGACTGACCATTTTGCTTCTAAATCATGGGTACAGTGGGAAATGATGCGGTCAATAGGATTTCTAATAATATAGATAAACTTAAACCGTACGTTTTGTTCCCTCTGAATCTGATAGATCCTATCGGCTGCGTTGGTTATGCGGCTTATCTTGGTATAGTTTGTCGATGCTTCTAGGGCATATTTATAGGTTTCACTATCGTAATCCCACAACCCGGTATAGAAGTCGTATCCTCTTTTCCAAGACCCTTGCTGAGTAAAAAACTTTGGCTCTTTCTCTTTACAGCCTGAAATTTCTGGATGCTCTGCCAAATGATTAAACAGGCTCGTCGTTCCACATTTCATTGAGCCTATAATCAATAGAAAATTCTCAATTTTATGGTTCTTCATAATTTAGAAAAGTTCGATTAGCAAAGTTGAGTAGAGCTATTTAAAGGCTTAATTGGAGTAAGATAGGTATACTTTATAGTGTGGAATTCGTTAGTTTTTCTGAAGTAAAAAAAGATTAATAGCTTTGAAAATGAATCATTTTTAACCAGATTTATCAGTCATATATGCCTGCAGACTGTAGATTTTGATGGGCCTGCCAATAAAGTCTCAGCTCAGTTATGGCTTTAGAAAGTTTGAGTCGAACATATATCCCCAATACTGAAAGCCTTTTTCGACTCCCGCTAAAAGTCTTCTCATTTAAAATTGCCCTCAGATATCTGCCTGGAGGCTTGATATCTAATATGATTTCTCGCAAAAATTCAAAGACTGGCGTTTCTGATTTATTGTTGATGCGAAAGCTGCCTTCATACACTCGGCATAGCTTTTTATTAAGCTCCTCAAAACTGGCCCGAGCTGGGTGTGAAATTTCAACATCGTCGGCAGAGAGTTGTTGGTAACCCGCAGCATGGACCCGTTTTCCCCAGTTGCGAGCGCCACCTGATGTAAGAGACGCATCAAACAGACCAACGGCCTCAAATATCTCTGGTGTCGTAAATAAATTCGCCGTAGCACCAAAGTTGTTCTGTTTAACATATTTTTCCTGCTGAAGAAAGTTCAGGCTATCGTACAGCTCCGCTGGGTTTGGATTGTCAAGTTCTTGAAAGGCAAAATTTATCTTGCCCGCCACAAAACCACAGCCAGGATATTTAAGGATCTGCGCAACACCTCTCTCAATCCAGTCTTTAGCAGGAGCGCAGTCGGAGTCAGTAAAGCCAATAATGTCCCCTTTAGCAAGGCTAAGCCCCTTATTACGAGCACTGTAGGAGCCGGGAGTTGCCTCAAATGCATATCTGGCCTGAGAGAAATGACTAACTACCACCTCTAAACTTTCCGTAGAATTGTTATCAATAACAATAACTTCGTAGAGATTTTTAGGGTAAGTTTGATTCTCCAGGAGGGTAAGACACTGCTGAAGACGTTGGGAATCGTTATAGGCAGGGATAATAATCGAAATAAAATGATTTTCCATTTTAATTAGCTTTCCAGGCAAGTTTTATAAACTGCTAGGGTCTTTCGGGCAACGTAGTCCCAGTCCCAAGATTTTGCCTTTTGGTAGTTGTATTCTCCCATTCCCAATGTCAGGTCTTTTTTCCGGATAGCTTCCTGCATTGCAGCGAGAAGGCCATCTTTGAGATTTGGGTCGTATAAGAATGCGCCTTGATGATCTAAAACTTCGGTAATGCAATCTTTTTGCGGCGCTAAACAAGCACGGCCAAAGGAAATAGCCAACATCACGGCACCTGACGTTAAAATATTTTTGTAGGGAAATGTAACCACATCAGCCGCGTTCATATACATCTGAACATCGTCATCTTCAATAAATCCTGGGATGAATTGAATTGCTGGATTACTATCGGCCTTTGCTTGAATAAACTCGGTTAGTTCATGGTCTTTAGATTTACCTGCAATCACAAGGTGAGCGTTAGGATGATTTAACTCCTCAAACGCTTGGATAAGTTCTACGACTCCCTTGTATGGGCGAATTAAACCAAAAAATAAGAATACAATCTTAGATTCCGGGATTTTTAACTGCTTACGAGATTCAACTAGGCTAATGGTGTTTTTATACTGTCCGATATAGTTAGCGTGGGCAATGACATGGACCTTTTTAGAAACATCAAAGGGTAGATCCTTAATCAGTTCTTTTTTAGCTGCCTCAGAATGAACAATAATGGCATTCGAAAACGCTGCAACAGACAGCGTACAGATACGGTCAATCAGCGGATACTCTAGCTCATGATGTCGAATATTATGGGCAGTCCAGACAATTTTGACGCCTTTGAGCTTGACGACAAGAAGACCCAAAATAAACTTTATAAGAGGTTTAATGGTATTTACTACTGAATCAGCACTGTAAAATTCATGCAGCCAGTGAATATGGAGAACCTTAGGCTCCCTTTGACGAATTTCTCTTGGTAAATAAGACTTTTTATTCTCAATCCCATCAGATTTCACGCCAAGATTTTCTAGACCTTCCGCGAGCTTTCCTTGATACGGATTAATAGATGTAAATTTGGGTATGAAGCAAGTTTTCATCGATACCAACCTTATCTAAGTCTAGAGAATTCTTAAGCTTAAATACTTTGAATAGTAGCAAGCAGTTTAGTATAAGCAAGAATGTTGCTTTGAGTGACATTTCAAAACAACATTCTATGTGCTCTTATACTTGAGACTTTTCTTTCTTCTACAGTCATAAGCTTTTTGATATGAGCTTATATGTTTATCAATAATATTAGCGATGTTGAGCTTACGACATAACTGATTGATAGCCCTATTTTCACCCTTACCAGCATCAGATAAAAGTTTAAGTAGCAGCTGGCTCAACGAATCGGCATCATACGAATCGAATGTGTGTATTGCTCCTGGCTCAAGCTTATTATATTCATCAATCTGTGGGATCTTATAAGCTGCAATTCTTGGATGTGAGATCGATATCCAGGTTGATAATGAGCCGGATGCCGAACATTGTGAAAATGGACAAACGGCAATATCTGTAATTGCAAGATATTTTTCGAGATCTGCTTCAGAAAGATATCCTGTTATCCTTAATCGGTCTGATATTTCGAATGTCTTAGCCATTTCGACAAGTTCATTTAGAAAGCCTTCAGATCCATTACTCACTTTGCCTGCAAAAATTACTTTGACATTATCCGGTAATTTGGGAAGCGCCTCTACCAGTAGCTGATGCCCTTTACGAAAATGAATCCACCCTAGTAGGGTAATCACTGGATCGTGACCTAGACCCAGAACTTGACGCGTTTCACCGATGTCTATATCAATGTTTCTATTTTCAACAAAGTGAGGAATAACGACAACTTTCTCGTCAACTACCTTTCTCAGATTAGAAACCGAGTGTAGTCGATTAAATTCTTGTTCAGTACAGACAAACACTCTACTCATCTGTTTGACAAGAAACCGAAAAGCTAAAGCTCTAGGGCCATACATTGCTTTCAGATAGAGGGGAATCCGAGACCAGTTAAAGGGCAGTTGCTCCCAGTAAACATCATGAAGGGTAACCAACAACTGAGCCTGACAGCTCCAGGCAAAAATCAGCAGATTTAAGATACTAATTGCCTGACCCCAGATAGCCTTATTGTACTGAAAATGAACAATGTCTACATTGCTAAACTGCTTAGCAGCCTGGTGTAGAGTTATCCAATTCTGCCACCAGCTTTTGCCTAAAACTGCATTTACTTCCAAGACAGAACAATTACTCTTTGTCTTAGCTTCTTCAGCTAGTAATCGACCATAGCGATTTAAGCCATGTTCTGGAGGACCTACATGTAGATAACCAATTTTCATAGTTTTACTAGCCTCTGCATATATTTTCTAGCACGTGTTAATTTCTGTTGCGTATGCTTGTGGGCATTAGCTCTTAACAGATGCCAGCTAGCAGATTGCAGATCATATCCAAGTTGGCACATCTCTTCACCTGCTGCTGATTCGATGGTGGCAATTTCTGCTTTGGATAGCTCTTGTTGCCATCGAGTCAAGGATTTATTATTCACAGGTCTTACAGCATTCCCTTTCCAAGGCTCACGAGTAACGTTAACTCGCTTGGAGTAATTGGCGTGATAGTCCAACATTTTGGCATCAAACTGCAGGTCTAAAAAATCGCATAGCCGTCTCAGACAGTTTTCTGATTCTGCAACTAATTGCTCGTAGTGCAGGGTAAAAATGGCTCCACTGGCAGGTGGAGATTGTCGAGCCGTTGCCATATATCGTTTCCATACCTCTGCATTGCCGCCAATGCTGCCCGTACTCCAAGGCACTGTTTTCCAGGAATTTACAACGGCCCTAGGATCTCTGACAATATGAATGAAACGCGCAGTGGGGAAAAACTCCTGTAATGTCTGCATATAGAGCAAATGATTAGGCGTTTTTTCACCCACAATCTTACTATTACGGCTTCGACGAAATTGCTCTAACAGTAAGTCTAATAGCGCTGCATAGTTTCTATCTACAGTTTTTGCAGCGTCTTGAAAGGTAGCAAACGAGAGTTCCATCTCAGCAAATTCGGGAATGCTGCCAATGGCGTCGAGTAATGCCTGGTAGTTGGCATCATTTGTTAAATCACCATACTGCTCACGCTTTAGCCAAAAGTTTCGGATAAAGTGAGTTTCGGGTGCGATCGCAACATCTGGATGAGCATCCAACATTTGTTGCAGTAGCGTTGTACCAGAGCGAGGACACCCCACTAAAAAAATAGGCTTTAAGGTCTGCATTTGCTTACTGTTTTCCATAACGCTACTGAGAATATCCCAACTGCTCAAGCAGGGTGCCAGCCTCTTGATTAACCTGCTGCAGCTGCTCTGCAGAAAGCTCTCTTTGCCAGCCACCAACAGAAGTAGTTTTAGCCTGGGCAAATGCCTGGCAAAGCTTCTGACTAGAGACTGTGTTTTGAATTTCTAGATAGTCAAGTAACTTATGGGCTTCTTGTTGAGGCTGAGCCACTAAGTTTTCATAGCGCAGCTCATAATATTGGTCTTTGGGTAGAGCTTGGGTTTGGTCAAGAATCGTACTGACATGGCGTCGCCAGGCCCAAATACACCGATGAATATCGCTTGTCGCTTCAAACTCCTGAACACGGTCAGTCTCTACCCAGAACCGAGCATAGGGACCATGGCGATATCCACTCGATTCTCGCTTATCCGATTGCGCTGCAGCGGCCTGCAGCCAAGGCTTTTTACTATGGGACAGAGCTGCATCTCTCCCATCTCGAATGATGTGAATAAACTGAGCGTCAGGGAATGCTTGATAGAGAAAATCTATTAAAAAGCAGTTACGGGGAGTTTTCTCAGCAAACCGCAAGTCGCCATCAGCATGCAGTCGCATTAGCCAAGCATAAACCCGCTGATAAAACTGTTTGGCCTTAATAAAGCTCCATTCTTGATTATGAATGTAGCGAGCAGCTGCCTTTGTCGCCACAGGTTCAAAGTGATAAGAGATCTCTGGTAATTGTGCAATACACGACCCCAAAAAGGTCGTACCAGAGCGAGGAGAGCCAACAATGAAGATAGGGCGAGTCAGATTGGGAAAGACCAGATGGCGTAGTCTATCCATCGAGATAGGGCGATGTTGGCGATGATAATACTTACGGTCAACTGCTACTGTTTGACGAGTCCAGTCTAAAAAGCCAAGCCAGCTAATGGGTTTAACAATCTCTCGTGACATAGCAGTCATATTTCCCGAGACAACTTCATTAAAGTCTTTCATTTCTAAACCTTTAGCTCAGGATTCAAGACGCGTTTATCTGGCCCCACCTTGGTTTTATATAAGTCTTACAAACCCTAAGTACCTCAGTCTTAGTGATCAAATTAGTAAAAGCTTCAACCGAATAGCTAGCCAATCTTAATTCGAACTTTGCCCGAAACATAGCCTTTTATTTTTTCAGATTTAGAATAAAAATAGAACATCACATTCATATATAAGAGCATAGGAGTTATGATGGCTCTGAAAGTTTTATGGACTCCAAATGCAGATTTAAAGATACGGGTAGGCAACTGAGAAACCACTCGATCAAAATGAATTCCACCTCTTTTATGACCAACATGGTTACCATGGCCACAAGCCTTGGCTGCTCCCATAAACGGGATAGGTACAAAAGTAAAATATTTTTCTAATTTCACATGTCGCCCTAAAATATTTACAGGATGACACTCCTCAGTAAAATCATTTTTTGTAATATTACCTAGCCAGTCTAAAAATTCTTTAGGCACTATAAAATTTTGATTCTTTGCAGACGAGAAACACCAATTACTCTTTTCAAGAATATCTGAATGAATCTCAAGCAGCTTTTTAACTAAAGTTGTTTTTTTGAAGATATGACATGTACCACAAGAGCGATCAAAATCCTTAATCAAATAGGTTTTCCCATACTTAATCTCATTATTTTGAGTAACAGAGATCTCAACCTCCAGACCTTTATTAAGGACATAACCATCAAATAAAGTACTTTCAGATAACTTTTTGATAGACTCCAAAGAATATTCTACAAGTCGAGTATTGACATAATCATCTGCATCTACACGCATAAACAGATCTGTCTTAAATTTAGACTGTGCATAAAGAATACCTAATATATACTTTAAGCCCTTATCGTATCTCCTTAAATTTGAATCCTTAGCACTATTAGGATTGGGTTTAAAGATGTCAGATTTTGATACATCTAAAAAGAAAACATTACTACCAATCTCCTGGGTCCAAGATGGAATCTTACAACAAACTACTATAATTTTTACATCACCAAGAGACTGTTTTTTTAATGTCTCAAGTGTTCTTTTAAGAATTAGCTCAACATGAGAATAGTTGCCAACTTGATTACTTTCTGGATGGATAACAGGAAGTATAAATGTAAAGCCCATAATCCTCGACCCTTTCTATTCAAGCTCAAGACAATTGATAATTACAAAATTGAGAGATTTAATGCCCTACTTTATAGCTCTAAAACCAGAGTAGATGTAACTTCTCTGCTTCCATATTTAGGATTGTATTCTGATGAAACTTTTTAACTTTAGTAAAGCTCAACCCTTGACTATAAATGTAGCGAGCGACCGCTTTTATGACCACAGATTCAAAATGATAAAAAATCTCTGGCAGTTATGCATGACAGTTATGCTTTCCGAGACAACTCTATTCAAATCTTTCATTGCGATAAATGTTGACTCAGGATTAAGAGACGATTTCCCGTTCAGACTCTAAAAACTGCAATTAGTGTAGTTCAGGCGTTACTGAGAATACATTCTTTATATCTGACTGAGCCAATACCCCCTGCTCAGTTCTGCATCAACCACACATCCAAGCATATTCCGTATCTTTGAGGTAACTTTTAACCTCGTCATAATTAACTATGATGTCTGACAGTGAGAAGGGGTTGGTCTTGCTGAGTCGAACAGAAATCTCTTCTGGTTCTATATTTAGAAAGTGGCAAACCTTAGAATATGCGTTATTTGGATCGGCGGAAATATCTTTTTCAAAATTTAGACTTAAATATTTATGATCAGATAATAAATTTTCTAAGTAGGCATAATTTTCCTTGTGTATATTAAGATGTTCAATCAAAGGCTTTTTATATCCATTATATCCAGTATTTTCAATATCAATATATACTTGCTTTAAGGTGGCATTTTCAGAAGATTTATTATGGGTTTTCTTTTCTGAAAGATTATACATAACTGTATGTGAAATAATTGATCTTAAAAAATTATCTCGTTTAAGGACTATGTATGTAAAACCTTTTCTGTCAAGGATATTAATAAAATTCTGAATATCAAAACGGCCCTCAGTGATGTGATGGAACTTAATTTCACAACCAAAGTTTTTAGAGCCAGCCGTAAACATCTTCTGTCGTAAAATCCTTAATGGATCGGGTTTTAAGGCAACTCTTTTATCTGAGTATTGAGCTTTCTGTTTCCGCCATTCACGGATATAAGGAAAATAAATTTCTCCAGACCATTGAATTTGAGAATTTTGATATAATATATCTCCTAAAACACTACTGCCGCAGCGACCCATGTGAAACATCACTATATTTCTAGAGCGAAAAATTGACGTGGGCATACCCCTAACAGGAGCTGTTTTATATTTAAGATATTCGATCGCTTCCTCTGGTGAAGACAGCAATGACGCGGTCTCAAATATTTTTTTTGAAGATTGATTCATCACTTGTTTTTTGGGTATTACTAAAGTTATAAGTCACACCTAATAAGATATCGGTTTAACTGTTTTCAGTATATGTTCAGCTCTTTAAAGCCAAACAGAAGAATAACCGCCAACTCTATCAATAAGTACTTCGATGGTCGAATAATACTTTTGAGCAAGGTAATACTCTATCTCATCAGGTATTTCTTGTTTGATAGAAGTATTTTTAGGAGATGTGAGCTGATTTATATACTCAAATTTAGATGTGTCAAGCTGTAAAAAATGAGAGATATCAGCAATTATTTTTTTAGGGTTAGAAATTATATCGTCTCTTTTTGACCAACTGACTGTAAGGATGATGATATAAATTTCTTACGGAACCCTTGATTATAATTTTCTTGCCCGGTTGAACGCTGAATAAAATACTTGGATGAAAGATAGCTTGATGGCGGATAAGTTGGAGAACGATCAAAATAGTGCAATTCTTTCTTTGGTGGTATCCATACATCTGGGTGTGTTTTTAAAATACTCCAAAGCCATGTGGTACCCGCTTTCTGCGCACCTATCCCTAGGAAATCTATTGCCTGTGAAGTCATATTAATGCCAGCCTTTGAAATAAGCTAAATGTGTCATTTCTTAATGGCGTTTTCCTTGAGCTAAGCTCAAATGACATAGGGCTGTGCTGATAGGAGTACAAGGTTAAAGGCTCCAGCAGCAATGTTTAGCAGTTTCGGTATTCTATGGGCTAATAACTTTGACATCCTAGATATTCACATTCCGGAATTTTTTAATCTATCGCTTACCAAAGTATTTGATCTCCATGACGAACTCACGTAGCAAAAATATAGTTGGGTTTGTATGTGAAGGGCTCTAGCTTATTAATCTATTAGATCTCTGATAGTATTTCCTTAAGTTGATGTTCACCTTGAAATAGTCTAATAATTCTCTAGAGAAACAATTGTAGCCTTCAACAATGGTGCTAACTTTAAGGTAATCTCATATTTTTTATAGCGATCGCAACAGGTAACTTTATAGCCATTGTCTAGTGTCTGACAATGAAAGGAGCGCAGCGCTGATTGGTTTGGAGAATGCCAGTGTAGAGCTCTAATTCCATATCCTTGTTTTGCACAATGGTTGATAACCATAGTGTAGGATGGCTCAATCTTTTGTTTCTCTGCATCAAATGTCCATCCGAGCAAAGGGGTTTCCTGACCTTTTATAAGGTTGATCTCTGCGTCTAAAAAATCTCCTCCCACTAAAATATCAAGAACTAAACTATCATTTTCTGCTGGCTTGATACAAATAGAGTTTTCTTCTTTGATGGCATTTAGGTCAGCAGCAAAAGGCATCATTAGTTGCCAGTTTTCTTCCTCGCTTCCCTCAAATTCATCAATAACAAACAGTATTCTTTCGGAGCGTATAAAAATCAAATATCGGGTGACCTTTCCATTTCTAGGAAATCGCTGAGAGACCATACTGACAACCGCTAATTGGTCGGTTGATATATATTCTTTTGACAGTGTGGTAGCTAGTTCTGGATGCTTTTGAGGGGCAAGATCTTGATCTTTGATCATGCAAGTATTGTGGGCATATGCACTCTTAAAAAAGCGGTTATATCGCTTATCTAAGGTAAAAGCATATCGTCCTGGATCAATGATCCAGTGACGACCGGCCCCATACACGGTAAAAGATAAAGCATCTTCGTGTCTGTGAGGTAGGGGGAGGTTTTGTGCCGAATGACAGCAAATATAGAATGACTGTTGATATTCTTCTAAAGTTTTACCCCAGGTATTTCTCAATATTGCTTGTCCAGCTGTTGAAAAAACCTTATCGAGTTCTGTTGGTTTTTGTCCTTCTCTACCTTGAGAAACAACATAGTTAACTTCTGGAGACCAGCCTCGAGCTAAATTATGAACTGCTTTAACAATTCCTGTATCACCAATCGGAGGCAGTGTTCCATCTGGCATAGTGATGTAAGTCATATACTCATCACTACGCTCGAAAAAATCGTCTAAAAACTGCGGAATCGGTAAATGATTTTCTTTGAGAAAATGTGTTAAGTACCAAAGCCATTGATCTATGTAGACTTGATATCCTGGTGTGTGTTCTAGCCAGATTCCTTCTTCAGAAAAGTGGTCTTTCAAATGTTTTTCAAGCCCCAGCAAGCCGACTTTTCTCCAGTTAGAAGCTTCTTGAAAGTACGGCATTGCATACGATGCAATAATCAAGACTATATCTTGGCGTAAACCATGGTTGCCAGTGTAATAGATCTCATTTCGCTTCTCGTACAGATGTGACGCATGTTGATATGTAATCGCTAAAAACTTATATAAGGGAATGTATCCCGAAAGACCTATAGTTTTATAGGTCTTTAAAAACTCCAATAGCACACCCAGCCGATGTACTACACATCCCTCATACCAAGATGCATCATGCGCTCCATACGGATATGGATTAGACTTAACCCAATCTATGAGAATTTTTTCTGATGCAATAAGATATTGCTGATCATTCATTCTGCGGGCTTCTTGCAGTAGCGGTACAAGATATCCTAAAAAATGAAGGACCCGTATGTAGTAGACACGTTGGGTTTTATTTTGGCTCCAAGGCAAAGGAGGAGAAAAAGGAATTGCAGCTTCGCCTGGTATCAGTCGTAATTCTTTTTTATGATAGTTGTCCAACTGTTTTTTGTTGGAATATAGATATCCTAACAGGCCATTGGTTAACGATTGAGACAGGCAAACCTTCTCTAGGAGATCATTATCAAAATCTTGTAGTTTTATCTTATTTATTAATGGCTGCAGATCTGTATCAGGAGATATAACTTTTCTTAACCATCTCCACGTAAAGGCATCGTAAGTAAATCTCGGAACTTTAGTCGAGTATGTTATGTATCGAGGTAAATATCGAAAGATATTACCTTTAATTTGTTTTTTAATTTTCTTTAAAGAGCCCATCTCTAAACCTCGACGTCGTATAAATGGCAAGAATAAATAACTAATAAAATTTGTTTACTATACTTAAAGTAGCCTCAATATCTACATTAAAGCTGGAAGACTTACCTTTTTCTTGTGTGCATAAATATCTGTAATTATGTCTGAGAGACTTAGAAAGAAAATAATAATGAGGTACAATAAATTGGGTTGGAAATAGCTCTAAAACATTTATTTTTTCGGAAAAAATTGCATTTGTGAGACCAGCACCATGGGCAGCAACCACGGTCTCAGCGTCGTAAAAAAGCTCAATTTGCTCTTCAATCTTCATATGATCAAGCACATATCGCTTGAATCCATAAGGCTCAAGTCTTTCAAATAGCTCATTCTCATTCAAGATGCAGCGTTGGCGGCCTTTGTGGGTGGGAATACGTGAAATAAAGATACGATTGACCTTCTTTCTAGGTCTGTTAGGGGCTACTCTTTTGATGAACCATGATATATAGGCAAGGGGTAGATAACCTGAAAATCGACGGCTTAAAAAACTAGGAAAGATAAAATCCTTTAGCTTGCATGTTTCATCTTTATCAACTAGTAGAACTTTTGCGTTGTCAGGCAAAAGCTTATCAAGATAGAAGCTTTCTACTTTTGATGGCTGACTTGAAAGCAAAATACTAATCTCTTTAATTTCTTGAAATTGAGAACCATGTAGTAAGTAAAGCCTCGGTAGATTATCAATTAATGTATGGTAGTAACCATTTTTATGGGAGCGAAACGTACTGCATACACCTGAGATAGTTTTCGTTTTCTTTAGGTAAAAGGCTTTAGCATCAAACTGCTCTAACTCTTTTTGAGTACTGATGGATTCTTCAAGTATCTGCCGCGATTTGGTGTGTAAAATATTATACTCGGGACAAAAGTACAGATCGTTTAGCCTCAGCGCAAAAATATTTGGGGTTGTGTATCTCGACGACTGGAGAGCCTTAGCTTCTGGTAGAAAGTTAATGCTGCTAGCGTCACTGATTGAGACATGCCCCGATAGCTCAGGATATGTCTGATAAGACTCCTTGAAAGAATCTTCAAGCTGATGAATCGAGCCTCTACTTAAAAGAGTATGGCTTAACGCTGACTTAAACGAGGTTGAGATTTCCTTTTGAAGTTTCATTGGTGAAAAATCTAGCAACAAATGCGTCTACAACATCTTTTGTCTCTAATGAGTCTTCTTCCAGGAGGCTTCCTGTATTTTTTTAATATTCAAGGCATAAGTCTCTCGTTTCCTAAACAATTCCGTAAGTCGGCCAATATTCGTTTCGACTTTTAGAACTTCAGTATTACCTTCCATAGGCCACATTAATGTCTTTAGAAGGATTTTGGGGCGACGGAGAAGGTCCTTGATGACTGAGAGAAACTGCTGCTTCCAAATACGACTGTGGGACTCGTATCTTGACAAGGGAATCGTTTTCCACCAAAAGGTAATGTTGTGATTTTGATTACTTTCATCCAGGGCAAAGCGATAGGGATCGAACCCTAGAGTTGCCCGTCCACCGCCACGGCGAAGCTTCCTTAAATAGTGCCAATGTAAGCGATCAGCTGTTAAAAAGTGACGTAGCTGTAGCTTAGGCTCATACCATAGGCGCCAGCCCGCTAATACTAGGGCAAAACATAGCTCGGTATCCTCACCACGATTTAGGACTTTACCTGTATGGCCCATCAGCAGAGACTGAAAACCATTATCGAGCAGCTGCTGCCACGCCGCTTTGCGGATGGTTAGTCCTGCACCTAGTAAGCGAGCACGTGACCAAGTGACATCACCTCCTGATTCAGGCCCCTGGGTACCAACGGCATAGCTTTTATTACTTTGGTCAAACCACCACGGTCTTTCCCCGTCAAACTCAGGAATATTATGACTACCGCAGGCTCCGATCTCAGGGTGCTGAGTCATTAACTCTGATGCAGTTTGTATCCAATTGGGGCAAACCCAATTATCGTCGTCAATAAAACTGAGGATTTCGTACTTGGCTTCTGCGAGTCCTCTGTAGCGCGCATGAATTATTCCCAGATTTGACTCATGAACGACTCGCAAAATACCTTCTTTTTCTTCAGGCCAACAGTCTAATGCAACTTGAGCAGTGTTGTCTTTTGAGGCGTTGTCAACCACAATGATTTCCCAAGGAATATCATTGGCAACATTCTGAGCGGCCAGATGTTCTAGGGTTTTTGGCAACTCTTTTGCGCTGTTGTGGCAACACATAATGACGCTAATACCGAGATGCATAAAATAAATCTCACTCTTCAAAGATTAGATCAATCGTCAATACTCAGATTTAACAGGCTGAGTATTCTTGGCTATTGATACACCTGTTGGCAGACAGCATGGCCCTGAGTGATGTTGTAACGGTTCTAGTGCAAATCTAGAGAGAATTCGAAACCTATTTCAAACCTAGGCGGCTGCTTTTTTTTCCATTAGGTGATATACCTGTTGATAAGCGGCATGGCCTCGATCAATTTGACGTTTTGCTGAATCTAGCAATTGAGGGCTGGTAGTTTCGAGCGAATCCCAAGCTTTCTCGATGGCCGCTTTGAGATTATTCTCCAGGGAATCATCATTTAAGAATACAACCTGACAGCCAGCGCCAAACTGATCGGCTAAACCTAAAAATTTGTCTTGGTAGTAAGCGGATTTGGCAAGCCCAATAATGGGAATGCCTTGGGATAAAGAAAATACACCTGCATGATAGCTGCCTGTGATCACCACACGACAGCGACCTGCTTGCTGAGCTATTTCAATCGGTGTTTTTAAGCTTTGACCACCGTCGGATGTATCATCATATCCAGCTAATACGGCTTGAATGGCCTTTGGATCGTTCTCATCTGGGTGATGACAAATGGGTACCGGGTAAAGTGGAATATTCTTTTCTTTTGCAACTGAGTGAATTGCAGTGCGAACTCGATTGATTGAGTCTGCTGCTACATTTGAATATTTAGCAGCTCTAAGGTTCACACCGATCCCATTGCCATAATCTGCACTGCGATTTTGATAGGCCAGTTCAATGGCATCATCTCCTGTAGTGGTAATCTGGCTGTCGGAAACACCGAGCTCATGGAGAAGAGATACACTTCTACGACTCTCTCGTAACGATATAAACGACATTTTAGGAAGGACAATGCTGGCCTTCGCTCTTAGCTGCTTATTAACGAGAGGACCTATCCCATGCCCCAGCAATACAGTTGGTTTCCCCAGACAAACTGAGAGATTCAAGATACTTAAGGTTCTTTCTGCCTTGTTGGGGAACGTGTCTGTAATATATCCACCACCTGATGAAATAACCAGATCAGCTTCGTGTATCGCCTTAAGTTGACTAGTTAATAACGTATCGTTTGCAGAAGTCTGTGCAATTTTTGTTTCTATTCTTTTTTTGGCAAGCCCTGGAACTATCTGATGGATCTTCCATTCAACATCGTGGAGGGCATCGGAGAAATTCAGTCGAGTTGCATAGTGTCTAATTTTCTTTGAAAAAAAAGAAGCCCAATCAAACTTAAATTGACCTGTTATGTCTAGAGGGTCTACTGCCGGACAAAGTTCTTTAAGACGATCAGGATTTGTTGTAAATACAGTAATCTGGCAGTCTGGCCATCGTTTTTTCAGCCTTGAAACAGCAACCTGTAACATAGCAAAATCGCCTAGGTTGGCTAATGAATAGCCACCAAATTCGATTAATATTTTCATTGTTACGTTCTTATTTTGACAACAATTAAGCGTACAGGGAATCTATTTCTAAACCATTACTTGACGATGGTTTAATCTTTCAACGTCTAGGCATAGCTGAAAACCAATCCATCGTGATAGCGATGAGACTCCACCAAGCAGATGCAAGCTAATGCCGTTTTAACCAGCACTACCCACTTCAAACTGCATTTGGTGATATTTCCAGAGCTTGCCGCGCTCTTGCAATAACTCCTGATAGTTGCCTTGCTCTACCACACGTCCTTTTTCCATTACGACTACTTTGTCTGCATTAGCAATCGTTGAGAGACGGTGGGCAATGGCGATAACTGTGCGACCTTTGGAAAGCCTTTCTAGCGATTCTTGAATTAGCTTTTCTGTAACTGAATCTAGAGCACTCGTGGCCTCATCCAAAACTAGAATTTCAGGATTACGTAGTAGGGCACGTGCGATCGCAATCCGCTGTCGTTGTCCCCCAGACAGCCGCACACCACGTTCTCCTAGCTGCGTTTCAAATCCATCCGGTAGCTCCTGAATAAATTCCAGAGCATTTGCCGCTTTAGCAACTCTAATCATGTCGGCTTCAGTGGCATTTTCCACACCATAGACGATGTTCTCTCCTACAGTTGTATTAAAGATAAACGTGTCTTGGCTCACAATGGCCATCCGATGTCGTAGCGAGTTAATTTGTAGCTCTTTCAAATCAACACTGTCGACCAGTATTTGTCCTTGTGATGGATCATAAAATCTAGGAATCAAATCAGCCAGCGTTGTTTTACCTGCGCCCGAGCTACCAACGAGTGCAGTTGTCTCTCCACGCTTGATCGATAATGTAATATCGTGCAGAACAGGCTCACCTGGATTATAAGAAAAATCGACAGACACAAAGTCGATTGAGCGCTCTAATCCCTTAAATTCCTTCTGACCATCCTTAAAGTAAGGCTTATCGTCTTGTCTGAGCAGTTCCGTAACAGCATGTAATGCCCCTTGAGATGCAATAAAGCCCACTCTAGTACCATTCAAGGCCGATACGAGTGGTGTTGTGCGAATCAGCACAAACAAGAACGTCAGCAACTCCGCAGCTTTTAAACGACCGGTAGAAATCAAAAGGCTATAAGAAATAACAACCATAGCCACCAGCAGGGTGACACCCAACCCTTCGATTAACGGTTTTACCAGCGCCGAAAACTTAATTACCCCAAGCTGAGCATTGTGAATTTTTCGCGCGGCTGCATAATAGCGCTTGCGTTCAAACTCCTGAGTGCCTGATGCATGAACTGTACGGACGCCGTTTATGAACGAAAGTGCACCTGAAGTAAAGGCTTTATTAGCCTTAGGTACCTCAAAGCTAGCCTCTCTTACCTTTGCCGTTACTGATGTCAACCCGACAGATATCAATGCAAACACCAGAGCTGAAATTACAAACAACTGCCAGGAGAGCATTAACATTGCAACTAGATAAGACAACACCTTAGACCCGTGTACAACTGACACTGACAGAATGTTAAAGGCTTGCTGTACCTGGTTAACTTCACCCCGAATGGTACTCATTAATGCTCCAGGGCTGACCGTCGAATAGAAGCTTAATTGAAAACTCTCTAACTGGTCAAAGATACGACGTCGTAAATTATCAACCAGTCTAAGAGAAGATTTTTTAGAATAAATTGTGCTTAGATAGTCAAAACAAGCACGCAACCACACACCAATCAACAGTAATCCTGACAGCCTGTAGATTCTGCCTGTTGCTGAAGCCTGTGTGCCTAAAAACACCGTGTCAAACCAGACAATACCTGTTTGAATCGGGGGCTCATCTGGATTAGTCAGCCCTTGCAGAAAAGATGCAATAAAGCCAACTGTTAGACCTTCAAATACGGCTGCTATTAAAGCAAAAGAAAGAGCCAGAAAGATGAGACCCTGAAAATATCTAAATTCTCGTAAAATGAGACGGTTTTCTCGCCAAAATTGGGTCGTTTTAACTAATGTACGCAGAAAACCAGGGAGCTTGAGTTTCATATAGATAGATAAGATATACTTAGCGAGTGGTTTACAACCCACAAACGTTAATCTGAGCCCGTACGCATCACACTATAGTTTTCTTAAAACAATACGTTTTTCGGGAAGGACACTGATAGCCAAAAGACATGCGTGCTTTATATCGGCTATACATAGCTTTGCACACATAGTTCACAACAGTGGTAACTGCTGAAAGCTCTCAGTAACAACAGCTATTTGCGGCACAAGCTGCTGAATGCATTCAGCAGCTTGACATAGCCTATTGATCGCTTCGCATACTGCAAAAAGCAGTTTCCCAATTCTTATTGTCCAATAAACAATACGTCAGGCTCTATTAATTAGGTCAATCTACCCAATATTGCGTTTATGACCGTAAATATCCCCGTGGGAAGTACTCCCTTGCATTACAAAGGAGTACTTCACCACCTAGCTAACATTTTCCGTTATCGTCTTCCGTGCTGCCACATGGCAACTTCTATACGAGGAGGGCCGAATCTCGGCTCTAAACCCAGCTTTACTTTGACTAGCTGCTTAAAAACTAGCAATAGGAATAGTGGAATCGTCTTTGCATAGCGTTTCCATAGTCTTTTAGGCTCTTGTAGCAATCGATACAACCATTCCAGTCCGTTTTTTTGAACCCAAACAGGTGCCCACTTTTGCTCACCAGCAAAGATTGGGAAGACGCCACCAAGACCAACCATAACTGAATTAATCCGGCCTTTATGATGGTACATCCACCATTCCTGTTTAGGGCAGCCTAGCGACACTAATACTAAACCTGCACCACTATTGTTGATCCGCTGCACTAGCTCATCATCTTCAGCCACAGTCAATGGTCGAAATGGTGGCGACTCCATGCCTGCCACTTTGAGTTCAGGAAACTCTTTATTGAGTCGCTGCTTCATGTTCCATAAAACATCAGGTGTGGAACCGACAAAAAAGACACTGATATCTTCCTTAGCAGCCTTTTCACACAGGCTCAACAAGATATCCATGCCTGCTACACGATCTTGCTTCTGCTTTCTTAATCGGCTAGTAACCCAGACTAAGGGCATACCGTCTGGCGTTAGCATATCAGCCCGATGTAGCACCCGTGCAAAGGCAGCATTGCATTTGGCCTCAATCAGCATGTGCACATTAGCCACACACACGGCTTTACTCACTCGCTGATGTGCCCAATTTAGCATCGTGTCAACTTGCACATCGAATGACTCTGCTGTTACTGGAAATCCAATTACGCTTTGTGTTTCTAGTTTCTTTGTGCTCTTCTGCCAAAGGCTAGTAAGACTAGACTTAGTCGAATACAGCATAATGATTCTCGAATTTGTTGAGGGCGGTTAACAAAAGACGTCAGTCTGATGTGTAATTACACAAATTTAATCAACCTATGGGAATTTCTTAAGAAACTTGTTATCTAAAATCCAATAAGTCTGTATTACTGTAAGTACACGAATTATAAAAAATCACTCAATTAGCTGATTGATTTTTTGAAGCACTCACAGGTAATAGAAGTTACTGTTGCTAACAATTAAAGACTGACGAAGGTCGGGAAGAATCTTCAAAACACCCCAACACCAAGCGTTTTATTTAATGATCTTCAGTAAGCCATCTGTACATAAGACCGAAGACTTACAAAAAAGTTGGTAGTATAAGACCCCTTGTTTATTGTGTGTAGGACGATGCCTAAACTCAGCTTGAGTAACACACAGAACATCTCTCTATTCAACAACTACAAGCAAACTCAGGAGAATTATCAGTAAGTAAAACCATCTAGATAAAATCCAGAGACCCTGAAACGTAATGGTAGACCTTGAGCTGTGATAGATGGCGTCTTGAATAATAAGGAGAAGCTATGGACGGCTTACCTTACGTTAAATAGCGCTAAAACCCTGATTACAGGCAACTCTCATAAAACATGTGCAGAAACAAGCATCAGCTAAGAAGTTTTTCTTTCATGATTGCTTTATAAACACACGTTTTAATTTCATGAACACCCGTCTCTCGAGCCAGTATAAACAAAAAAAAATGGATTGTCATTACTCAATGTGAGCATCGATTGAAGTTGCACAGATGTTCCCAATAATTTTTTATTCTTCATTTATGTAAACAAGTCCCCTCAGACACCAGGGTTGACACACTTTAGAGACTGACTGATAAAAGGGCTCTAGAGTGCCAACCGTCATCTACCAAAGCTGAGGAAATATCTAGGATTTTTTCAAGCTTTAAGGAAAAAACTACTCATCTGGTGGATATATATCAAGGGACCTCAACACCAAGCTTTTCAAGGTACATCCAGAAAATTAGTCCCAACGATCCCAAAATTAAACGGATTGGCATGGGCTAGTACAGAAAACTGATACACCCTCTGAGACTTAGATCTTTGTGGCCATATACAGTGTGTTCGAAGCTTGTGTGCTAACTTCTCACATTGGATTTTGCTTGAAACTATGTTTAATCGTCACCTGTTACAACCAAAACTAATCCTACTCTGTCTTGCTTTATGTACAGTGGGCATTTCGTCTGCTCCAGTACAAGCACAGCTTCAATCGCTGCCAGAGTTGGATAAAAGAAATGCATCACCTACCGTCCTACCGCCCAGTGAAACAGCCTACACGTTAGGTGCTGGTGACGTTGTCCGTGTTGACATCTTTAGAGTGTCTCAATATAGCGGCGAGAGTGAGGTTTTAGTTGACGGCACACTCAATTTACCTCTGGTTGGCTCTGTTGATGTAGCTGGGCTCACCATAGAAGAGACTACAGAATTACTATCTAGACAATATGGTCAATATTTAAGACGTCCTCTGATCACCCTTAGCGTTCTAAACCGACGTCCGTTACAGGTGGGTATCTCTGGAGAAATTAATAGCCCCGGATCTTACACATTGACTCAAACTGGCACTCTGGCTCCTCGGTTAGCCGAGCGCTTAGAGCAGGCTGGTGGATTTACTCTGGTTGCTAACATTCGCCAGTTACAGGTTCAGCGCCCTGGTCGAGATGGCACTCAACAGACGTTTACGATTGATCTTTGGCAACTGCTAGAAACTGGTAACTCTCAATACGATATTTCCCTAAGAGACGGAGATTCAATTTTCGTTCCCACCGGCACAATATCGTTAGAAGATGCCGCGCTGTTGGCTGATGCCAGCTTTGCAGCTAGTGTCAGTGAACCCATTAATGTGGCGGTTGTTGGTGAAGTATATCGCCCCGGTCCATATACGCTGCAGGGCGGTCAAGCCACTACTAGAGATGCAGGGGTACCTGGCTCATCATCCGGTTCGTCCACACCTACAACTGTCACAAGAGCGCTGCAAGTAGCGGGTGGCATTAAGCCTCGGGCTGATATTCGCCAAGTGCAGGTTGTTCGCCCCACTCGTTCAGGAGAACCACAAGTCATTGATGTGGATTTATGGGAGCTGCTAGAAACTGGCGACGTTTATCAGGATGTCGTATTGCAGGCCAACGATACTATTTTTGTCCCAGTCGCAACAGCCCTCAATCCAGCAGAAGTTCCAACAGTTTTAGGCTCTAGCATTTCCCCCAACTCTATTCGCATCAACATTGTAGGTGAAGTAGAACGCTCAGGAGTACTGGAGGTCACTCCGAACACATCGCTCAGTCAGGCGATTTTGGCGGCTGGTGGCTTTAACAATCGTGCCAGGGAAAGCGAGGCTGAGCTAATACGTCTAAATCCGGATGGCACTGTTGTTCGGCAGACGATTCCGATTGACTTTGCACAGGGTATCAATGATGAAAACAACCCCATCTTGCAAAATAACGATGTGGTCATTGTGAACCCTTCAGCCCTGGCAAACCTCAGTGATGAGATTGGCTCTATCCTTAGTCCAGTTGGACAAGTGATCAACAATATTATCTCTCCTCTGAGATTCTTAAATATACTCGATTAGGCAGGGATAGCCAGAACTTAGAATCTTCACTTCTAGCCTGTAATTCATCACGTCTATAAATTTATCTTCTAACCTATGAGAGCCGATATCCTCCCCACCTCCTCTAACTGGACAGCCCCCAACCAACCATTACCAACGGCGGATGAAGGGGGGCTGAATATTGGTGGCTTAGTTAAAACACTGCAGCGAAAATGGTGGGTAATCACTGGTGTTACAGTTGTTGCGATGGGTCTAGCTGCGGTTAGAGTACTGACTGAAAAACCCATTTACAGTGGCAGTTTTGAAATTTTAGTCCAAGCTCAAAGTACTGAGACTGAGGTTCTCTCAAACGTTCCTGAAACGATTACCAGTCAGGAGCAGGTCGCTGTCGATGGAGATCTGCTAAAGATCTTAAAGGGACCTGCCGTTTTACAACCTGTTATTGAAGGCATCAAAGATAGATATCCTAACTACTGTCCGTCAACCGCCGCCAGTGAAAACCCTTTAGACGTCAGCTATGACCCTTGCTATCAAATTCTCAATGGTCATTTGCGGGTAAATCAGCAAGGTAACAATTCAGACATTATCCAAGTTACTCTACAAGATCCTGATCCACAAACGGTACAGGTTATCTTGGGTCTAGTTTCTGAAGCCTATCTGACTTACAGTCTTGAGTCCAAGCAGGCGGATATTCGTCGTGCCATGGAATTTGTTGAGCAAAAACTGCCTGATTTGACCGATAAGGTGGACTCTTTGCAGGATAATTTGCAATCACTGCGGTTGAATTATGACTTAATTGACCCCACATCGCGTGGGTCACAGCTATCAGGTCAAGTAGGGACATTTTCTACGCAACAGCTAGATACTCAAATTGCTCTGGAGCAAAATCGAGCAAATTATGAAAATCTGCGCTCTCAGCTGGGCGGCTCTCAAGAACAGGCCGCGTCATCGGCACTGGCTCAAAATCCAAGATATCAAGCACTGTTGAGCAGCTTGTTGGAGCTAGATTCACAAATTGCAGAAGCCTCAACGCTGTACCTTGATGGCAGCCCCGACATGGACGTACTAAGGGAGCAACGGCAAAACTTGCTGGTGCTGCTTGAGCAACAGGGAGAACAATCTCAGCGAGAATTGGTTAGTCAAATGCAAGAATTGGAAGCCCAGGAAAGTTCTCTTAACCGAACATTGACAGGGCTCAATGCAGATGTCGACGAGCTAGCTGGAATTTCAAGACAGTATGTTGATATTCAACGCGAGTTGGACATTGCGACAGAAAATTTGAATCAGTTTCTGGCAAAACAAGCTGCTCTAGAGATTGACTCCGCTCAGCGGGAAATCCCTTGGCAGGTGGTAACACCACCGACCCAGCCTAGACCACAGGCGGTCAGTCTATTACAAAATCTATTGTTAGGTGGAACTCTGGGTTTACTTTTAGGCTCAGCCATTGCCCTTCTATTAGATAAGTCAACAGGCGTTCTCTATTCAGAAAAAGAGATTCAGCGGGCAATGCGGCTACCTATCTTAGGTAAAATTCCAACACCTGAGCTAGTTGAGCGAGATGTGCTTGAGCCTGTTAAGGCACTCCAGTTAGCCGCAGCTAACTCGTCTTCTGACGATGCTCAAGCATCTCCGTTAGAAAATGGGTCAACTGTTCGGATTCCTGCTTATTCTGAAGATCCTTTCATAGAGGCATTTCGTTCGCTATATACCAACTTGAGATTGAGTAGTGTAGACCAACCATTAACATCGGTGGTGGTAAGTTCGGTAATGGCGGATGAAGGGAAATCAATTGCAGCGATTCACCTAGCTGAAGCGGCTGCGTTGATGGGTCAACGAGTCTTGCTAGTAGATACCAACCTTCGCGATCCAAAGGTTCATAGTTATCTTAAATTGCCCAACGATGTTGGTTTGACTGATCTTGCTCTCAGCGACACCAGTGCCATCACTAAAAACACATTTCTGCATGAACCGATTTCAGGGCTTAAGGTTCTTTGTGCAGGAACAAAGGGTCATGATGCGGGTCATATTTTGACTACTAAACGGGTTCAGCGGCTGCTTCAACAGCTTAAAACCAGATTTGACTTGGTTGTGTTTGATGCACCATCGTTGTTGGGACAATCAGATGCGTATCTGGTTGCTGAACAAGCAGATGGTATGTTGCTTGTTGCCCGCCCCGGTCAGATTAAGCAAAATCTTATTGACCAGGCTATGGAGCAAATTCGCATTGCCAATGTCAATGTCTTTGGAATCGCTGTCAGAGAAAGCTAGCAAGTACTGGCCTGCGCGCGCAGGGTTGAATACTTACAGCAGACTTGCTTAGGGTGTATGGGTTAGGATAATGCTCTCTACCTAAAACCCATACACCCTGAGCTGTTTGTTATAAATCTCTAAAAGAGAACGTCGCCGTTGCTGATTTCAAGGATGAATCGCGCTGGAATCATACTGCGAATTAGCAACACCAGAAAATTTAGTTAGTGGCCTGATTAAGCTCGTTGAGTTTAGCAGTGGCCTGGGCATAAAGCCGCTGTGCTTCTGCTGAAACCGTTGTATTGTTTGGAACTGTTTCTAGGTTTTGAATAACCTGCTGTAGTTGCGATCGCACCCCTCGCAGAGCCCCCGCTTCAGCCTGGTCGATCAGCTGCGGTATCGTTTGACGCACCCCCTCAACAGTTGAGACGGCCTGTTCTTCCTGGCGTCTCCGTGTTTCAATATCGCTTTTATATGTCAGATATTGGGCTCTTAGACTTTGGGCCTCGACATAACTAGGGCTGTTTTCCGGCACCTTCTCTAAAGCCTTAAGCGCCTCTCGCCATTGTTCTTCAGCCCGCTGCCATACATCCGCTACATGCGGTGGGTTTTGTACCAACACGGCCGCCTGCATACCATAGTTCTTTGCAACCGCAACAAAATCATTAGACTGCTGAATGTTTGAGACTGCACCTGCCAAATCGGCACAGTCTCGCTGAATCGCCTGCAGACGTGTTTGAGCCTGACCACCCGCCAAAGTCCCAGATGGAATCTCATTTAGCTTATCCATACCGGTCTGCCACGCCGTCAAAGCCTCTGTCTTTTCGGCAGATGTTTGCGCTTGCTGATGTTGTTGCTTGGCTGCTTTAACCATTGAGGTGCCAGCATTTAACTGATCTAGTGCATTTTGTTCTTGAAAAATCTGAGCCTCCATGCGGCCAATCAATGCACGAGCATCTCGAAACTCGTCTAATGTAAATCTCCAGCCACAGCTAAAAAACTGACAGTAGCGTTGAGGATAATAACCCAGAAACCAGACAGGTAATTGGTCCAAGTGTTCCTGCGCTTGGGCTGACTTTTCTGAACCTAGGGTAAAATCAGCCGCGCTCGTCGCATTGTTGATCAGCTGATCGGCCTGTTCAGTGTAAATAATCGCCTGCCGGTAGTTATGGTCCATACGCATAAAGCTTGGCAGCAACAGTATAGGAACTGTTCTCGCCACAGGCCAGCGCACCATTGGATAGGGCAAATTAACAAACCAAAAACCGCCAGCTAGGGCTGCAGCGCCAACCGCCAAGCCCAGCAGCCACTTGGTAGAACGAATGGCTGGACTGGGCAGATTTAGCTTGGCAGCTTGTTTCAAAATCTGTTCATCAAATTCGGGAAAGATGTCATCAACAGCATCTTTTAAGTCCGCGTATGTCGCAGGATCTCCCTCTTGCTCCTGCATCTTTTTGAGGCGCTTAGCCACAATGTTATAGCGTATTTGCTCAGCCGGTTTTCCTTCACAAAGACGTTTAAGTTCGTTATCTAGTAATGAACACGCACGATCAGAAAGATGATGCATAAGAGGATAGACCAAAAAGCAGTGTGTCTGTTGTTGCAAGCTTTGCTGTGGGCTTAAACCAAACAGCGCTGTGGGCGGCTCAGATGGGTTTAAACTTAGCAAGCAACAAACGTACTCCTAGGTTAGCTCAGTGCAATCAATACGGTGTTAGACTACTGTCCAATATTTTAGATATACCGCGTTAACCCAACACGATAACGCTGTTTTTTAGTAATCATGACATCGCCAATCTCTAGACGACCTTTACCTCGAATAGCGACAAGATCGCCAGATTTTAGTGAGTGGCTAGATTGAGAAATCGTTTTCCAATTAACCCGCACGTCTCCGGATGTAATCATATCCGCCATTTTGCTGCGAGACATGCCAAACCCTGCTGATGCAACCGCATCCAACCGCATAGATGCCTCTACGGTGGTCATTTCCTTTTTCTTCGGTTCTCGTACCCGCAGTTCGCTCCAGTCAACTGCTTTGGTTTTTACGGGAACTGAACGCACCTGAGTCAGGCTCATCGCTAAAAATTCGACAAGCTCTGGCACCACAATAATTTGAGCCCCACGCTCACCTAAGACAATAATATCTCCTACCTTTTCGCGGACAATGCCAGTCCCGAGCAACGCGCCTAAAAAGTCGCGGTGGGTCGCCGTATCGAATAAAAAGTTACCGGCTACGCTGAGCAATGCGAGGGGCAATTCCTGACCTTCTAATGGAATTTCAGTACGCGCTATGGTCAAGCGCTGTCGCTCAGCCTGGGGATATCCCCCCTGGGGTTGAGTATGAATATCGGTTAGGCGACCAAATACAGCCTGAGACTCATACAGCTCCGGTGGCGATAGAAAATCGGTAGTGACCGGCTCCCACGTACGAATCGCTTGATCGGCTTGATCGATAACACGGGTTAGGGTTTCGATATTTTCAACCCCCTTAAGCAGATCGTCTTTGGGAAGCATAGGCACACGTTACTGGGTTAAACCATGATTGACCATAACCATAGTAGCGATTTAAAGGACGGTGGTGAGCTAGAGAACATCGATAATCAACTTTCAGAAAGGGAACTCGGAGGGTCCCCACGCAATATCCTTAAACACTCCATCAACAGTCTACGCTACGTTTCTTACACAGCCTCTTCTGAATATGATTACTCTGGCTAAAATCATGAGTTCAACTTTGAACAAGATCTTAACCAGAGCAAGCTAACCTCTCACCATCTAGGAGGGATGTCTCAATTGATATCTACCAGGCAGACTGTTCTTTTTTGGAATAAATGTTCTTCAAATGCTTCTTGACAGTATTTTCAGAAATATACAGTCTAGCGGCAATCTCTTTGTAGCTACTCCCCATACGCTTTAAGCGCCATACATCTGTTTCACGGGTGGTAAGGCCATAGCGCTGGGCTTCTTGGTTAGCGATTACGGTGAGAGATCGCTGACGATTTTCTAAGGTAATTAGAAAACAACTATCAGATTGGTAGATGTTGTTATCCCAATCAAACCATTGCACCCTTGCGTAGATAGAACCGTTTTGAGTTGCAATCTCATCTTCTAAAACAATTGTGTAATCTGTTGGAAGTAGTGCCAGGGATTCATCTTTATTTTCTGTAAGGCTTTGACACGAGTGCCAGAGAACATCAGGAATGTCGGCAGAGGATGGAGATGTCATTTCTCTAAGTAGAGTTTGGGCATGTTTATTTTTATGCAAAAGGGCTCCATTTTGAGAGACGATAATAAGACCAAAGGCTGAATTTTCAATAGCGGCTAGTAGAAGCGCTGCCTGCATATCAAAGGGTTCACTTAAGTCGCTCGTTGCTGCAGCCTGCGGAGAAGTCATTTTGGGAACAGATTGGGTCTGAGAAGCCATAACTAACAAGAAGTAATTGGCAGATAAAGTTCTGAAATTCGTTGACTGTGCTAGTGGCGCCTATTCGTATAAAATGCTGAGCAAAACTAGTAAAAAATACGGATGACTTTGTTAATAGTTACCTCACGTGCTGCTTTGAAAAATCCGTAAGTAGGTGTGACAGTTTGGGTGTCGGCATAGACATGTTTGCTTTCTTTAAGCGGACTTATGCCATGCTGTAGTAGCAATACGTTATTTGTGTAAGGTGTACGTTTTTACTCAAAAGGTGTCGTCAGCGCATAAGCCGACACTGACCTTAGCGCTAACAGCCGAGGAGCGTGTCCGTTCTCGATATCGCTACAGGCTTTCTGGGGAGATTACGGACGGTAGTATACGTTGTGATACAAATTTGAGCCAGACTCGACCAAGGTCTAAACAAATGGATGACCTCTATCTAGAAATGCCACGGGGAACCGTTCTGCAAGATGGGGATTGTCTGGGTGGAGCCGAGCATGACCAGGTGCTAAAAATTTTGGCAAAGCCTGAGCCTGTAATAACTGTACAGGCTCTTGAGGGGGGGCAACTGTCTCTATTAAAAGCTGCCTATCATTTGGGAAACCGTCATGTGATGCTTGAGATCGGTGTGAACTATCTGAGACTAGCTCCAGACTCAGTACTAGAGTCGATGCTGCATCAGCTGGGAGTTGCTGTCACACGCGACACTGTCCCTTTTCAGCCGGAGGCGGGCGCCTATGGTCATAACCACTAACGAACAAGCGTTGCTCGCAGGGCGGGCGCCTATGGCCATCACCATTAATGAGCAGGCGTTGCTAAAGCTGCTGCTGCTTACAAGTCCAGCGTTGCCAGTGGGGGCCTTTAGCTATTCAGAAGGGTTAGAAACACTGGTGGCCCATCGCCATCTGACGGATAGGTTAACGCTAAAACACTGGCTGCTTCAGGAGTTACGCTATGGCGGCGTCCGGTTAGATGTGGCGATCGCAACCCGCACTCATCACAATTTCCATACCCCCGACCAGCTTAACTATTGGAACCACTGGCTAACCGCCAGCCGTGATACTGCCGAACTGCGGCAGCAAAGCTGGCAAATGGGTCGTGCCTTAGTCCGTCTGGGGCAATCTTTACATCCCGAACTCAAGACCAGCTTTAGCCACTGCGATACCCCGTGCAACTTTGCCGTCGCGTTTGGCATCATCGCCGCCCACTGGCAAATTGACACTCACACCATGGCCCTAGGCTATCTACAAAGCTGGGCGGCCAACCTGATTGGAGCCGCCGTTAAGCTGGTGCCCCTGGGTCAAACTGAGGGTCAGCGCTGTTTGCTAGAGCTCATTCCAGACCTGAGGACAGCGGCAGAAACCAGCGTGGCCCTAAAGGATGATGAGCTGTATGTGAGCGGCTGGGGCAGTGCGATCGCAAGTATGCAGCACGAAACGTTATACACTCGGCTTTTCCGCAGCTAGTGGAAAAACTAAACAAGATTAATTTTTGACGGAAAATTCTAGATTCACCAACTAAAGGGTTTTACCCTTGGGGTGTCCTATTACTAATTCGCAATTGGTTTTGGGTAGGGGGGGGGAATAGAAAAGCCCAAAACCAAAACAAAAAAGGAAAAAAAACAAAAAAAACGAAAAAAAAAAAAAGATAGGGGGTGGGGGAGGAGTGTGGGGGAATGGGAAAGAATGAGAGTAAGAAATAAGGGTGAAGAAAGGAGAAAAAAAAAAGAAAAAAAAAAAAAAAAAAAAAAAATAAAAAAAAAAAAAAAAAA
>ERZ1740070.95-NODE-95-length-61884-cov-13.338773_pt1 | contig 61884 bp, 34 predicted proteins | sample MGYA00581734_ERZ1740070 | MGnify/ENA primary metagenome ERZ1740070 (study PRJEB43018, sample SAMN04849744) | marine metagenome | isolation source: floating plastic debris | place: Pacific Ocean | collected 2008-09-01 | study: EMG produced TPA metagenomics assembly... | reverse complement strand
ACCCGTGGGCTGTGATTACAGATATCTCACCGTCATTACAGACGTTTGCCCTATATGGACAACGCTTTGGAGGGATTGAGCCTCATTTTAAGGACTATAAGTCGGCCGCATTTGGGCTCACGGAGTCCCGTCTACGGGATGTGCAGGCGCTAACCTGTTTACTGATGCTGTTAGCCGCTGCCACACTCATTGCCATTGTCCTTGCCGTCATCGTTGTGACCCAAGGGCGACGTTCGTCGCTCGATTGGCATGCTCAACGGGGACTGAGCTTTCTTCAATTGGGGTTGCGTGAACTCGAACGACTCGGCTACCTCGGATTGTCATTACCGACGCTGAGCCCATTACCACGATGTCAACCGCCACCGGCCTGTGCTTCTCGGAAAAAACAGGACTATCTAGATACTCGTATTGAGTTCTCAAAGGTTACTGTGTTCTCACCTTGAGTCTCATGAAAGTTTTCTGCACCACTAAGGGAAGGCGTCTTTAACGAGATTCAAAATACGGTGCGAACTGACAAGTCAGCGCTGCGCTATTGCAAGTGTTTACAATCTAATTTTGGCAATGCATGATACTCCTGACCATGAGGCTTTTGCAAAGTTTAAGCTGGAAAACTGGTTTGAGAAACTCATTTCGTAGTTAGATACGTTCTGATTCCAGGCGACCGTCTACCAGATTAATAATTCGGTCTGCCACATCCAAAATGCGATTATCATGGGTAATCATCAGTACGGTGCTGTTCTCTCTCCTTGAGAGTATGTGTAGATAATTCACTACATCTCGACCTGACTTTTTATCCAAGGCAGCGGTTGGCTCGTCTGCTAGAATTAACTTTGGATGGTTGACTAGAGCTCGGGCAATAGCTACCCGCTGCTTTTGTCCACCAGAGAGAGATTGGGGTTTGTAGTTTACTCGGTCGGCCAGACCTAAGGCGCTGAGCATAGCCATTGCCTGATCGCGTTTTGAGGAGAACTCTCCGGTGAGTTCCACCGCCATCTCTACATTCTGACTAGCGGTTAAGGATTCAAATAAATTGTGAGCCTGAAAGATAAAACCGATGTTGCGGCGTACATTAACCAGGTCTCGATCACCTAAGCCCATAAGTTCTTGATCAAGGATGCGTAGGCTACCGTTCTGGAGCTGTCGTAACCCGCCTACCAGAGTTAAAAGAGTGGTTTTACCGGAACCTGATGGACCAGTGAGAATAACAATCTGGCCCTTGGGTAGCTCTAAGGAGATATCAAAGAGAACTTGCTTGCTGAGATCTCCAATACCAAAGGAATAGTTGAGCTGTTGGATTTGCACTGCCAGGTTATTACTAAGGAAATTAGTTTTAGATTGTTGCTGAGCTTTAAACATGTTCTTAATCTGACTCGACACCTACATAAATAAATTTTCTAAAAAACGTCTGCCGGATCAGTAGTTTGAACTTTACGCACTGCGATCGCACCCGATACCAAACACATAATAAAGGTTGTTATGAGCAAATTCATAACACGCTCTGATGTCATCTGGAAAAAGAGACCGGTGGCATTGATTGCCATTGTGTAAAAGAGCTGGCTCACCAAAAAACCAGGAATAAATCCCAACACTGATAAGATCAAAGCCTCCTGAATGACCACCTTCAAAAGATAATCATTCCTATACCCCATCGCCTTCAGCGTGGCATACTCAGACCAATGGTCCGCGACATCTGTGTAGAGAATTTGATAAACCAAAATAACGCCGACAAGAAAGCTCATGCTGGTGAGCAATGAAAAAATAAAGCCGATCAGGCTATTTTCTTCCCAATATTGTTGCTCACGCATGATAAACCCATTGTCACCATCGCGAGCCATCACCAGGACATCATTGGGCAAACTCTCTTGCAAGGTTTCAACGATACGTTCTACGTTAGCACCCGGTTCCAGTTTAATCACACCGATATCAACCGTAGCAAAGCTACGTTGATCTTCATCGGGGCCTCGATCGGCAAAGTATCGCAGGAAATTTTGATCGCTCATGATCAGATTGCCATTACCCGATGAAAAGTCAGTCCCCATCGTAAAAGTACCAACAAGACGAATACGACGAGCCGCTAACTCACTGATCACGCCTATGGCTACGGGGCCCACTGCTGGACGGGATCGGGTATCCATGAGGGCCGTTTCTGGAAGTCTTAATTGTTGACGATAGCTATCAATTTCCGGAATAGTCAAAACCGACTCATCAGGATTGAGCGCAGTTACCCTAACTGAATTTGCTTGATGGGTTTCTGGATTTTCCCAGTTTACTTCACTGATGTATAAGGCATAAGCATTTTGTACCCCTTCAAACGCCCGAGCCTGATACAATCGTCGCCGAGCAAACGTCTGGGGTACAGACACGTTTGTACGTAGGGGATTAATCATAATCACCTCGCCATTTAAACGGTTAATGAGCTGCAGCTGACTATCAAACAGCGCATTCATAAACCCGCTAAATACAAACATCATCAAAACGGCAAACCCCACACCCACCAGGGAGGTAGCAAAACGACGGCGATCATGGGTGAGATTTAACCAGGCAAGGGGAACTCGCTGAATCATGAACAATTCCCTAAAAGATTTCGGCGGGGTCAGTGGTGACCGCTTTCCTAACGGAGATAAGACCCGATAGGCTACACATCAGTAAGGTTAAGCCCAAAACAAAGATCAGTCGAACGCCATCCATAACAATGACTATTGCCCCGCCTGCGGCCGCTGCCGTTAGGCGATACAGTCCAATGGAGGCAATAAGACCGGGAACATAACCCATAACAGCCAGAAGAATGGCTTCTTGTAGAACAATCTTAAATAAATATCGGGAACGATATCCCATGGCCTTCATCGTCGCATATTCAGGCAAATGGTTGCGAATATCGGTAAATAGAACTTGATAAACAATGATGACGCCAACCACAAAGGAGACCACCACACCCATGTTAAAAATAAAGCCAATGTTAGTGGACTTTGTCACATAGTCAGTGTCGTGCTGGATAATGCCTGATTTGGTGTAAACCTCTACATTGGCAGGCAGAATCGATCGCATCTTTTTTGCTAACCCTTCAGGGGAGGTGCCAGACTTAAGTTTAACAAGACCGACATTGATCAAATTGAGCGGGCGAGGCTCTAGATATCGTGAAAAATCTAAGTCACCCATGATTAAGGTGCCATTAGCGAGCAGCCCGGCACCCAGGGCATAGGTGCCGCCGATGGTGACCCGGCGACGAGCAGCTTCAGTAACGGTACCAGTTTCCTTGGGGCCATATTCTGGCAGTGACAATTGGTCTATAAATACGGTTTCTGGCTGACTAAGAATATGGCGGGCATCATCTCCCTGGAATTCCGGCATCAGAAATACTGGGTCATGGGGATTGATGCCAAAGGCAAAAATGGCACTACTAACCCCAGTTTCTGGATTGCGCCACATTAAAAAATCGCTATAAAGGGGCATGACCTGCTCAACGCCATCTATGCCCGCGACCTGGTACAGTCGATCCCGTGGAAATGTCTTGGAGATACTGAGCTCTAGGGTCTCTGACGAGATTAAGAATAGATCCGCATTGAATTGCTCATAGAGTTTAGTGGATGTGGCAATTAAAACCCCCATTAAACCCAGGTTCAAGAAAATCATTAAAACAGCAAAGGCGATACCTGCGATCGCTACCAACAATCGGGTGCGCTCATGCACCAAATTAGCCCAGGCCACCGAAATCTTGGCCATAGCTAGCTCTCTCCAGACTCAATATCGGGTTTGATATCAATCAAGACATCTACTTGCAGATTGGTCAGCATGGCTATCACCTGATCTTGATCGACAGCAATACGCACTTCCACAATGCGAGCATCTGCATTAGCGGCAGGGTCATCATCCAACACATCGTTTTTAAAGATCTGTAGACCAACCGTTTCCACCGTGCCATTTAGCTCTCCTGAAAACGCATTGTTGCGGCTAGTGATGGTAGCCTTTTGTCCAGGTTTTACTAACCCTACATCGGTTTCATAGACCTCGGCCACTACATACATTTCATCCGTATTGCCCATGGACAATAACCGATTGCTAGATACAGCTTCACCAGGACGTACATGAATCTCTAAAATTTGGCCCGCTGCCGGTGCCTTGATGACCGTACGATTGAGCATGGCGTCAGCTAAGGCTAAGTTTTGCTGAGCTGTTTCGACACCAGATTCTACAGAAGCTAAATTTAAACTTGACTCTGCGATAGAAACCTGAGCCGCTGCATTGGCTAACGCTGTATCTCTAGCGATCTGCAGTTGAGCTTTGGTCGCTTGAGCATTGGCAATATCACTGGTAAGTTCGTCTACCTGGGTCTGTTGTCGATCTAAATCCTGTTGGGTAATAGCGCCCTGACTAAACAAGTTCTGAAAGCGGGCTAAATCGGTTTCTGCTAAGGCCAGACGGGCTTGCAAACTTCGAATTTGGGCAGCCTGGGCCTCAATAGCTTGAATCTGGGGCTGATCAATTTGCCCTGCTTCAGTATTTGCTTCAGTGACCCGAGCAGCCCCTAAACGTTGTTCAGCCGCTAGAGTTTGCCGAGCTTCGGCCAGCTGACTAGCTGCATAGTTACGCTCGGCCTTACGAATCTCGTATACATCCAACTCAGCTAGAATCTGACCTGACTCTACTTGGGTTCCTTCTGTTACAAACAGTTTAGCCAGCACCCCTGTTTCTGCCGCCGCCACATCAATCACTTCACCTTTGGGTTCAATCCTGCCCAAGGCAGCTATATTCACGCGCCTGGGAGGAAGCGTTGTCTCTTCTTCAAGGGCAGTCTGACGGGGTTGCTGGCCTGAACGTATTACGAGCAGCGATACACTACCAGCGATTAACAAGAGTGCTACCCCGAACCAAACACTGTTTTTCCTTAAGGTGTTTTGATCAGACTTTAGAACCATATGAGGGGTGATTTTTTTCTCTAGGGTGAGGGCAATAGAGAAACCTATGAGAACTATAATTCAATTCTCTGCAGTTGGGATTAACTTAATAAGTTGGGATAATAATCTCTGTGGAAACATCGGATGATTGATAAAAAAATGATCGCCGGGAACGGCCTCTAGTGTAAATTTACTCGTATGTTTTCGCCAGGCAGCTACATCAACTTGCTTTGCTATCTCATCTTGCTCTCCCCAAAAGCAGGTAACTGGGCAAGTTAGACTCGTATCCGATCGATATTGATAGGTTTCCAGCAGTGAGAAATCTGCTTTCAACATAGGAAGCATCAATTCCATCATCTCTGGGTTTTTCAAAACACTCTCAGGGGTGCCATTATATTGGCGTAATTCAACAATAAAATTAGCGTTGGATAAGCCATGGATCGGAGGTCTATCGGGAGGTAAGTGAGGTGCTCGGGCTGCCGCTGTCCAAAGATGAAGCGGGGTAAGCTGCACTGTCTGTTGTAGCCATCGACAAACCTCAAATGCAATCCTTGCCCCCAGGCTATGACCAAAACAGGCAAACGGAATATCTAAAAAAGGCACTAAAGCAGGTCCCAGCACTGGTATTAGGGAATCAATACTGGTATAAGGAGTCTCAAATAAGCGTTTGCCTCGGCCAGGCAACTCAACTGCACACACCTCGACTGTTGACGGTAGTAACTCAGGCCAGTCATGGAATATCCTGGCTGAGCCGCCTGCATGGGGAAAACATAGAAGCCTTAGTTGAGAATGTGGTTTTGGATGGGAACAGACAATCCATTTACCCATGGGCATTCATCTATTGTAGTTGTGTGCAAAATTGAGAGCTATAAGCCTGATAAGGCACGACGATCTACCTTACCATTGGCTGTCAAAGGTAATGCCTCAAGAAATTTAAAGTGTGACGGCACCATGTATGCAGGCAATTTCTGAGTCAGGTAACTGCGCAATTCTTTTATATTAGGAGAGTGTCCCTGTTGCGGAATTACGTAGGCCGTTAATGACTGTTGACCATGTGGTCCATTGGTAGCGGTCACTAAGACATTCTTAACAGTTGGATGCTTTGTCAGTGTGGATTCAATTTCTCCAGCTTCGATACGATGTCCCCTCAATTTAATTTGGAAATCGGCTCTACCCAAGAACTCAATGTTACCATCTGGCAAATAACGACCTAAATCACCGGTGCGATAGATCCTCTCTCCGGTGCGAGGGTGCTTGATAAAATTAGCAGCCGTTTTTTCCGGGTTGCGCCAGTAACCCTTGGCTAGTTGCACACCAGCGCAATACATCTCTCCTGGCACCCATATGGGACAATCTTCCAGATTGTTATTCAGAACATAGTATTTTGCATTGGCCATGGGTTTACCATAGGGAACACTTTTCCAATTGGGATCAATATCCTGAATCAGATAACCGATATTCCAGATTGTGGTTTCAGTGGGACCACCAATGCTCAAAATGTTTAAGTCTGGAGATAATGCTTTGAGCCGACCCACGAGGGGAACCGGCAACCAGTCTCCACCCAAAATTGCTAAACGCAAACTCTGGGGCAATTTTTCAGATTTAATCTCAAGATAATTAACCAGCATTTCCATCATGGCTGGCACCGAATTCCACAGGGTCACCCGCTCCTTGATCAGTAAATCCAGCCAGTGGCGTGCAAATTTAGCCGCCGCCACATCTGGCATGACAATTGTTCCACCAGCCGCTAATGGGCCAAAGATGTCATAAACTGAGAGATCATGATTGAGGGCCGTGAGCGCCAGCACCCTATCTTGAGAACTGACTTGAAACCGTTGGTTAGTATGGATGACGACATTGACGACATTCCGATGGGTAATCATCACCCCTTTGGGTAGACCTGTGGAGCCGGAGGTATAAATAATATAGGCGAGACTATCAGGGTCTCGAATTAGTGGTAATTGATGTTCAGAACTTGGAGTTAAATGGACTAAATCAACTGCTAATTGCTTGATGGATGCTGGCCACGTTAGCTTTTCTTCCAACCATGATTGCGTTAGTACAATGTTGACACCACTATTCTCCAGAAGATATTGAAACCGCTCTGCGGGTAGATCCGGATCAATCGGCACATAGGCGGCACCAGCCGCTAAAGTACCAAGCACTCCAACAATCTGTTCCCACCCTTTCTCCATAACAATAGCGACCAGATGATTGGGGCGGACATCTAACAAGTGCTTTAAATAGTGACCTACCTGACTAGCGCGGTGGAATAAAGTGTCGTAGGTAATGGATTCCTTGGAAGTAGCAATGGCAATTTGTTGAGGTTGCTGCTTGGCTTGGGCAACAAACAGGCTGTAGAGGGTTTCTTCAGGCAGTGGAGCTGCAGTTGTATTGGTCGCAGCTCTCTGTTCAAGTTGAGCCACAGGGATCGTCGGTCGGCTCGTTTCCTGCCAGCTAGTCTCTCCATGGGCTAAACGCTGCACAAGGGCACAGAAAGAGATCAACATATCCTGCACTATATCTGGTAGAAAAAGATTTTTAGCAGCACATAAATTGACAGTAAGTGCATCATTATGCTCAAAACACCGGCATTCTAAATAAGTGGGTACTACTGTAGTAGTGTCATTGCTACCATGCTTACTATTAGAAAGATTTTCTATGTTGTCCGACTCAATGACAAAAGAAATACCTAGTATCGCTTTTAATTTTTCTAATGTTTCCTCGGAAAGTGATCTAAATTGCGACAATTGCACGTTTGATTGATGGTTCAGAGCAGATTTCACCTGGCTTGTTATGCGTTTAGCCCTGGTTCTAAAAGAATCAGGCTGTAAATGATTGACTGTGACTAACGTACTGAAAGTTTTATTTTGATTTGGTTGAGTAATAGCTTCTTCCAATTCAGCATTAGAATGAATGGGTACAGATGGTTGTTCAACCAAATTGATTGTAAACTGAGTATTCTTACTCCAGACTGTCAATATGTCTGTATAAATTGCTAATAACACCTCACCTAGGGGTAAATTAGCCTGTACTGCCCTTTGTTTCAGGTTTGACCAAGTCGTAGCATCAATTTGCTGACTATATCGAGTTAGTTGGGTGTCAGAGCTATTAAGTTGCTGCGTTATGGGGAGTTCGGGGGCAGGTGGTAGAGTTTCAAGCTTTTGTTGCCAAACATCCAGCCATTTTACATCTGACTCATGTCTTTGTTCATCACCGCTCTGATCATGGGACATTAAAATAGCTGGGTTGTTTGTGCTCATCTTTTGTACCTTCCTGCTATACCCCTACAAGGGTGGCAATGATATTACGATGAATTTCAGACGTACCTGCGTAGATAGTGCCTGCGATCGCATCCCGCAATTCTCTTTCTAATTCATAATCAGTCATGTAGCCTCTAGCCCCATGAATTTGGATGGCATCCTGACAGGTTTGATTTAAACCTTCACTAACAAAAACTTTAGAAATCGAAGATTCTAAAAAGGCCCGCTTTCCTTGTTTCTTTAACCATCCTATTTTGTACAACATGAGTTTTGCCAGTTCTAATCTCATTTTCATCTCGGCAATTTTATGGGAAACCCCCTGAAAAGAACCAATGGGTTGACCAAACTGCTGTCGCTTTTTAGCATGGCTAACACATTGTTCTAAAATTCTTTCCATGGTCCCCACCTGACTGGCAAACAAAAATCCCCGTTCCCAGCTAATCGTGGATTGGAAAATATTGTGTCCCCGTCCTTCTTTCCCTAAGCAATGGTCCACAGGTACTTTACAGTCCTGAAAGACAAGTTCCCCCATGGGAGCTGTCCGCAACCCCGATTTTTCCCACTCCTTTTCAATAGTCAAACCGGGTAAATCTTTGTGGATAATAAAGGCAGAAATTCCTTGCTGAATGCCCACCTCTGGGTTGGTACGGGCAAAGGTAACATAAACATCGGCAACGGGGGCATTGCTAATAAATGTCTTGGTGCCATTGAGAATATAGTAATCTCCATGGCGGGTAGCCTCAGTTTGCATATCAAAGGCGGCGGATCCCGATTTTGGTTCGGTAAGGGCATGTCCCCCGATCGACTTTCCCTGACAAAGGGCTGGCAAATACTGTTGTTTTTGAGCTTCAGTGCCAAAACTGGCAATTGAAACCGCACAGCTCCAGAGATGGTTGTTGATGGCAAAGACTAGACCATTGTCTTTGCAGCCATAGCCTAACCCCTCTAGCCCCAAGATAGTGGTTAATGGATCTAGCCCTTGGCCACCGTATTCTTTGGCAATTGGCCATCCTAAGATGCCAAAATCTGCACATTTTTGCCAGCCAGTCTGGTTAAAGTGACTATGTCGATCGCTTTCAATCAGCCCTTGATTTAATTCCTCTTGGGCAAAACTGACAACTGACTTACGGAAATCGAGTTGATCTGGATCCCAAGCAAAACTTATACTCATATTGAAGAACAATTAGCGCCTAATAAAGTGTAAGATTCCCTCTCTAGGGAAATCACCGGTATCCGCTATGCGGAATTCAAAATTCAAAACCATGGAAGGTTTTTCTTTTAAGCATTGTGAATGGTTTCCTCATTTTCTGATGCTGTGTATTATCGCTAATAGGAACTCATTCTCAAAATGCCTATTGAGCTTTTTGATTGAAAGACTCAACACCATCAAAACCCGTTAGTTCTGATAACAAATTCTTTGGAAACAAGGGATTATGAACAAAAAAATGATCCCCAGGAATAGCTTCTAGCGTAAACGTATCTGTATGCTGTCGCCAAGCAGCTACATCTGCTTTATTCACTCTTGCATCCTGCTTCCCCCAAAAACAAGTGATTGGACAAGTTAGTTGTGCGCCAGGCTGGTATCGATATGTTTCAAGCAATGAAAAATCCGCTTTCAAAGTAGGGAGCATTAAGGTCATGAGTTCCGGATTGTTCAATACCTTTTCAGATGTCCCTCCACCTCGTCGTAATTCAACAATAAAGTTAGAGTCAGACAAATCGCATATTGGGGAAATCTCAGATGGGAGATGAGGGGCGCGAGCAGCAGCGATCCAAAGATGGCGAGGAGTAAGCTGACCGTTCTGCTGAAGCCATCGACACAGCTCAAAAGCAATCCATGCTCCCAAGCTATGGCCAAAACAAGCAAAAGGAATGTCGAGTATGGGCAATAGTTCAGGGCCTAGTGCTTGCAATAATAAATCAATGTTAGTAAATGGAGTTTCAGATAGGCGTCTACCTCGTCCAGGCAACTCAATTGCACATATCTCAACTGTTGGCGGTAATAGCTCAGCCCAGTTATGAAATACTCTGGCCGCCCCACCTGCATGTGAGAAGCACAGTAGTCTTAGCTTGGGATTGGGTCTTGGGTGGGAACAGACTACCCATTTATGAGCCGTAGTTGTCGCTGTAGCCGCCACAGGAATATCGTCAGTTCCAGCAATAAATTTAGCAATGGCGCTCACACTAGCAAGACCATATAAATCTCTGATTTGCAAACGATGCTGAAGCTGTTGCTCCATAAGATTTGCAATTCTTGCTATATCAATAGAGTTAGCGCCTAAATCCAGCAGGTTAGCGTTGGCATCGATACTATCGACTTTGAGTACACTGGCTATCAACTGGGTGATTTTCTTAATTAGGGCGACATCTGCAGATGTCGTAGGTTCTAAAGATGGGCTAAAGCGATCACTAAATGATTGAGGTTCAGGTAGACCTTTTCGATCCACCTTACCGTTGGCAGTAAGAGGCAGATTTTCCAAGAAGATAAAGGCCGATGGCACCATATAGTCTGGAAGAAGGCGCTGAAGCTGTTGTCTCAATAATTCTGAGGTTGGCGTATTATCAACATTCTCTAAAGCCCCGTTTTCTAGAACAACATAGGCAACCAGCCGCTTAGTCTCTTGGGCATCTCCCTTCAGCAAAACAACAGTTTGTTTGACAGCTGCTAACTGTTCTAAGGCTGTTTCAATTTCGCCTAATTCAATCCGATATCCCTGCACTTTAACCTGGGAGTCAGCCCGTCCCAAAAACATAATGACGCCATCGGGACGGTAATAGCCAAGGTCACCAGTGTGATAGAGACGTTCGCCCGTGTCTGGATGATAGATAAAGCTTTGTTCTGTTTTCTCAGGATTCTGCCAATATTCTCTAGCTAGGCCAGCTCCTCCAATATACAGCCTACCTGGAACCCACATTGGACAGGGTGCCAACTGTTCATTCAAGATATGGAACTGTTGGTTGGCCATGGGTTTCCCATAGGGGATACTCTTCCAATCAGATTCCACCCGATCAATGGGATAGAGAATCGACCAAATTGAAACCTCAGTTGCACCGCCCAAACTCACTACCTGCAGCTGTTGGGGGCTGAGCGCCTTAACTTGATCCGGCAAGTTTAAAGGAATCCAGTCTCCACTTAGCAAAACAAGCCGTAGAGAATCTAAACCGACCTCTGGATGAAATTCACTGTATTCCACCAACATTTGCATCAAGGCAGGCACAGAATTCCAGAGGGTAATTTGATGCTGTGTGATTAAATTGGCCCAGTGGGTGGGTTCTTTACTATCAATCGCATTGGGAATCACAAGTGTGCCGCCTGCGGCCAATATGCCAAAGATATCGTAGACTGACAGGTCAAAACTAAGGGATGAGATGGCTAGGCTCCGATCCTGGGAACCGACCTGAAATCGGCTGTTGATATCGAGAATAGTATTGACAACTGCATGGTGTTCAATTGCAACCCCTTTGGGAACACCAGTGGACCCAGAAGTATAAATTACATAGGCAAGATCGTTAGGGGTCTGAACTGGCTGAAATTGAGCAATATCAGCATCGTTGCTAGACATATGCTCTGTAGTTTGATTGGCCTCATCTCTACAAACGGCGATTCGCTGGACATCATCTGGCCAATCTAATTCCGCATCCAACTCCGGCTGTGTGAGCACAATTTTGACCGCTCCTTGTTCCAAGAGCTGATGCCGCCGCGCCCGAGGCCAATCAGGATCAATGGGAACATAAGCCGCACCCGAGACTAAGATGCCTAGCACAGCCACCACTTGTTCCCAGCCTTTTTGCATCACTACAGCCACCAGCTGATTGGGGCGAGCCCCCAGGCGACGTAGCTGGGCACCCAGTCTTTGAGCGCGATCACCCAATTCCTGATAAGTCAGGGTGAAGTCACCTGCAATTACGGCTGTATCAAAACCCGATAGCTTCAAACGTTCAAAAAACAGACCATGGAGAAAAGCCTGGAAATCATCTGTCTTGGAACTAACAGTTTGAGTGCTATCAGCTTGAGCCCTGAACAGCTGCTGAGCAGTGTCGTTAACCCTGGCGAGCTTCACTAACTGCTGGGAAGGGAAAAGCTGTTGCATAATCTGACGTGGGTTAGCTTGCCAAAGTGTTTCCTTGGTAGCTAACGCCTCGACGAAATCACCATAGGCCTGAAACATTTCATCAATTAACCCTGGTGGGAAAACTTCATCGACAGTGTCCCAGCCAAGGAGCAACGTTCCCTGCTCCTCTCCTACATAATGATCAAGATATATTTGGGGAGTTTGGCTGAGATTGTATACCATTTCTCCCAACTTATAGACTGAAGCACCATCTGTGTCAGAACTGTTAGCAAAGCGATCACGATTCAGACTATCGTTGGTAAGGGTGCTGGTGTAAACTACCGGCATAAGAGCACCGGTGTATCGCTGTTGAGCATGGGCAATTTTTCTTAAGACTTCCATCCCACTCATATAGCGGTGCTCTAGATCTTGCCAAAGTTGCCTCTGAATATTCTTAGCACGAGTGGTAAAGGTTGCTAGCCCTGCATTATCAATGGCTAATAAATCTAATGAGGTAAAGTCGCCGACCAAACGATTAATGTCTTGATGCAAAGAAAGTCGTCTAAACAGAGTGATATTGAGCGTAAAGCGAGGCTGCTTACTCCAGGCCGCTAAGACTTCGCCAAAGGCCGCAAGGATAATAACAGATGGGGTTAACCCCATTTTAAATCCCTGTTGCCGTATTTTCTGCCAGTGTTCCGGAGAGATTTTGCGAATACGGCGGACAAATCGAGGACGCTTAACAGATGCCAAATTAGCTCCAAGGGGCAGTTCTGGAGATGGGGGAAGGGTAGCGACTCGATTTTGCCAATAGGTTTTTGAGCGCCGATACACTTCCGAATCTTTCAAAGCAATCTCTGCCAGGACATAATCCCGAAAAGATACGTCTATTGGTTTCTGAGAAGGTTGGGAATTACGAAGATAACTCACCAGTTCTTGGAAAATTAGCTCTAAACTCCAGGCATCAGCAATTAACAAATCGATACTAATAAACAACCGGGTCTTTGAGGAGCTTAGCAGTGCTGCTCTAACCTCAAACAAGGGCCACGTATCGGTGGGAAGCAATTGATGTGAGAGACGCTTTCGTATCGCTAAAATTTTTGAATTAGCAACCTCTGCCTCTACCTCACGTAAATCCAGAACCTCTATCCGATAATCAGGAACCTGCTCTAAAATCTGCTGATAGCCATCTTTATTTACTATCGCCCGCATCATTTCATGCTTTTGAATCAAATGCTGCCAAGCTTGCTCAAACTTTTCTAAGTCTAAGCCGACCATGTCCAACTCTCCGTAGACATGGGTGGACACGTTGCTAAGGTCAAAGCTATCGTCCCGACCGAGCAGATAGGCTTGCTGGATCTCTGTTAATGGGAATGGTTGATAACGTTCCGCTTCGTTAGTAATAATCTGCGGTAAAGCTTGACAACCTTCATTCGGAGAGAGGGAATCAGATGGACTTTCAACACCTAACCGCTGTAGAAATTCAACAATCTCCGCTTTTCGTTCAGTAATACGTTGCCGCATTGAATCGGTTAAGCCATCCCTTGGTGCATTACACCGTAGGCGGTCATCTTGAACATAAAGATGAATATCTTGATGCTTAAGATCAGCTAAAAACTCAATGATCGGCTGTGCTGTAGGCGGCATTGCGGACTTCATAATTCAACATCCTCCCGATCACTAGCTGCATTACCAATTGCTGTTGCTAAAGCAGGAGTATTGAGGTAAACGGTGTCTAGGTGCTCGGCAACGCTAGCTACCGTCAAGGTCTCAAATAAGATAGTCATAGGCAGATCAACTTGGAATGTCTGCCGAATCCGGGAAATGACCTGAATACCTACTAGGGAATCACCCCCTAACTCGAAGAAGTTATCATCAATCCCTACCCGCTCAATGCCCATAATGTTTTGCCATATCTCAACCAGCTTCTTCTCTGTTTGAGTGCTTGGTGCCCGGTAAACGGATTCTAGCGCAGGCCTTGAATACTTCTGACTTTCCTGACTTGAGTCAGATTGAGGCGATGGCACAAGATCTGAAGATTTCTTGGACAAGATTTGCCTACGCGCCCATTGATCGAGCCTTGGTTGTAAGTTTCTACTGGATACTACAGCCCGCTTGAGCCCAAACCTAGCCAAAACAGATTTAAAGATTTTTATATCTTCTGTTGGGGTAACCGTCATCTCAGTACTTACCGTGCCGCTGGATGACTGGTTGGGAACTCGTCCATCCCAATTTACGCTGAACCATGGACAACGGGTTTGACGGTTTTGTTGAACAAAGTGGTCTAAAAACACATTGGCTGCTGAATATGCTGTAAGACCGACGCCACCAAACAGCGATGCCAGGGAAGAAACCAAGAAACAAAAATCTAGGGATTTATCTTGTAGAACGGCATCCAATACAAACAACCCCTGGACTTTACCACGAAATTGTTGCTGACACTCTATTTCAGTAGTCTCTGAGATAGAATGAAAGATCTCCAGGGGATCGGTAGCTACTGCATGAATCACTCCATTGAGTTTACCAAAACGGCTCTCAGCATCATTAATGACGGTGGTCATTGCCGCTAAGTCAGCCACATCTGCCTGGGCCACCAAAACCTCGGCCCCCATCTCTTCAAACTTTTGTAACTGCAAAATCTTACAAGATGTCGATCCCTGCTTGCCGTGATTTTCTAGCCATTCAGTCCATTGTGCTCGAGCTGGAAACTGAGACCGTCCCGTTAGTACCAGCTTAGCCTGGACAGTCTTAGCTAGGTATTCGGCAAGAACTAAGCCCAGGCTACCTAAGCCACCCGCAATCAAATAGACGCCCTTGGATACTAAAGGTAATGTCTGCTCTGAAGCGGGTTCTTCTAAAGGCAAGGGGATGCATGTTTCTATCCACCGATGACCGTGGCGATAAGCCACAATTGGATCAAGAATAGGACTATCTAGCTCAGTAATCAGATCTGAAATTAATGATTCACTGATCTCAGTATTAAGGGCAGATTCTGGTAAGTCAATGCTGCGACAATAGACATCGGCAAATTCTTGAGGAATTGTTTTAATTGGCCCCAAAACAGTTGTTTTTTCTGGAGAGATAACTTCAGTGCCAATCACCTCATGAAGACCGTGGGAAAGCACCGAGATTGAAAATGGTTTAGGAAGATCTCTGGTGGGAAGGGCCTGGGCCATAAATAACAAACTGTAAAACCCTAAATATTGGGCATGCTCAGTATTGGGCCAGTCAAGTGAGATAGGAGCTGTCAACTGCCACCCGTGTAACACTTTGGTAGGTATTAGTTGAGACTGTTTCAAATGTTGAAACAGGTGCTGGTAGTCTGCCTGAGAGCGAGGGTTGAGGGTAACGCAATGACTACCTTGGGTAGATTTAACTTGAAATGTTGCTCCTGGTTGGATAATTATGGCTTCATCGCCTCGCTTTTGTAGCTGAGATAAAATTTGGTCGCTAATACCAATATCATCTTTGAAGATTAACCAACGTTCAGAGGTTTCTTGGGAGACTGGACCCAGAGGAGGAATAAGATGCGAGCGCGACCAGGATGGACCATAGAACCAGTCAGATACATGGGGTTTCTTATCCATCGCAGTATCTTCGGTTACAGATGCTGCTAACAAAGCTGTCTCAGGTCTACTAGCCACAGTGAACGCGGCCGGTTTAGACGTCACCTCTGTCAGTTCAGCCCTAGCCGCAATTACGTGCTGCCCCAAATCATCATTGGCCCCAGGCTGAGCGCTCACTTGAGTAAAACCATGGTTTATTAACAGCTCCTGCCACTGTTGGCTGCTTAAAAACGGATTGCCTCGACTGCGCTGAGTATCCTCTAGGGGATTCATCAGTAAGCCAGCGGTAATATCAAAGAACAACAGCGGCGTGGTGATTTCCCAGAGCAGTAAAATTCCCCCCGGTGCCAGCAGAGAATGCATGTAATCCAGGCTACGCTCAAGATTCCCAGCCACATGGAGCACGTTGGCCGCAATGATAACATCAAAGCTATGGGGTTCATACCTTTGGGCTTCAGGGTCTGTCTCAATATTCAACAGCTTATAATTAACAAATGGATAATCACTAAACTTATTTTTTGCCTGATTTAAAAACCATTGGCCAACATCCGTAAACACATATTGACTGCGTTCAGATGGCAATATAGGTAATAAATCGGTGGTGGCAAGGCCCTGTCCTCCACCTACTTCTAAAATTCTTAGCTGAGGGTTATCAGATAGTTGAGTAACAATCTGTTCTAAACTTGCCCGCATAATTGCGCTGTAGTAGGCAAATAGAGGCATTTCTGGATTGGATACCTTACCCTGCTGATAGACCAGGGAGTTAAAGATTTTAAGGGGATCTTTTTGTCCAGTAATGATTGCCGCTAGATTTTCTCCGCATCTTTGGGCTAATTCGGCCATCTGGGGAAATTTAACCCACCGGGTTTGGAACGTATCTAGGGCATCGTCCAAGCAGCTGTGCTCCTTGGGCATAAACTGACAATATTGCCCATCAACCTGATGAAGATGCCCCTGTTCAACCAGAACATCCAGCCAACGACAGAATAATTGCTGATAACGTGGATCAATTCGACCTGCGATGACCAGCTCATCAAACGAATAAGTCTTAGTAGTATCTTGCCAAAATCCTAAGGACTGAAATGCTAAATTCAGGTAAATAAGACATACCTGATCCATGGAGGGAAGACTCTCAACATAAGTCTCTCGATCAAATGTAGAGATGCCCTGCTCTGCTTGAGCCGCCATTGCATTCACCAGGGGCTGCCATAACTCCTCTGAGTCAGGAAAACTGAGAGTAGTGGCAGCGACATTTGATTTTGCTTCGTTATTTGTGGCGTCGGCTAACCAGTAACGCTTGCGTTCGAAGGGATAAGTGGGTAGCGATACCCGATAACGCTGTTGATAAGCATAAAAGCTAGACCAGTCAATCTCTACTCCAGAGAGCCAGAGTTTGCCTAATGTTTGCAATAAAAAGGCAAGGTCATTACGATTTTCCTGGGGATGGCGCACAGTAGTTAGTACCAATTGTCCCGCCTGCTTGTCAGGATGCTGTTTCGCCAGCTTACTTAATGTACGACCAGGACCTATTTCCAATAAAATCTGAGAAGGATCCTGGCAAAGATGTTGCAGATTCTCATTAAACTGCACTGTTTTTCTGACATGGTTTGTCCAGTACTGAGGATCCATAGCCTCAGCATCCGTAATCCAGGTGCCCGTTGAATTTGACAGATAGGGAATTTGAGGGGCATGCCAGGTAATCGCTTGCAGACGCTCTAAGAACGGTTCAATCATCCCATCCATCATGGGTGAATGGAACCCGTGGGATGTATGCAACCGACGACTCTGAATTCCTTGAGTTTCTAACGTTTGTGCGAGAGTATCAATTGCTTCGGTAGTACCTGAAATGACACAGGTGTTGACACCGTTTACAACTGCAACGACAAGACTCTCATCAGCCATAAAGTCTGCAGCAGCTTCCGCACTTAACGGTACAGATAACATACTACCCTTAGGCTGCTGCTGCATTAGCTGCCCTCTCGCTACCACCAGCGCCAAGGCTTCTTCAAGGGTAAAGACCTGGGCTAGGGTGGCGGCAACATATTCACCAATGCTGTGACCTACCATAGCCCTGGGCTGAACTCCCCAGGTCATCCACAGTTGAGCCAGGGCATATTCAACAACAAATAGCGCAACTTGCGCTATGGCTGTCTGCTGTAGCTGAGTCTTAGCGGTTTCTCGATAGTCAGGTTCAGGATAGAGGATAGAGCGTATATCTACATCTAAACTAGGCTGTAGAAGGGTGGCACAGTGATCAATGACTTCTTTGAAGCGCAGTTCGGACTCATAAACATCCCGAGTCATATCAATATACTGGGAACCTTGACCGGAAAACATAAAGACCACGCCGGGAGACTGGGATGCCTTGACCTCAGTGAGTACCGGGGACACTGTAAAATCTCTCAAAGCTGTAACAGCGTCATCAACGGTCTGACAGGTTAGCCAACGACGATGCTTAAAATCCTGACGCCCCACCTGTAGGGTATAGGCCACATCCGCCAGATTGACTGGAGGGGTTGCTTCAAGGCCATTCGCCAAATAATCAGCCAAGTTACGAGTTGCTTGGTCAAGCGCTGTCGCAGTTCTCGCCGATAAAGCTATTGTCTGATAAGGACGCTCAATGGGATTTTTAGTACCGTTGCTATCGCCAATCCAATCGGGAGCTTCTTCGATAACCAGATGCACATTAGTTCCACCCACACCCAGAGAACTTACTCCTGCCCGTCGAGGTGTACCATTTCTGAGCCACGGTGTGTGCCGATTGTTGACATAAAAGGGACTATTCTCAAAATCAATTTTCGGATTGGTCTCCTGGCAGTGGAGACTGGGAGGGATATGCTGATTTTCTAGCGCTAACACCGTCTTTATTAGGCTCGGCATACCTGCCGCTACGCCTAAGTGGCCAATATTACTCTTAACAGAACCGATGGCACAATATCTTTTTTTCTGAGTACTGGCTCGAAAAACATCGTTTAGGGATTGAATTTCAATCGGGTCGCCAAGGTTTGTTCCCGTACCATGAGCCTCAACATAAGTAATTGTCTCAGGACTTATTTCTGCAATTTCCAGTGCGTCTGCTACAACCGCCGCCTGGCCATCTATGCTAGGAGCAGTGTAGCCAACTTTAACGGCACCATCATTGTTGATGGCTGAGCCTCTGATCACGGCCCGAATAGCATCTCCATCAGCTAAGGCATCTTCCAGTCGCTTAAGAACAACAATACCTAAACCACTGCCTGCTACTGTTCCTTGGGAATCCGCGCCGAATGCTTTGCAGTGTCCATCTGGAGATAAAATACCACCTTCCTCATACAAGTAACCTCTTTTTTGAGGCAAAATTAAATTCACAGCCCCTGCCAGTGCCATGTCGCATTCACCATTGAGGAGACTCTGGTTTGCTACATGAACGGCTACTAACGATGTGGAACAGGCAGTTTGCACCATCAAGCTAGGACCCTTGAGATTCAGACGATAGGAAATTTGGGTAGCTAAATAGTTCAGATCATTTCCTAGATAGGTTTCAAATTCACTCCGACATAATGGAATAATCGCACTGCGGTTTACCGCTTCCAAATAATGACTGACGTTACTGCCGGTAAAAACGCCCACAGAACCCAAACTATTGTTGCCAGCATAACCCGAGTCTTCCAGAGCTTCCCATGCACATTCCAGCATCAGACGAACTTCTGGACAAATTACCTCCGCTTGTTTAGGATTGAAGCTAAAAAATGAGGCGTCAAACTGTTCAATTCCCTCTAATAGAGGTTCAGCACCAACATAGTTAGGATGGTCTAAGACATATGGATTAAAGTGTAATTCAGCCGACTCTTGTCTATCAAAAAAAGTAATAGATTCAACCCCATCTACCAAGTTCTGCCAAAACTGTTCAAGACTATTTGCTCCCGGAAAACGACCAGCCATACCAATAATTGCGATCGCGCTGGCGGTATTCAGCTGAAGTGAATCGAACTCGCTAGATTTGGTATGCATGTCTGCCATAATCACCCTCTGATAATTGATAATGCTCTAAAATACCTTGCCTTGAGATATTGACGTTTATTCGCAGTAAGAATAATTAATCCTAAAATTTGCGCTGCGCTTTTTGCCGATTTTGCTGCATTTGTTTGCGGCGCTTTGCCCTCGTAAGGCTTTGATAACCTGCACTTTCTTTTTCACTACCCCGTTGAGAACTTTCGTGAAAATAGTTAGATAAAGCCTGAATGGTGGGATATCGAAACATTTCAACAAGAGGAATATCCTTCTGAAGAACTTCTCGTATTTTGATATGGGTTTGCACCAGATGTACTGAATTTCCTCCCAAGTCAAAAAAGTTGTCATAAATGCCAACCTGGGGAATCTTTAAAATACCTTGAATAATATCGCTTAGCTGCTTCTCAATTTCATCGGTGGGAGCAACATAGGTCTGTTCCGAGGAAGACTGAGCCAGCTCGGGCTTAGGTAATCTGCGCCGATCAATTTTGCCATTGGCCGTCAGCGGTAAACTGTTTAAGAAAAGAATGGCCGATGGTAACATATATCCCGGCAATTTTTCTGCCAGAAACTGCCGTAATCCCTGAGTTAACTGAGATTCTGATTCTTCTGGCTCAACTGTGACAACATAGGCAACCAGACGCTTAACCCCCAGCTGTTCCTCTTCCACTGCTGTAACCACTGCAGCCTCAACAGCTGAATGCTGCACTAGAGTTGCTTCGATTTCCCCTAGCTCAATACGATGACCATTAATCTTGACCTGGAAATCTTCTCTGCCTAAAAACTCAATGGTTCCATCTGGTAAATAGCGACCCGTATCACCAGTACGATAAAGACGTTCTCCGGTTTGGGGGTGATGAATAAAACTGGCTGCTGTTTTGCTCTCATTACGCCAATATCCCATCGCTAATCCAATACCGCCAATATAAAGGTTTCCCGGTACAAAGAAGGGACATGTTTCTAAGGCATGGTCGAGCACATACAGACGTTGATTAGCCATGGGACGTCCATAGGGAATGCTCTTCCACTGAGGATTGACCTGATCAATGGGATAAAGGATAGACCAAATAGAAGCTTCGGTCGCACCTCCCAGGCTGATAACCTGTGCTGCCGTAAAGGATGTTCTAATCTGGTCTGGTAATCCTAAAGGCAGCCAGTCTCCACTCAGCAGAGCCAATCGTAAGGCTGAAAGAATAGGCGCTGAAGTGGCAGCAGCATACTCAATCAACATCTGCATCAAGGCAGGTACTGAATTCCAAATGGTAATCTGATGCTGGACTATCAAATCCAGCCAATGTGCAGGATCTCGGTTCGCTTCAGGCTTAGGCAATACTATTGTGCCACCAGCGGCCAATGTGCCAAAAATGTCATAAACAGATAGGTCAAAACTCAGGGAAGATAGGGCTAATATCCGATCTTCCTCATCCACCCCAAATCGCTGATTAATATCCAAAATTGTATTAACTACCCCGCGGTGGTCAATCACTACCCCCTTGGGCAAGCCTGTAGAACCGGAAGTGTAAATTACATAGGCAATATCTTCAGGTGTTTGGACAAATTTCAACGATTCTTCCGGACATTGACCATCTAAAGTCTCGACGCAGAGCCGAGTGACCTTTGTTGGCCATTCTAAAGCGCTATTCCACTTGGTCTGAGTCAATACTAAATCAACATCGCCCTGCTCTAGCAGGTGCCAGCGACGGTCTTGGGGTAAGTTGGGATTAATCGGCACATAGGCTGCTCCAGAAGCCAAAATCCCCAGTACTGCAACAACCTGTTCCCAGCCTTTTTCCATCACCACTGCGACTAGCTGATTTGGTTTTGCTCCCAGTTTGCGGAGCCGCTGTCCGAGTTGCTGAGCCCGATCGCTGAGTTCCTGATAGGTTAGGGTGCGATCATTGGCAATCACCGCAGTTTGATCAGGTTGACGCATTGCCTGTTCGAAGAACAATTGATGCAGTAATGTTTCTTCATCCAAGCAGACCTCTGTTTGATTAATTACAGCGATACGATCAACCTGGGTTTGGGGCAATAATTTTGGCGTTGTTGCTTGCCAAATATCCTCCTCCGTTGCTAGCCTTTCTAAAAGACTGCCATAGGCGGCAAACATATCATCCAAAATGCCGTTAGGGAATAAGTCTTCAACACAGTCCCAACTAAGGATTAATTCGCCAGATGGATTAAAATATACTTGATGATCCAGATAAACCTGGGGAGTTTGGGTAATCATGTAGGTCATTTTTCCCAGGTCCCTGAGCATGTCTCGGTTGTAGGTATCTACATAGGTATCATCACCATCCTCGTTATTAGAGTCAACAGCGGACTGTTCTCGGCTTAAACTTTCATTAGTAAGGGTACTGGTAAAAACAACTGGTGTTATGGCTTCAACAGCGGAACGATTATCTAACTTGGCCAGCTCTCGTAAAACTTTGATGCCACTGTAGTGACTGTGGTCCATATCATCCCAGAACTGTTCCTGAATCTGCTTCGCTCGAGACTCAAACGATGTCGAGGATGCATTATCCACTGCCAACAGAGTTACTGATGTAAAATCCCCCACTATCTTATCGACATCGGGATGTAAGGGTAAGCGATTATAAAGAGTCAAATTAAGAGTAAACTCGGGACTTTTACTCCATTTTGTTAATACTTCTGCAAAGGCTGCCAACAAAATGCCAGATGGCGTTAGGTTAGCCTGATGCGCCCTTTGCTTTAAGCGTGTCCAGGAGGATGCACTCAGATACTTCTTTCGTCGTACAAATTGAGGCGAAACAATAGAGGAAAGACTCTTCTGTAGTGGCAGATCAGGGGCAGGAGGTATTGCCGTCAGGCGTTTTTGCCAATATTTTTTTGAGCGCTCAAACAGAGGGAACTTATGAAATTCTTGCTCAGCTAGCACATAATCTCTAAATGAAACCTCCAGTGACGGTGGCAACTGATGAGGATTTTGAATAAAATCTGCTAGCTCAGTTAGCAGCAACTCACAGCTCCAAGCATCAGCAATTAGAACATCAAAACTAAAACAAAGCTTGGCCTGATCATCGTTCAAACAAATTACCTGTAGTTCGAACAGGGGCCATTGTTCTAAATCAAACATTTGGTGAGATAATTCATCTCGGATCTTTCCCAACTCTAAGGCAACAACTTCATCAGTCTGATCTCTGAGATCAATCACCGTAATCTCATAGGGAGGCACGTCCGATAAAATTTGCTGCTGACCATCCTGACGTATAATCATACGTAACATGTCATGGCGCTGAATCAGCTGTTGCCAAGCCTGATTAAACTGAATTGGAGTAATCCCATAGGTCTCAATCTCAAAATATCCGTGGGTTGAAATATTACCCAACTCCAATCCACCCTGGCGACCTACCCAATAGGCTTGCTGAATATCCGTCAAAGGGAAAGGCTGATAGCGCTCTTCTACAGAAGGCACAATTACAGGATATTTCTGCTGTTTAGACACACTGTCTTTCCCCTGAAGGCGTTTTGCCAAGAGCTTTTGCTTCGCTAGGGAAAGTTGAGATTTTTTAAGTGCGGTCTGTTCTCTTAAAGACATCTAGAATACCAAAATAGTAGAACAGCTATGGGAAAAGAACTCGCCAACTAACTATCTGCTTTTACAGTGAGTTTGCTATCGATCAATCCAGCCATTGCATTGACGGTTTTAAAGTTTTCAAAATCCAGCTCCTCATCTCTAATAGTCAGCTGAAACTCCTTTTCAATAAAGAGCACTAATTGCATAGCAAACATGGAGTTAATAAAACCAGTGGCAAAAATATCTTCATCATCCTTTAGCTGATGATCTTCAAAATGCTCTGAGAGAAATGTATAGATTTTTTCTTTGATTTCCTTCATTTTCTTGACTCTACGTGATTAGATATCTTCAGCAAAAACAACTTTACCAATGAGAACAATGTTCCTATTAGAAGTCTGTGAAATGCGCCCTAGCTGGCCACCTTCTGTCCTTGAACATAGTTATAGAAACCCTGGCCATTTTTACAACCATGCAGCCCCGCATCTACCATCTTTTTCAGTAGGGGACAGGGACGATACTTATCATCATTGAAGTTTTCATATAAGACATCAATCGAATAAAGAATGGTGTCTAAGCCAATCAGATCTGCCGTTTCTAGGGGTCCCATTTTATGGCCGAAGCAGCCCTTAAATAGCCGATCAATATCTGTGGCTGTGGCAACCTGGTCCTGAAGAATAAAAATGGCCTCATTTATAGTCAACATCATAACTCGGTTAGTAACAAATCCCGAGGAGTCGTTGACAACAATTGAATCTTTACCCATTTGTTGTAGCAACAACTGAGCACTTTTAATCGTATCCTCAGTAGTATGATAGCCTCGAATGACTTCTACCATCGGCTTAATGGGGACAGGGTTCATAAAGTGCATACCAATTACTCGATCTGGTCTCTGGGTAACTGAACCAAAGCGAGTAATTGGTATGGCCGATGTATTGGCAGCAAAAATAGTTTCAGCAGGACAAATAGTGTCCATTTTCTGATAGATAGATTTCTTGAGATCCCATTTCTCAGTGGCATTTTCCACTACAAACTCAATGTCCTTCAGCTTCTGATAATCCGTAGAAAACTGAATCTTTTTGAGGACATTGGTTGCGCTCAAACTAGGAGCAGCTCCTGAGAAAAAATGTTGCATCCGCAGATTTTTACGGATTTCAGTTTCAGCTCTTTCCAAAATCCGATCAGAAATATCTAACAATGTCACCTGATGACCTGTCTGAGCTAAAGTTTGTGCAAGGCCAATGCCCATTGTACCTGCACCGATAACACCTACTGATTGAATTTCCATAATCGTTATTCCAGAACTAAGCAACTACGAAGTATTCAGGGAATGATTTAAGCGATAACTGAACAACCGACTAAGTCATAGTATGAATCAGCCTGGATATGCTCAACCTAACAGGACCTCAACGTCTTGTTCATCTAAGGTTTCCAACTCTTCAATTAAGATATTTTCAATCACTAGAGCCAACTCACCCACAGTGGGATACTCAAAAAGACTACGCACCGGTAATTCAACCTGGAAGCGATCTCTCAACTCGTTAATTAGAATGCTCCCAGTTAAAGAATCTCCCCCCAAGGCAAAAAAGTTATCGTGAATACCGATGGGCTCGATACCTAAAAACTTTTGCCACAGTTCGGTCATCATCTGTTCGGCTTCACTGGTAGCCTCAACATAAGCATTACGAAGGTTAGGACGTGGATAACTTTTTTGCTTGCCATCAGCTGAATTGGAAGCATCTGTCACCAATGTGCCACTTTCTAGACGTTGAGCTGAGCGATGTTGCTTAATAGCAACTTGTAAATCTTTAGAAGAAATTACAATTTGAGGGAAAGTCTGCTGAAGTATACGGCCAAAGGCTTCAGCACCTTCTCCTGGGGCAATATTGGCTTTCTGATTGAGTTCATAAAACTCCCGTAGATCCTCAGATATAAAGGATTGGAGAGACATTTGCCAAGTGTCCCAGTCGATAGATATGGTCAACTGGTCGGATCGATTAAATGCATTTGCATAGGTATCTAAGAAATGACTGGCTGCCACATAATCAGCCGTATATCCTCCTGATAAAGAACTCAACGAAGAAAACAGAATAAGAAAATCTAAATTTATGGAGCGGAAGACCTGTTCCAATACAAAAGTGCCTTCGACTTTGGCCGCAAAGACTGATTTCACACTATCCGGAGTTCTAGTAAGAATGGTACCAGGCACTGGAATACCTGCGGCATGAATTACTCCCTGAATATCTCCCCACTGATGTTTAACCTGTTCAACTAGCTCTTGCATTGATGTCAGCTGGCTGACGTCTCCCTGGACAATCATAATGTCACCCCCCAAGCGCTGAATTTCCATCAGCTGGCGGATTTTTTCACTAGTAGAATCCTGGTCATCATGCTCATTTAGCCACGATTGCCATTGTTCTGGTTGGGGAAAATTCGACCGACCGCAAAGTACCAATCTAGCTCGTACAGTACTTGCCAGGTGGTGAGCAATCGTTAGCCCTATGCGCCCTAAACCACCGGTAATCAGATAGATTCCCTGGTCTCGTAACGCTGGAGAAATACTGGCATGCTTAGGTAGCTGCACAGAGTTAAAGGTTTGAACCCAACGATGTTGCCCTCGATAGGCAACGGTTTCATCAGTTATGGAGTGATAGAGTTCTGTGATTAACTTATCAACTAACCCTGATTGTGCCTGTTGAGATTGAGACAACACCACATCAATACTGCGATAAGAATGTTGAGGATATTCTACGGGCATTACCCTACAAGGACCCAGAGCTAATGCCTTTCTTGGCTCTAGTTCTTCCGTTCCTGTTACCTCGTGTAGATTTTGTGTGAGTACACTAATTTCGATCGGGGTTTCAATATTACGCTTTCCCAGGGCCTGGAACAAAAACAGCAGGCTGTAGAATCCATAGTCATCAGCATCAAAGTCATCTGATAAAGCATTCAAGCTCCAGCCGTGAACAAGTTTTCCTCCTAAGAGATTTAGCTCCAAGAGATCATCAACCAGGGCTTCGTAGTCACTCTGTTGTCGAGGATTAACAGTGTATAGAATGCGATCGCACTGGTCTGTCTTCAAGGATGTCTTTGAAAATGCCGCTCCAGGTTTGACCATCGCTATTCGATGGCCATCCTGTTCCAGTCGCTTAACAAGCTGCTCTCCTAGTTCCCTATCATCATCAGCGAAGACTAACCAGCAATCGCGGTCAATATCCTTTGTTACCGAAGCTAGAGGCAATCGGGTCCAAACAGGAATAGAAAACCAGTCAGTGATGTCTGGCTTTTTCTCAGGAGAAAACTGAGCTGTAGCTATGTTGTCTTGGATAACAACCTCTTTATGTTGAGGAATTGTAAAGGCTAATGGATTTCCTGATAGCCCTTGATTATCCGCCTCAGCTATTAGCACATGTTCTCCATAGGAAGAAAACTCTGAGAAACTTTCAACTCTTGTAAATCCAGATTCTAACAAAAGAGATTTCCATTGTTGATGAGAAAGGAAAGGGTTGCCCATATTACGTTCCCCCTTCGGATCGGCAATGGGCTGCATCAAGACTCCGTCCACAATGTCAGCTTCTAGCTTTGCTTCTGTTACTTCCCACAGTAGGAGTAACCCACCAGGAGCTAACAATGAGCGAGCATACTCTATCGTAGTTTCAATATCGCGTGCGACGTGAAGAACATTAAACGCAATGACTAAATCAAAACTATGTGATGGGTATCCCTGCTCCTGGGGCGATTTCTCAACGTCCAGCACTCCATAATTAACAAAGGTATACTGACTAAATTTTTGTTGTGACGTTGTCAGAAAAAAGTTGCCAGCATCAGTAAACGCATATTCAGTTTGTGCTTCTGGCAACAACGGTAATATAAGCTCAGTAAGACTGCCGGTACCTGCTCCTAACTCTAAAACTCTTAACTTATTGTTGGTTGGAAGCGCATCGATAGCGGTTTTTACTAGGGCTGTAACAATTGGCCCGTAGTACTCCATGGATGGATGCTCTGGAACGGTATAGTCTGCTTCCTGTAGGCGTGTGGAATAGTGAAATTCCTGAGGTTGCCGTTTTCCAGTAAGAATAGCCGACAGGTTCATGCCATAGGTATGGTAGACATCGATCCAATCCAACGAAAGGACTTCTGCAGACTTGGCTTTAACATCGTCCAAATATTGCTCAATTAGTCCAGGAGCTAATGGTTCTAACTGACTAAACTTGCCAGCATTATCTCTTTGAAGACAGCCCTTTTCAACCAGCACATCCAACCATCGAACCAGTAGTTCTTGATAGCGGGGAATAACACCTGTCTGCTCTAATAAATCCTCTAGGGTGTAAGTTTTTTCTGGCTGGCAAAATGCTTCTAATTGTCTAAATGCTTGATTCATGTAAGCAGTACAAAGTCGATCCAGGGAGCGTCTTTGTTGCTCGTGAATATGGGTGTTGAGTGCTTGGACACCCTCTAAGGCCCGATCTTGAGCAATCGTCACGAGAGATTGCCATAGTTCCGGCGTAATCAATCGTGATGGTGCTGCGGATGACTGTCCTGGTGGATCAACCCAATAGTGCTGTCGCTGAAATGGATAGGTGGGCAGAGGAATGCGATAGCGGTCTTGCTGGGCTGAAAAGGCTGTCCAATCGATGTCAATACCTGCCAACCAAAGTTGAGCTACGGTATTGAGGATAAACTCTACATCTGATTGGTTTTCATAGGCATGGCGAAGAGAGGCGAGGGCAATTTTTTCTGTGGTGACTTGCTCTAAACACTGCAATGCAAGGCTACTGAGGGTCTGCCCGGCTCCGATTTCTAGCAGAATAGGCTGCTGCTGTTGCCACAAAGCTTGCACTTGGTCGGCAAACCTCACCGGCTGGCAAAGATGCTGTACCCAGTAGTCCGGATCAACAGCCTGGTCGGGTGTAATCCAGGTGCCTGTAAGGTTAGAGAGATAGGGGATGCTGGGAGGCTGAAGTTCAAACTCTGCAACCAAAGCCTTAAATTCTGGCACAATTGCTGCCATCATGTGGGAATGGAAGGCATGGGAAGACTTTAATCGGCGACAGGCCAATCCTTGTTCAATCAACTGCGCTTGCAGTTGATCAATGGCTTCAATTTCGCCAGCAACTACACATTGAGCTGCACCATTCACCGCTGAAAGGGATAATTGTCCATTTAGCAGGGGCTGTACAGCTTCTTCCGATAGCGGTACAGCCAACATTGCCCCGGCTGGCAGTTGGGCAATCATGGCAGCACGTTTAGCCACGAGTGTAAGCGCCTCTTCCAACGATAAGACACCAGCGAGGGTAGCTGCGACATACTCGCCAATGCTGTAGCCCACCATAGCGTTGGGATGAATCGCACAAGATTGCCACAGTTTAGCTAGGGCATATTCAATAACAAAAATGGCTGGTTGAGTTAAATGGGTTTGATTAAGCGCGGTAGTGCTGTTGCTTTCAGACGGGCGATCACGACCCAGCATCTGACGCAGATCAATCTTAGGCTTTTGAGCGGACGTGTCAGAGATGGCGGCAGATGCGTCTGTGGATTCAAACGTTTGTGGCGGAAAGATAATCTCTTTTAGATCTATCCCCAAGAGGGGTTCTAGAATCTGACAACAGCGATCAACTTGTTGGGCAAAGACAGGCTCAATGTGATAAAGCTCCTTAGCCATATCTTCATACTGACTGCCCAAGCCTGTAAACATGAAGGCAATTGATCGTTTTTGAACCTCCTGTTCTGCAGTTAGGATGCGTTTAGGATCTTGTAAGGCTGAGATCGCATCTTCTACCGACTGGGCGATTACTGCTCGCTTATGGGGAAAGTTCTGACGACCTTGTTGTAACGTATAGGCCACATCAGCCAAGTTAACCTGGGGATGATGCTGCAGATATTGACATAAATTCGCCGCACTCTGTTCTAATGCCGCCTCAGTTTTAGCCGATAGAATTAGCAACTGCCAGGGGCTTAGGCTCGCCTGTTCCTGAGCCGCCAAAGTCTGCTGAGGAGCTTCTTCTAGAATCACATGAGCATTTGTCCCACCAAAGCCAAACGAACTTACCCCAGCACGGCGAGGGATCCCATTGGCCTGCCACTCAGATAATTGCGTATTGACAAAGAAAGGACTGTTGTCAAAATCGATTTGGGGATTGGGCGTTTCAAAATGAAGACTGGGCGGTAAGACTTTGTGATGTAGAGCCAATACAGTTTTGATCAAGCCTGCAATGCCCGCTGCTGCATCCAAATGACCGATATTCGTTTTCACGGAACCAATGGCGCAATGGTTGGTTTGATTGCTTGAGAAGGCTTGTTTCAATGCCGCCATTTCGATCGGATCGCCCATGGGCGTCCCACTGCCATGGGTTTCAACATAGGTGACCGTTTCTGGTGTTACCTCTGCCATCAGTTGAGCCGCCTGGATGACCCGCGTCTGGGCAGCTTCACTGGGTGCCGTGTAACTCACTTTTTGGGCACCATCATTGTTGACTGCAGAGCCTTTGATCACGGCATAGATGAAGTCGCCATCTGCGATCGCATCGGTTAATCGCTTTAGTACAACAACGCCGACACCGTTACCGCCAATAGTGCCTGCCGCACTGGCGTCAAATGCGCGACAGTGTCCATCCGGGGCAATACCTTCAGGACAAAGCGTATCAGCGTTTTGTGGCGCTTTAATCGATACGCCCGCCGCCAAGGCCATATCACATTCACCGCTTAATACGCTCTGATAAGCTAAATGAGTAGCCACCAATGAACTAGAACAGGCAGTACCGACACTCAAACTAGGTCCATTCAGATTGAGCTTATAGGATACGCGGGTAGGCACATAATCCTTCTCAGACGCGAGCAAAGTTGGGAAGTAGCCTAAGTCATTATTGAGACGTTTAGGAAAGAGGTTATAAAGCAAATAAGTGCTAACACCTACGCCAGCATAAACGCCAATCGATCTAGCTGACTGTTCCGAGCCGTATCCAGCGCTTTCCAATGCTTCCCAAGCGCATTCCAGAAAGATGCGATGTTGAGGATCCATCAGTTCGGCATCCCGAGGACTGAAGCCGAAAAAGGAGGCGTCAAACCACTCAATTTCTTTGAGTAAACCCGCCGCCATCAATCGCGGCTCTCCTGGCTTGGCGCTATTAGAGTCAGTTTCTGAAAAGACAGAAATTAACTCATCTCCTTGAATCAGGTGTTGCCAAAATTCTTCAATTGACTGGCTGCCTGGAAATCGTCCAGCTAAACCAATAATGGCGACTTCTAAACCGGTATGTTCAACACTCATGACCCTGACTTAATATTCTCCGTAATTGGGGTTGATTAGAATGACTGGTTTAGACAAACTTCCACTCAGTCATAAATTATGACAATCGTTATTGCGTACCAAGTGATTTAGATAATCGTCGTTTTAGATAAGACTTCCTATCTTGCACTTTTTGCACAAATTCTTCTGATATCTGAGGCGAAGCGCTTGACTCAGAATGCAGATAGGTGGCAAGTGAATGAATCGTGGAATATTTGTACAAATCAGTCATCGCCCATGCCTTGAAATCATCCGGGAGCAAAGCTTGAAGTTGACTATAAACCGTGGTGATCAACAGCGAATTACCGCCAATATCAAAGAAGTTATCGTTAATACCAATTTGATCAAGCTTCAATATATCTTGCCAAATAGCTACAATGGTTTGTTCCAGTTGATTTTGCGGTGCAACATAAACAGTTTCTTGGAGAGGTAATCGAGCTGCTTGGTCCATCAGTGAGCGGCGATCAATTTTTCCATTAGCAGAAAGGGGAAAGCGCTCTAACAGCACAAAACGGTTCGGCACCATATGTGCAGGTAATTTTTCACGCAGAAACTGCTTTAATATCGCTACATTGGATTCCTCCTGAGGCACGACAAAAGCAACTAATCGAGCTTTATCAGTTTTCAGATCAACGGCAGTGATGATCGCCTCTTTTACCGAGGGATGTTGCTGTAATACAGCTGCAATTTCACCTGTTTCTATCCGCTGCCCCCGAATTTTGACTTGAAAATCTCTACGTCCCAAGATTTCAAGGCTGCCGTCAGCTCTATATCGCCCCAAATCCCCAGTGAGGTAAATTCGTTCGCCAGTTTGAGGATGGGTAACAAAACGCTCGTTGGTTTTCTCTGGGTTACGCCAATATCCTTGGGCCAGTCCTACACCGGCGCAGCACAACTCCCCCGGAACCCAAGTGGGACAATCCATTAATGATTCATTCAGCACATAATACCGAGTATTCGCAATGGGGCGTCCGTAAGGAATGCTTTTCCAGCTTGGATCAACCTGGTCAACGACATGCCAAATGTTCCAAAGCGTAGTTTCTGTGGGTCCGCCTACGCTAACCAGTTGGGCATTTGGAGCGACAGCCCTAAGGCGATCAGGCAGTGACATTGAAATCCAATCGCCGCCCAAAAACGTCCACCGTAAATCCAGGAGTGGGTTATCAGAATGAGGCTCAGCATAGGCCAAGAACATCTCCATCATAGCTGGCACAGAATTCCAGAGGGTGACTCCCTCTTGCTGCATCAGTGTCATCCAATGGGCTGGATCACGAGTCAGTTCTGCGCTTGGCATCACCAGTGCGCCTCCGGCGGCTAGGACGCCAAAAATGTCATAGACCGACATGTCATGATAAAGGGCTGTTAATGCTAAGGCCCGATCAGTGGCACCCACTTGAAACCGTTGATTAGTTTGAATAACTGCATTAACCGCGCCCCGATGAGCCAACATCACACCTTTTGGCTGCCCCGTTGAGCCAGACGTGTAAATGACATAAGCTAGATCGTCCGGAGTTTGCACCGCTGATAACGGCTCAGTGCTTTCGTGGCAAAAGTCTTTATCGACGCAGAACTGTAAAACCGTGGTTGTATCTGGTAGGAGCAGATTTAGCCAAGATTGCGTCAAGGCAATGGAGACCTGGCCATGGGTCAAGACCTCTTCCAGACGAGCTGGCGGTAAATCGGGATCAACTGGCAAATAGGCGGCTCCTGCCGCTAGAATTCCAAGTACCGCAACCACCTGCTCCCACCCTTTCTCCATAATTACGGCTACCAACTGATTGGGTCGAACTCCCTGTGCCCTCAAGGCGTGTCCAACTTGATTGGCGCGGTGCTCAAGCTCTTGGTAAGTCAAGCGACAGTGGGCTGTAACGATAGCCAAGTGATCAGGATTTGCCCTAGCCTGGTCGGTGAATAGTGATTGTAAAAGCACGTCTGGAATCGGGGCAACTGTATCATTGATTGCCTGTCGCTGCGCTAGCTGCATCGCTGGCAAAAGTGACGGTGGCGGCTCTGACCAAGCTGATTCGGAAGTCGCAAGCTGCCGCAGTAATTGCCAATAGGCGGCAACCATTCCTGATATTAATCCATCCGGAAAAAGCTCTTCGACCACATCCCAATTGCAAGACAGTCGCCCCTGCTCTTCCCAGGCTTGAACGTCTATCCAGGTTTGAGAGGCCTGACTGATGCCATACACAAGTTCACCAAAGCGACTGAACGTGAGGGTTTCTTGTCCTAACCCGCTAAACCCAAGCGTACTGGTAAATACAATTGGCATAGCACTCGGGGGTAATCCACGCTGGCTACCCAATTCCCGCATAACTTCAACAGCGCTCATGTAGCGATGATCTAAGTCTTGCCAAAGCTGTTGCTGCAGCTGTTCGGCGCGTTCAATAAAAGATGTTTTCGCCGTTTGATCAACCTGCAACAAACTGATAGATGAAAAGTCTCCTAAGAGATCGTTGACTTGAGGATGGAGCGGCAATCGATTAAACAAGGCCAGATTCAAGGTGAATTGGGGAACTTTACTCCACTGGCTCACAACTTCAGCAAAGGCTGTGAGCAATACTCCAGAAGCGGTAAGCCCCACCTCTGCAGCCCGCTGTTGCAGCTGTTGCCAATGACCCTTGTCAAGATGTCCGTCATACCGCTTACAACGGTGTTGTTTCAGCTCTTTAGGCTGTTTCGCCAAGGGCAAGTCTGGAGCCGGAGGCAGCTGGTCAAGACGATTGAGCCAATAGGCTTTTGACCGTTCATATAGCGCTGTCTTTTTGATCGTTTGCTCGGCTAGCACATAGTCTCGAAAGGTGATTTCCAGGGGGGGTAGCTGCAAGTCTGGCTGCTGATAAAGCTGAAACCACTCATCAAACAGACGAAACAGGCTCCAGGCGTCAAAAATCTGCAGATCATAGCTAACATGTAAACGAGTACATGATTCGCTTAAATGAGTAGCGCAAAACTCAAATAAGGGAAAACGATCAACTGGGATCACTTGATGGGACAGCCGCTCTCGCACAGTTGCAAGATGAGTTTCAACAACATCCTGAGTCTGCCCGCGCAAATCAAATAGCTGAATCTCATATACTGGAACTTCTTGTAATACCTGCTGCCGACCGTCTGGCAAAACGATCGCCCTAAGCATATCGTGGCGATTAATTAGCTGATTGAGCGATGCATTCAGACGAGCTAACGCTAATTGCTGACAATCAATTTCATAATATCCATGATTAGCAACCTCACCTAATTCCAACACACCGCTTCGACCTACCCAAAAAGCATGCTGCGCGTCGGTTAGTGGAAATGGCTCACAGCGACGAGTTAGATCGGACTTGATTGAAGGAAGTGATGTAGAGTTGGCAATTTCATTACTTTGACGGAGTAATCGTAGCAGCTCTCCTTTGTGTTCAATTAACGAGTCGCGTAATTCTGGTGTAATACTTTCCTTGGGTGCTTCAATGAGAAGAGAGTCTCCATCTAAAGAGATTTGGACACCTTGAGCCGAGAGACTAGCTAGAAGTGATTGCAGCTCCATAATATATTTATTGCTTGATGATGAGGATTAAAAACGGAAAGATAGGAACTAAAGCGTCAATATTTCTCTCTCATAATTACGGACCACACTAATTATCGAGACAACTAAATGTGAGATAGACAATTCGCTTGGTCGGTTTTCATTAAAGTCTGAAACAGGTACGATTACGATATTTGAATGGATGTCCTTTAGTAGTTTGAGTCGAAACTCGATTGTGTGAAAACTCATTCTTTCCACATACTAATACTGCGCCATACTTATCTAGACTGATACTTCCACCATATTCAGACACAACATCAGTATCAGGGTAAACTTTCACTGATGTTGGCACATAACGAGAGACAAAACCTAGGCGCATATTCGGTGTCTTTCCACTATGAGGATGCGAAGCATGCATTAATGTTGACCAAAATATAATAAATTGACCGGGCTTCATAACCATGGAGACACTTTTTGAATCATCCGGAGTCCAGTTAGAATCAATTTGCAACTGACGATAGTCGTAACCAAAAAAGCCGCGCGTGACTCCTTTTTTCTCCTTTGTATTAATCTGGTTAGAGTCATAATGCATCCGCTTGCTTTCATCGTAGTACATTGTTTGATGAGTACCAGGAATAAACTGTAGACAGCCATTTTCTATCGTGGATTCTGTAAATGCTGTCCAGACAGTTATCGTACCACCAAAATCTTTAACCTTCTCTGGCCATACGATTTGAGGTGAACCAGAGGCATTTTCAAAAGTATCGGCTTGATGCCAATCGGTGCCTTCATCACCTGGATATTTTGGAAAAAATTCGCTGCGCCAACATAAAATATCAGGACCTAGGATGCTAGATACTCTATCAACTATTTTGGGTTGACAAATATGATCAGCTAAAAAAGAAATATCTAAGTGACGATCATAATTGGCAATATTAGTTGCTCCCGAAACAGCACTCTTATCTTGATACACAGCACTCGTGCGCTCAGAAACCTCAGGACGCACTTGATTCCACAATGCTCTCATCTCATCTGGCTCGAATAATGTAAAAGGACCTAGATATCCATGCCGATGAAATTTCTCTAACTCTTTCGAGTCAAGAAAGAAACTTTGTTTTTCCGAAACCTTACTTTGCATCATTTAAACCTCGTAGATTCATTCAAATTCAAACATTTCACTCAATTTGAGACAATCTCTAATATCAATACACTTAATGCAACTAAGTGGATAAATAATTTGGGAAGCTAAACTAAAGAGTATCTCCCATTCTTCCGTCCGTTAGTCGCAGTCGCAGCATTCTCTGATAAGCAGAATAAATTACACATTCAATCTTTGTTAAGTAAACTTAGAGGCCGTTTTGACAGGCAAATAATTTTCCGTACCCACTTACCCACTTGCCCTGACTGGCACCTGATTTTTTGAATTAATCTCTGGCAAGAAAAATTAGGCTAAAGAATTAATTCTTGAAAATCATCATTTCTATCTTCATCATTTCTATTCAAAGATGGTTGAAATGGAGCAGTTAAGCTCATAACCATAAACTGCTCAACTATAAAATCAACCAGTTTCTCAATACAATCATTTTGAAATAGCTTGATCATAGGAACCTGAATCCCTAAATCCACTTCAAGCCTTCGTTTAATCTCCAAAGCCACTAGCGAATCTACTAAGTACCTGAGAGATTGATCTGTTTCAAGTCGAAGCTCAGGATGTTGCAATAGATGCCTAAGCAACTGTAATAAATAAGCTTCTATAAGAGCTTTTTTCTGTTGTGGCTGTGGTGCTGCTAAAACCTTTTCTTTGGAGATTTGAATGTCCGAGCTGACATGTGAAACCACATGAGAGTCATCCTTAGTCTGAAGTATATCACTGACTTTATCTTGTTCTGAAATAACTTGTAGGGGCAGGGCAGGCGCCGGACCCAAGGCTACATCGCCCCATCGAACAACCATGGCGGCGGCTGTAGCACCTGCGCCATTACTATAAATCAATACCAGGTCATTCTCACGGATCCGTCCATCTAAAGCGGCATGGTATAGGTTGGCTATTGGGTAAACAGGTCCGATATTGGCATAGTGTGGATAAAGATTGAGCACACGTTCTGGGCTGATGTCTAGGGCTTGGACACAAACCTGGCTATACCATGGAGTTGGAGTATTAAACGCGAAATAGTCAATTTGCTCTAGCGTGACTCCTGCTGATTTAATCGCTGCTCTACAACAGTCGCGAACAAAATCCACCGCTGTTGCCGCTAACATGCTCATATTTTCACCTGTACGCGTGAAATAGCGTGGGTTACCTGCTTGATCAATCACCAATTCATGGACATAGGCACCGCAGGTAGATGCCGTATTAACGACTTTACTACCGAGCAACCCTTGGCCTGAATTTAAAGGCTCAACCACAAAAGCCCCGGCACCGTCACCCATGGACCAAGCCAGCGTATCCGATGGTTCAACAACATTAGAGCCAAGGTGAGAGGCGACAACTAATACCTTGGTATATTCCCCGGTCTGAATTAATGAACAGGCATTCTGTAGCGCAATTAAAGCACCGGAACAGGTTGAATCCAAATTCCAGGCAGGAACATTGAGACCTAACTGATCAGCAAGAGCTACGGCATTTCCAGTCCCTAATTTTTCAGAAAAAAGCGAACTAACAATAATCAGGTCAATCTGAGTGGGTGCAAGATTGATAGCGTCTAAAACTGCTTTCGCTGACGTATACTCCAACATCAACGCAGACTCTCCATCATCGACAACCCTGCGCTCAACATTACCCCGAAATGGATCAGATAAATAAGGAGAAACAGCTTGAGACCAAATATCCAAATCGTTTGATAAAGAGTTCTTCTGAATAGGTCTTTTTACCCGTCGAGAACGAGGTTGAGGGATTAGTTCAGGATACTTTTGTTGCCAATAATCATTGGTTCGGATTGTCTTGGGAAAACTCACCGCCAGTGAGCTAATCCCTGATTGGTAGGCAGTCATAGAACAATGTTAGATTTAATGGTCACTGTCATGGAATATTTTTCTGGAGAATCTGAACATAATTTATGGATTGGGTTCAAGAAATATGGCCATTAAATCTCATAAATCAGAGTTACTATTTTTACTCACTTGTTGGGCTTCTCACTCTAGTGAGGACGGAGAGCGATCGCACTCGCTACGGCATAGGCTGACGTGTGGCTAATGCTTAGGAACCAGGTTTGAACTCCTAGCTGATGGGCAGCGTTTCGAACGTCATCCTTGAGAACCACTGACGGCTGACCACTGGGCAGTTTTTGAATATCAATACTTCGCCAAGCATTTTCAGGAACATTGTCTCGACCCAGTGCTTTGACCACTGCATTTTTTCCGGCCAGACGACCTGCAAAAAAATGTAAACGACGGTTACCGACAAATGAATTAAGCTGTTCTTGCTCTGTGAAACAATGTTGTTCAAGCGACTCTCCTAAGCGATCCCTTAGGATTTGGAAACGATTAATGTCTACAAGATAAATGCCGTGACCGATAACATCAGAATAAATGGTGTCACAGTCAGATAACCGTTGAGAAATTTGCCGCTCGATATCTGTTATCATCTCCGGCATTTCCATGGGTATCATCTGCTGTCTAAGCTTTTAGAACTAGATTATTGAGCATGGTATTCATTTTATTGACCGACTCGATATATTCATTTTTAGGAACTGATTCAGCGACAATTCCAGCACCAGCATTTAAGTAAACACGATCACCATATTGATAGGCTGACCGAATTGCGATCGCTAAATCTGCTTTACCACAACTATCCACCCAACCGATTCCACCAGCGTAAATACCTCTAGGCTGAGTCTCTAAGCGATCAATCCATTCCAGAGCTTTATCCTTATTGATTCCAGAAACCGTAATACCTGGAAATAAAACCTTCAAAGCATCCCAGAACGTCTTATCTGATTGCAGCTGACCACCGACCCTAGATGATAGGTGTTGAACACAACGATATCGCTTAACCTCCATAAAGTTGAAAATCTGAACTGTTCCTGGTAAACAAATAGCCGTGATTTCATCCTGAGCCAGCCAAACAGACAGCGCATGTTCTTTAACCTCTTTGGCATCGGTAAACAGCTCGGTGCTCAATTTAAGATCTTCTTCTATAGTATTTCCGCGCGGTCGGGTTCCAGCTAGGGGATTGGTCGTTACAAAACCATCTTGACTTACCTCTATCAATGTTTCAGGACTAAATCCAACCGCTTGTATGCTTTCAAAATCTAAGCAATAGGAACGAGCTGCATTATTAGCCTTTGCACCGGCTACATAGGTGCCTAAAACATCTAAACTTCCAGTAAGTTCACGCGCCCGTGCAATAATTGCTTTGTGTAAATGTCCCCCTTGAATAGCATCAATCATCTCACTGACGGAATTTTGATATGCTTCTTGATCGCCTCTATCAAGGGAAAGTGATACTGACTCAAAGTTTGGCAGGTCAGCATCGACAAATAGCTGTTTTCTGATAGTTTCCAGGGATTGTGTTGTCTTAATCTTTACCCCTTCCTTAGTAAACTGCAATTCAGTTTCAGGGATGAGAAAGTTGCAAAGCGGTTGGGTAATTGCCTTTGAATAAGAAGAGTAAAAACGAGCTATATCAAAAGCGACATAGCCATAAGCTGTCCAATTTTCAAGAGCTAGAGAATTCAGATACTCTTCAACTTGCTTCAGGGGATCGCTAACGGGTTCCGATCTAGATATCTCCAGTCCTTGTAGCGAAACTTCCTGCTGACTCACCGAAACCCTTGCCAGTTCTCCTCCAGCAATGCGAGTTTCATCGTCTGCCACATACATGGCGTACTTAGAAAAAACACCAGCCTGAAGGAGATTGTTTAAAACGATCGTTGGCTCTCTTTTACCGGGAATGAACGTTTCATAATACTTGGTTGAAGGTTTGAATTCCAATACCACTGACTTTCTCCTGAATAAATCTATACGTCGTTGATAAATGTTGTTGACAAATGTCGTTAAATTCTCCCTACTTCTTGCAACTACATTCAGTTGAAACGTTAACGAGAGAGTGCAAATGCTTCGTTAGCCAACTTATTTTTTAGCAGTTGGCGATGGATTTTGCCTGTAGATGTACGAGGTAAGCTATCTAAAAAGTAAATTCGCTTTGGTGTCTTAAAGTGTGGCAACCGCTGTTTAACAAATTGATAAATGGTTCTTTCTAACTCCGGTGTCGATGATTGCTGGGATTTAAGGCTAATATAAGCCACAACTTCGTTCAATTTTTCACCCCGGTCAGAAGATGATATGACAGCCACCTCATGGATTTGTGGATGTTGATGTAAGACCTCTTCTATCTCCAATGGCAAAATCCATTGACCATTCACCTTAAACAACTCGTCCTTGCGTCCCACAAACCAGAAGAAACCGTCACGATCACGTCTATACCGATCCCCAGTCCTCATAGTAGAACCATTAATTGCTTTGCGAGTTTCCTGTAGACGATTCCAGTATGCCAACATCAAGCTAGGACCCTTCACTTGCAACTCACCAATTTCTCCAATAGAGCAGGGTAGTCCATTTTCATCCACGACTTGCACCTCATACCCTGGCAAAGGTTGGCCAGAACTCCCCGGCTTTGACTTCCCCAGCTGGTTAGAGAGAAATATATAAAGTAATTCAGTAGTACCAATCCCTTCACAAATTTCCAAATTATGGGTATCAAACCACCGCTGCCAAACACTTTTAGGAAGCTGCTCTGCTGCCGATATGCACAGACGTAGTGACGATGCATCGAAGTTAGAGATATCTCCAACCTCTAATATATTGGCATACACACTCGGTATCCCAAAGAAAACCGTTGGTCGAAAATGTTGAACATCGTCAACAATGTCAAAGGCATTGCTGGCATCGGATAAGACTGAGGCAGCCCCCGCTGCCATAGGTAAATAAAGGCTATTACCTAAGCCATATGCAAATGCCATACTGGCTACAGAGTACGTAATATCATCTTGAGTTAAGCCAATGGTTTCTTGACCATAATGCTGGGCGCAAAAAAGAAAGCTTTGATGGGCATGAACTACGCCTTTGGGGCGCCCTGTACTACCAGATGTATAGAGCCAAAAAGCTGACTCGTCAGGAGACGTAGAAGCATGCACTGTCCATTCCTGACTTTGTTCAACCATGGAGAGAAAAGAATTCTCCCCATCAACAAGTAAAATATGACGTAAATAGTTTAACGAGGTAGGCTCTATTTTTTCCTGCCATGCCTGAGTTGTTAGCAGTAGCCTACTTCGAGAATCTTGAAGAATGTAGTTCACATCTTCCAAAGAACAAACAGGGTTAATCGGAACTGGTACAGCTCCCAACCAAATCGCACCCAAAAATAAAAATATCCACTCTACTCTATTCTCAAGGAGAATACCTACTCGATCCTCCTGCTCTACACCAAGCTTAGATAAAACTTGTGCACTGCGTTTAACTAGACTGCTGACCTGCGCATAATTGTAACTCCTGGAGCGTGTGTAAAAAGCTGCCTTTTCACCATTCCCTTGATTGAGATTATTCTCGATCAGGGAAGCAGCAAGATTAAAAACATCGGGCAAATTCTCGTAAACGCTTATCATATAAAACCACTCCTTAAGTTCCAACCGATCCAACAGCGATGGCATGAACCAAAATATGATTTTCTAGTTTCCACCAGTTCAAAAACCAACGCTGTATGTCAAGTTCTCTTGCCTGACTTATGGCTCTTCCATACAAACAAACTGCCTGCTGCTCACCAGGATTCACTTCGATTTCATCCCAATTAATTTCAGTGAGTCCAGTCGTTAAAGCTTTGCCAACAGCCTCTTTACCTCCAAAGCATACTGCATATGCATAATAAGGATCGTAAGCTAGACGACAATACTCAAGTTCTTTCGAAGTAAATAGAAGCCTTAGTGTTTCAGCATCGTAGCGGTCTACTAACCTAGCAATCTTTGCGAGAGAGACTAGATCAATACCAATCTCTCTGATTTCAAAATCTGGGTGATCGACTAAAGAAACAGAAGATACTCTCCTTAAACTATTAATGATCGAACTTCCTAAAACCTCTGATCCACATAACCCAGTCGAATGATCTAGTCAACATCCTGAGCCCTAGCTAAATCAATTAAAGTGCAAAGCTCCGCTAAAGTCTTATCCTGGCGGGTCTCTAATTTGACCCTAACATCAAACTGTCGTTTCAATGCTAGAGAAACCTCAACAACTTCTGTTGAGTCTAACTGTAGGTCTTTATAGAGGAAAGAACCTGGTTTAATACTATCTGCAGGAATACCTAGCTCCTCTAAAATACTGGCAAGAGCGTTGATTGTTGGTTTAGCATCCATCAAATTCAATAATTAGAAAACAGATCAGCTTTCATAGACTATTGACTTAGTAACGACACATTTTGAACATTTGTAAGTTCGCCAAAAAGCTACCAAACAAATGATAAAGACAAAATAGACTTGCAATTAGTGCATCACCAAACTCAAGAGCCAAGTCCGAAATTTCCTGAAACCTCTGAACCAAGAGCATTTAGAGACCAAGAACCCTAAAGCCCACCTTAACTCCAAAAAACTAGGACCTTATAACCATATCTTCTCTGTATCAATGACAACAAAATACCCATAAATAACCCGTTACAAGTTGGGATACCCTCTTAGCTTCAGACCCACCATGTAGGTCCTAATAGCTGGGCTCAAAGCAAGATCGCACTAACTCAAGCAAAAAATCAGCCGTTATTTGACGGGTGACCATATATCTACCAACAAGCTAACTGCGGCTTTAGTGAAGTGACGACTTAGAACATGCACACGCTTATCGTTCACTACCTGAAACTCCTCTATTCCCGAAGTTCCAATCCTGAGCATCCAATGCACTTCAAAAACTAGCCAAAGTTTAGCCATCGAATCTCTTAAACAATCTTGATCGCCCTTATGAATTAGGGCTGACACTAGCGTGAAATCAAGAAATGAAGACTAACAGGAAACGTTTTCAACGAATATCAGGAAATATTCTCAATGAATATATGCATATTTAACGTCTAACACACATTTATCTAAAAAAGCTTATGTTTATTTTTTTTTAAGATTCGAGATCTATGAACGTTCACGCGCATGAATATTTATGGATCTATTGCAGCTATTTTGAAGAAGTAAACAATGTGATGAACAGCTTGAAAGTCATTAACTGTCAGTAACTTCAGATTATTGAGGTCCTTATAAAATATTATTTTTCAGGGTGAGTTCTGACTGCTATGGAAGCCAAATTATGTGGATCAATTTATCCACTCTGAACTAGTAAGCATGCATCCGTTCAGGGCAGATGATTTTAACGACTCAAGCCAACAAACATGCTTGAGTCGCAATGTATTATTGGGATTTATTGTCAACAACAAAATATTGATTTAGAATAATTTGTGGAAGGGTTAAAGCTCGCAGTGCTTTTACAGAGACGTAACTGTGGCAATTAGCATGCCTCAAGTGGGGGAATAGACATATGCGATTAAGCTTTGCTGCTAACGATGTTGACGCTTTGTTTGCAGAATTGGGACAAAAAATTGGCTCTTGCATGCAGATAAATCCTACCGAAACAATGTTGAATTTTTCGCCTCATTTGGGTGAAGGTTATTTGCAGCGAATTAAGCTTAGTTCGGGGTTACAAATATCAATAGGGCACTTTGAGGTTCCAGAACCATTTATAGCAGAGGTTTCAAGCAACCTTGATCGGGAAGTGGTCGAGTTTCAAGCGTTTTTATCGGGACAGGTTAAGGGTGGTTTTCTAGGCCTTAAAGACGAGTACCATGTGGTCCCCAGGCAAAGTAAAGTTAGTTTTCGGGCCAATCGTGGAGAATGGATTGAATGTCAACCTTGTCAGTCTGTGATTTATGTTGAAGTGGTTGTTGACATTTCCGTATTGAGTGAATTGATAGCCGAACAGTTCGAGCAGCTTACTGAGGAATTTCAAGTCATTTTAAAGGGCAGGGCGACCGATCCATTGGCAATAACTTGGGAAATGTCCCATGCAACATTTCAAGCTGCAGAGCAGACTTTAAATTGCCCTTACCAGGGGTTGACGCGCCGGTTGTACCTAGAAAGTCGAGCGCTTGAACTTATTGCTCTGCAATTACCTTTAAGGTCTTCAGACAATTATTCAAATTCATCACATCGCCCGCTCAAATCAGATGACGTTGAACGGATTCATTATGCCAGAGAGATTTTGTTGAAAAACTTTGAGAATCCGCCGTCCTTGATTGAATTAGCACAAAAGGCGGGACTAAATGACTATAAGCTAAAGCAAGGGTTTCGCCAAGTTTTTGGCACCACTGCATTTGGCTGTCTCCATCACTACAGAATGGAACAGGCAAGAATATTGTTAGAAGCAAGCTGTTCCACTGTGACAGAAGTTGCTCAGACGGTTGGCTATTCCAGTGCCACATCCTTTAGTTCTGCATTTAAGAAAAAATTTGGAATGTCACCTATGAGTTACAAACTCCGCTCCTAGATCCGATAACGATCCGTTTGCAATAGAAAAAAATCCATCTCGAAGAGGACAGGAACAACATCCATCTCTTAACATCAGCAACATCCAAAGAAAGTAGTTGCTCGTTTAATATTTGCCAGTCTTGTTGGCAAGCTGTATTCCTGTAGTAATTTTAATTATATCCGACACAGACTGAAATCTTTATTTGGAGGGTATTTGAGGATCACAGAAGCATAGCAGTTATAGGTTTGTTAGATGCTTGAAAGGCTCTATCTGGATGAATCGTCATAAGTTTTACAAGCTGAATTAATCGTCCGAGTTGTCTTCCACATGTGCTGAGTGCTTATGAAGGGCCACATGAAAATAGTTATAGTCGGTATCTCCTGCCTATCTCGTGTTTTAGTAGGCAAGAACTACCAATTCCAGGCCTGGGTATAGCTTCACAGCATGGTTTAAGTGCCATTAAGGAAATGGTCATGGATTTTTGACTGTTAGGGAATAGCCTGAAAGCCTAGTGTTAGCCTAAATTTCTAAAATCTTGATATTTTGAACAACCATGAGAAAAGCTACTGAGACACTCAAAAAAGGCTGTCGTCCTTGGCAGTTGTTGCTTCTCTCCGCCAAAACCAGTTTGGATTTGGAGACGGAAACCGTTGAGTTAGCCAAACATTTGAAGCAACATTCACAGTTGAACCTTGCAGACGTTGCTTATACCCTTCAGATGGGGCGTCAGGTTTTCGACTATCGTAGAATGCTAGTGTGCCAAAATCTCGATGATGCGGTCACATTGCTTGAAAGTTCAGATGCTCAGATTCCACTAAATCTCCAGAGAAAGTTTACCCGTCATCAACAGGTACGTCATCGTTCCGTCGTATTTATGTTTTCTGGTCAGGGTACTCAGTACATAAATATGGCACGAGAACTTTATGAGATTGAGGACATTTTTCGAATAACGGTGGATAACTGTTCAGATATTTTAACGCCCCATCTTGGGTTTGATTTGCGTCAAATTCTCTACCCCGATCCTGAACAGATTGAAGACGCTGCTGAGCAGCTTAAACAGACAGCCGTTACCCAGCCTGCACTGTTTGTGATTGAATATGCTTTAGCGAAATTGTGGATGGCCTGGGGAGTGAAACCGACGGCAACCATAGGTCATAGCATTGGGGAATATGTAGCGGCAACTCTAGCAGGTGTCTTCTCTTTGGAAGATGCTCTAGCGTTGGTCACTGCAAGGGGAAAACTTATGCAACAGTTACCCTCAGGATCGATGATTGCTATTGCCCTACCGGAAGAGGATGTGCGCTCTTTCTTGAGTAATTCACTCTCCATAGCAGCCGTCAATGCCCCCTCAATGTGTACAGTATCTGGGCCGACGGATGCCATTGAAACTCTACAAAAACAGTTAGATGACCAGGAGGTGGATTACCGCCCTCTCCATACGTCTCATGCCTTCCATTCTGAGATGATGGAGCCAATGCTGGCGTCTTTCACGAAGCGAGTCCAAGAAGTTTCCCGGAAACCACCACAGATTCCTTATATTTCTAATGTTACTGGTACCTGGATTACGTCCCAAGAGGCCACAAGTCCTGAATATTGGGCTGCTCATATACGGCAGACTGTCCGTTTTTCCCAAGGCTTGCAAGAGTTGCTAAAAGAACCCAATCAAGTTCTTTTAGAAGTTGGGCCAGGAAAGGCATTAAGCAAATTAGCCAAACGTCACAAACCTCAAGTAAAATCGCAAATCGTGTTGAATTCAGTTCGCCATCCCCGCGAGCAGTGCTCAGATGTGGAATTTTTATTTAAGACTTTAGGTCATCTCTGGTTAGTTGGCATTACGGTTAATTGGTCTGAATTTTATGCTTCTGAACAACGCTATCGCTTGCCTTTACCAACTTTTCCTTTTGAGCAGAAGTCTCATAATGCTGATGTTCAAAAGTTAGGGAGTTTAGAGCATCAGCGTGAGACTTCGTCCTCGGCAATGCACCTGTGAAAATTGCTGTTCGAGGTAGGGCGGCTTTAGAGAGACACTGGTATTTTAGATTTTGATGAATACGTCACTTTTGAAAAGTAGGATCGGAAGTATCTGTTATGAATGGTCAAGTAGATAATAACTATTTTGAATATTGCGAATTTGCTAATCGTGTTGCCCGTACTTCAAATGTGATTACAACTAGTCGCATTAGAGGACCTTTAACAGAGGCGGTTCTTAGTCAGGCTCTTATAATGGCTCAGAAACGTCATCCGTGTCTAAATTATCGAATCAGAGGTTCCTCAAATAGTCTGGTTCTTGAAACTGAAGGAACCTCTAAAATCCCCCTGTTTGTTTTACGTGGCTCCCATAGTGCCCGCTGGCAGGACATTGCTTTAGAAGAATCAAATAAGGCAATTGACAGTGGTCAAGCCTTACTGAGAGCTTTACTTTTTTATCCTGATAATGAAGCTGATATCAGCTATTTGATCACAACAGTTCATCACGGTATAGCTGATGCTCTGTCGAATATTCAATTGCATGGCGATATTTTAACTTACTGTCAGGATGTTGTTTCCGGGAACCCTACAGAAGTCTCTAGCTTACCCGTTCTGCCGCCAATTGATAATTTAATGCCCGAATCAGCCAGGGGATTTAAGGGTAAACTCAACACGTTGTTATTTATATTACAGTTTGGGCTAAAGCAGCTCTGGTATCGCCCTAAGATATTGCAAACTGAACAGCCTCTTCCTTCCCTTGAACTATGCCGTAGCGGTTATGTTAACAGGCAGCTGGATGCAAGGTTTACTCAAAACCTTGTTGATTGCTGTAAGCGTGAGAAAGTATCTACACATGTTGCTCTGTGTACAGCGATGATGCTTAGCCTTGCCAACAAAATTGAATCTAACGCTCAGAATACTGTGTCTATGAGTTGCTGCACTACTATTAGTTTGCGAAAGTCTTTGGAGCAAATTATTGGCAGGGAGCACATAGGAATGTTGTCTTCGTGCATCATATCTCATCAAACGCTAAAGCCAAACACATCATTCTGGGAATTAGCAAGAGGATTAAAGCAGAAGCTTCAGTATAGGCTAATGGAGCCCGATCCGTTTATTCAATTGCTTATGACATCTAGAAAAATGGCTGAAAGCTTTATTAAGAATCCCAATAAAGTTATGAGTCTTTCAGTGCTTGCAGGTAGTCTCCAAGTAAATATTCCTGAAAGCTACGGTGAATTTGAACTAGAGGAAATTCATTTGACTGCCGCCGCCGCCGTTCATGGAGGGACTTTGTGTGGAGGTGCTATTGCTTTCAGGAAAAAGTTGTCTTTGAACTTCTTTTATTCTGAATCTTCCATTAGCCGACATACTATGGAATCTCTGACTGATAGTGTGGTTTTCTGTTTGTCTGAAGCTTGCAAACAGAAGTTGGAGCCTGCTCTTGTCTAAGAGTGCATATTTTGGCTACATTCAGTGTTCTCAGTTGTTGCTGAGGAAAAAGCTTTCAGTTTCTAAATTGGGTGTGGTTGGAGTTTATTCATCCCTAATTGAAAAGAATTAAGAGGATAATGGTCAAAGTAGGAATTGATGATTTGAATATTTATGGCAGCACGCTGTCATTAGACTTTTCTGAAGTTAAATTGGCCCGGGGATTTTCAGACAAGGAATTTAACAAGATTAGGTTTACACGCCGCTCAGTTGTTCCGATTTATGAAGATTCAGTTACGTTAGCCATTAATGCAGCGAAGCCAATTATTGACAAAGTTGGAGCTGATCAGTTTGCACTTTTAATTGTGGCTACTGAAACAGGGGTCGACTATGGAAAACCCCTGAGTTCTTATATCCATCGGTATCTCGACCTTGGCGCTAACTGTCGCAATTTTGAAATCAAGCATGCCTGTTATGCTGGCACGGCTGGGTTACAAACGGCAGCTTCCTTTGTTCGTGCAGGTAATATTCCGCCAGGCAAAAAAGTCTTGTTGGTTATGACCGATATTGGGCGACAACATTTTCACGAATCAGGTGAGTTATCTGTGGGGGCAGGGGCAATCGCGCTTTCAATTTCGCAAGATCCGAAAGTGTTTGAATTAGAGTCGTATAATGGCTGCGCTGCCCATGAGGTATTTGATACGGCGCGCCCTACCCAGTCATCTGAATGGATCGATCCGGTTCTTTCCCTATGCTCGTATCTCGATCTACTTGAAATTGCCTGGGATGAGTATCAATGTGCTGCGGGTCCAGTTTCATATGAGGAGCATTTTGCCCATGCAATTTATCATACCCCCCTTATTTCATTAGTCGAACAAGCTCATCAGTCTCTGGTGGAAAGCAATCGCGAGGAAGTTACGAAAGATGAAATTGCTGCTAGCTTTGAGCGTATGGTGAAGCCTGGTCTTCGATACAATCGAGAACTTGCAAATATTTACTCTGGCAGTTTATATGTTGCCCTAGCGGGACTGTTGGAATCAACTCCGGATCTTCACCCTGGAGACCGTATTGGATGTTTTTCCTATGGTTCTGGTGCCTGCGCTGAATTTTTTAGTGGTCTTGTTTGCAAAGAAGCACGAGATATCCTTACTAGTCACCGCATTGGTGAGCGATTGGCAGCACGACGCAGCGTCAGTGTTGAGGAATATGAAGCCGCTGTAAGAGGAGTAGAAGAGGGCTTTGTACAGGCAAACTTTAAACCGAATTGGGATATCCCAACGGGTCATTACGAACAAGCCTATCGTGGTAAAGAATTATTGGTTCTCGATCAGGTTAGCAATCACTACCGCACTTACAAGTGGAGCTAATGGTCAGTGGGGCTAGTGGGTCAGGAATATGAACAAAACTATAGTTATGGAAACAACTATTAGCAACAGCGAGTCCATGACTAGCGTTTCATCTTTGCGCCTATCGTTAAAAAATTCGGCAGGCGCAATGCGACTGGTTCCAGCTCTGATTGAGGATCTTTTGCAGACGCTTTCAAGCAATCATACGGCTCGTCTGGTGATTTTAGAAGGTATTCCAGGTTCGTTTTGTGAAGGACTTGATCTCGATGAACTAGCATACAAGTCGGAGAGAGATTCTAGCGATTTTAATGCTGGGTTAGATCGGTTTGCTCAGCTGCTAGCTGCTCTCGAGCGGGACCCTCGACCTGTGATCGCATTGGTTGATGGTCAGGCAATGGGGGGAGGAGTGGGTATAGCGGCGGCGGCAGATCTGATTCTGGCCTCTCCTCGCGCCAGTTTTGCTCTTCCTGAAACGGTTATGGGCATGATCCCTGCTGTCATTTTTCCTTACGTTGCTCGCCGCATTGGAGTATCAAAAGCGCGCTTGCTGGCTTTGGGAGCAAAGCCGTTGGCAGCGGCGACGGCTTTGCAAATGGGATTGGTTGATGAAATGGCTGATGATCTGGAAGCAACCTGTAGACGGTATGTGCGCCGATTTGTGCGTATGGACCCCCAGGCAATTGGCACGATGAAGGCACTCATCGCGACTTATTTTTCAGCACCCGCCGATTATCAAACTGATGCGGTTGATCGCTTGCATGAACTGTTAATGAGTCAAGAAACTTGTAGACGCCTCAGACGATTTGCAGCAGGGGATTCACCTTGGACGGAGGAACATTAACAACGATGAGCACTCGAGAACTTCTCATTGAGACCATCAGTAACGGAATCGCCTCACTTCGCATTGCGACCGATGACGATCCGTATCAAAGCACTTGGTTTGTGCCAGCTCTGAGTGACGCTGTTGAAACGATAAAAACAGATCAGTCAATTCGATGTGTGATTCTAGAAGGCGGCCGTCGTTACTTTTGCGCTGGCGCGAGTCGAGCTACTTTGATGCAGGATGATCTTGCTAATCCCTGTGAATATTTTAGCCAAGCATTGGAGACTCTTTTGTCAATACCGGTGCCCACAATTGCAGCGATGGCAGGGCATGCGCTTGGCGGTGGTTTTGCAACTGGGCTTTGGTGTGATGTAGTGGTTCTAGCTGAGGAAAGTCTTTATGGTGTTAATTTTATGGCCTTAGGATTTACGCCAGGGATGGGGGCAACCACTATTTTAGAAGAAGCTTTGGGTGGCCCCCTGGCTCATGAACTCTTGTTTACGGGACGTTTGCTTAAGGGCCGTGAGATTAAACAGTCGGGAGGAGGATTGGCCCACGCTGTGGTGCCCTATGAAGAAGTACGTCAGCGAGCTATTGCGATCGCATCTGAAATTGCCGACATTCCCCGTGAGTCGTTAGTTCTTTTAAAAGAGACACTAGCAGCAAAGCGTCAAGCTTTATTGGAGCCAGCGGTTAAAGCAGAGGTAGCCATGCAAAGTCAGTTGTTCTCCCATAGCGAAACTCGATTGCAAATTGCTCAGCGCTACCCTGCTGCTGCAAACTAAACAACGCTTATGCTCCACTTAGGCAACATGTGATGGTTATCAACACGTTTCAAAATAAAAGTGTCCTGATTACCGGAGGAACGCGAGGGCTGGGGAAAGCCATCGGGCTTGAATTTGCACAGGTTGGAGCAAAGGTCTTTCTTACCCACAAATGGGGTAGCATCAGCGAAAGTGATCTCGCTGCTGAGTTCCTTGCCCATGATTTACCGCCACCGTACGTTATTGAATCTGACGTTAGCGATTCTGAAGCAACCCGAGCGTTAATGCTTGAGATCAAAGAGAAAGTAGAAGCAATTGATGTCGTTATTAGTAATGTTTCGTTTGCCAAGGTTATTAACGATATTTGGGACTATAAAAGAAATTCATTTGAACTGTCGCTGCAATATTCCACCTGGCCGTTTGTTGATTTGCTCCAAGCAGCTTACACTGTGATGGGGCGTTTCCCTCGTTACGCGATCGCTGTGTCCAGCCATGCCAGTCATGATATTTGTTACAACGGCTATGACTTTTCAGGTCCGTCCAAAGCGGCACTAGAATCTCTCTGTCGTTACTTGGCGCTACAGCTAAAGTCGAGCGGTGTTCGAGTCAATGCTATCCGACCTGGATTTATTGATACCGCTAGTTTTAGGGCGACATGTGGTGACTCCACCGTGGACTTATTAAAACAACGCGGATTGCTCCTCGATCCACAGGGGGCGGCTCAAGTTTGTGTAGCATTGTGTTCAGGGTGGATGGACGCTGTCACTGGTCAAGTTATTGTTGCCGATGAAGGGTGGTCTTTTGTGAGTCCAATTGCTTATCTCACAGGTGAAGGACTACCCGGTGAGTTTCCTGGGAACATCGCAGATAATTCAAGTAATAAATAGCCAACAGTGAGTAAGAGAGAGATTTCGTATCCGATGAGACATTTCCGATGGTTAGTTAAAAATATGTTGCCAGACATTTAATCATCGACTTTATTGATAGAATCGATGTATAGCTAAATTCTAAAATTCAGGAAGACCTCTAATGAACCGGAGTGAAATTTTTACCGTTCTAAAGTCAAATATGACGGCTATTATTGATGGAGTTGAAGGGGTAGAGATTAATGAAACTAACAGCATGGTGAATGATTTTGGTGCCGATTCCCTGGAGGTTGTTGAGGTTATATCGCGCACGCAGAGACAGCTGCGAATAAAAGTTCCCCGCACCAAACTCTCTCAGGTAAGCAACATTAAGGAACTGATTGATTTGTTTGAGAAAGCGGCATCTTAATGAATATGGCCAATCAAACATCAGACAACAATATCTGCCAGCCAAGGAGCGAGCAGCATCGGATTGTAGTGACAGGGATGGGAATTGTTACCACAATTGGAGAGACATCTGATGAGTACTTTGACGCAGTTGTTGCTGGTCAATCCGGTATAACCCCATGGCAGGACAAAGACTCCAGACTTTACTCTAAGTTTGGCGGTGACATGAGTGGCTTCAATTTTGACGCACATATTGAGCGAGTTGGTAAGGCATATCCATCGGATTGGATTAAGCGATCGCGCAAGCTGTCTCGTTCGGCATCCTTATCAGGACGTCTAGTTGCCGCTGCTGCCATGCAAGCCTTTTCAAAGGCTGAACTGCATAATGTCAAACTCAATTCAGAACGTTTTGGCCACGTTCTAGGGGGCAATAATCTAGGTAATTCCTACACGTTTGAGAATATTCTAGAATTTGAGGACGAACCGGATTTTATGGCTCCCCTATATGGGCTTGTGGCCTTGGATACGGATGTTTTAGCCGTAAGCTCGGAAATTTTAGGTTTGAAAGGCCCAAGTTTTACGGTTGGGGGCGCTTGTGCCAGCAGCAATTTGGCCCTGCTATCAGGGCTCGATTTAATTCGTTCCGGTCGTGCCGATGCTGTTTTGGTCTCGGGTGGCACCATGGAGTTAAGCCCTGTGTGGCTGCAGGGATGGACGCTAATTGATGCCATTTCATTTCGTTCGTTCAACGGTGAACCAACACAGGCCAGTCGACCATTTGATAAGCGACGCGAAGGCTTTGTCCCCAGTGAAGGGGCAGGCGTTGTTGTACTTGAAAGTTTAGCCAGTGCCCAAGCCCGTGGCGTACACATTTACGCCGAGTTATTGGGAGCTTCATCAACCTCTAATGCTTCGCGTCTGACGAAGCCGGGGCTAGATGGACAAATTCGTGCAATGTCCTGCGCCCTTCAGGATGCTCGAATTTGCCCCGATCAGGTTGACTATATCAATGCCCATGCCACATCAACACCCTTAGGAGACGCCAGTGAAGTAGCCGCCATCAAGCAAGTTTTTGGTGCCCACGCTTACCAAATTCCCGTTAATTCCACAAAATCGATTTTGGGGCACTGCTTGACCGCCTCCTCCATGGTTGAAATGATTACTACTATTCTCCAGATGAACCATAGCCTTGTTCACCCTACAATCAATCTTGAAGAACCCGATCCCGAGCTTGATCTAGACTTTGTTCCTCACCAAGCCCGAGAACATAAAATCGACTTTGCACTTTCTAATTCGTTTGGCTTTGGAGGCTTAAATTCATCAGTTGTGTTGGGAGCTATCAATTAAGTTGGACTCAACGGCACCCCAATGACAAGGTAATCTTTAAATCCTAAAAATATTCTGAACAAAACGTATAGAGACATCAGCAATATTAGGATGAATGGCGAGCAATCTTAAGGAAGAAATTCAATTCCTCTCGAAAACTAAAAATACTTTCTTGAGTTTGATGAAGATCCGTTTGCGATAGAAAAAAATCCATTTCGAAGAGGACATGGCTACTGGCCATCTCCTAACATCACTTCAATATCCTATTGGGAACGGATTTTAATTTCTGTTTCACAATTTTGCCCCCTTATTGTGTGAGGAAACAACGTGAGGCAACTGTATTTGCTAAAGAGTTTATGTTTAGCCGGTCTCTCATGGATTTTTATTTGTTCAATTGCCAATGCTGAATCCGTTGGATCAATAGCAAGGCCAAATGAAGAAGCTTCCGTAGCGAGTTCAGTAGATGTTTTGGAAGATTCTGCTGCAGATTGGCTATCTCAATTTTCCCCGTCTGATGATATTGATTTGCTGGTTCAGGCTGAGGCTCCGATTCAGATTATAGATGTCCAGCTTATTCCTACTGACTCAGGTGTAGATTTGTTTCTGCGGACCTCAACGGGACAGCTGTTACCGGTTTCTCCTTCTGTTGTTGAGAATGATCTGATCGCAGATATTCCCAATGCAGTCTTAGCTTTAGCGGATGGTGAACAGTTTCAATCAGTGGATCCGACGGATGATATTGCCCTGGTAACCGTTAGTAATCAACCCAATAATCAGGTGCGGGTAGTTATTACGGGGGTGAGTGAAGCTCCATTGGCTGATGTCAGTGCAGATGAAACAGGGCTGTTGTTCAGCGTTGTGCAAGCGATCGCTGATGACGTTGCTGAGGAAAGTACTCTGCGCCTCGTGGTTACAGCGGAGAAAACCCCCGAGGTTGTCCAGGATGTACCGATTAGTCTGACCGTGTTGACGGAGGACGAACTGGAAGACGCCGATATCACTAATCTTGACGGGATTGCCGGTAATACCCCTAACTTTTCCACTTTTTCAGGCGGTAGCCGCAGTTTTACCTTTTACAGTATCCGCGGTCTATCTAACTTTAATTTTGGCTCTCGGGATCCGGTGGCCTTCTACATTGACGATGTGCCTTACGACTATGGCAGTTTTATAGGCCTGGACCTACCTGATCTACAGCAGGTGGAAATTTTGAGAGGGCCACAAAACACCCTCTATGGCCGCAGTAGTCAGGCCGGTGTGGTTAACATTACTACTCGCAAGCCGACAAATGACCTATCGTTCAACGGTGCGGTTAGTTACGGCAGCGATGAAAATTTAGATCTTCGTGCTGGTGTTGGCGGTCCTATTATTGAGGATGAATTGTTTTATCGACTGTCTGGTAGCTTTGAACGGCGAGACGGATTCTATACCAATAGTTTTATACCGGATGAAGAGGTTGATGAAAAATCAGGAGTAACAGGGCGAGCACAGCTACGCTGGACGCCAACGGAAGAATGGGATATCTCTTTGAGTGCGTCCGCTGAAGAATATAAGGATGGTCTTCCTCTTGCTCTATTGGATGACGATGCCTTTAATACTGAGCTTAGCGAGAATGGGTTTACTAATCTGAGTACCAACAGTCAATCTATAAAGGTTGCTTATCTCCAGCCAGATTTTCGAGTTACGTCGATTACCAGCCGTCGGTTTTCGGACCAATCAGCAGTTGCTGATATTGATATATCAACGCTGGATGGAGGTTTTAATCCTAATGGATACGATTCAACTGTATGGACCCAGGAATTACGGTTGCAATCTCCAGAAGCTGCGGACCAGCTGGAGTGGATTGTGGGGGGCTATTTTGAATCTAGGGAGTTCGACAATAACGGATCTACATTGGCTTTTGGCGATGATGCACCACTTATCTTTGGGCCGACGACGATTCCAGGATCAAGCCTCACCCTTTCAACAGATTCCCTCAGCACAACTTGGGCTGCATTTGGCCAGGTGAGCTATCGTCCGATCGATCCCTTAAGTCTGACCGTTGGCTTGCGATATGAAAATAATGACAGTAAGATTTCACGCGTTGACCGGGTTTTTCGGATTCCAGGATTTCCTGATACTACACTGTTTGAGCTTAATGATATCGAACAAAGCTCTGATGCCCTCCTGCCAAGGTTCGCAGTGGACTATCGCTTGAGTCCTGAAGTCACGATATATGGAACCATTGCGCGAGGTTATCGGCCAGCAGGAGTCAATAATTTAACTGATAATGAGGCCTCTTTACGCTTTAATGCTGAGCGTTCCTGGAACTTTGAAGTGGGTGCGAAAACCGTCTGGTTTGATGATCGTCTGGGTGTAAATCTCTCATTTTTCCATAACCCTGTGGATAATTTTCAAGTCGCTACGTTTGATCCATTTACGCTACTTGCGACTGGTGTCACCAATGCCGATGTTAGTATTACGGGGCTAGAATTTGATGTGAGGGCCACTCCTGTCGAAGGGTTAGATTTTATAGCGGGATTAGGCCTTATCGATGCTGAATTTACCAACTTTCCCAATCAAAATTTTGATGGCAACAGTCTGCCCTTTGCCCCAGATCTGACTTACAATGTGGCGGCTCAGTATCGCGCACCGTTTGGGTTGTTCACTCGATTAGAACTACAGGGTGTTGGCGAGACATTTTTTAATGAAGGAAACACCATACGGCAAGAGCCCTACGCAGTGGTTAATGCTCGCCTTGGTTATGAGTTTGATCAGTCTGGCATTTATCTCTTTGCCAATAATTTGTTTGATACCCGATACATTGCTCAAGCCTTTGATATTGGCGTGGGGCAAGCCGGGGGCTTTGGTCCTCCATCTACCTATGGCGTGCAGTTTAGGTCTAGTTTCTAAATGAACAATCGCCTACAAGCTAATAAATTGGCACTATTAAGTAGCCTGTACATCTCACAGTATATTTCGCTGATGTTTTTTGTGCAGGCGATTCCTGTTTTTATGCGAGAGCAGGGAGCTTCATTGGAGTCAATTGGGCTGATTTACTTACTAGCTCTACCCATATTACTGAAGGTATTGTGGTCTCCCTTTATTGATCGCTATGGCTACACTCGCTGGGGCCACTACCGTTTTTGGATTATTACGTTTCAGCTGCTGTTGGCGGCTGTGGCGGCTGTGTGTGCATTTGTGAGTCTCCAAAGCAACTTTATATTGCTATATGGGTTACTTATGGTGATGTCCACACTGGCGGCTAGCCAGGACATTGCTACAGATGCTTTGGCTGTAGGACTATTGACTCCTTCGGAGCGGGGTTGGGGTAATGGCATTCAGATGGCAGGCAACTATTTAGGAGGCATGCTGGGCGGTGGGGTTATGTTGGTTTTACTCAACCAACTGGGCTGGGAACGAAGTCTGTTCGCCTTGGCACTGATGGTGGTGGTGGCGCTAGTTCCCATCTTGCGCCATCGGGAAAAGCTACCTCCGAAAAAGGCTACCGATAAGGCTACTAATGTTTGGCTGGATTTAGTTCACTTTTACCGTCGCCCTGGGATGTGGCGTTGGCTAATGTTGTTAACGCTTTATGTTATTGGTGGCAATATGGCGGCGAGTATGTTTCGACCTCTTTTAGTGGATGTTGGATTATCTCTGACTGATATTGGTTGGTTGTTGGGGGTTGTAGGCAATGGGGCGAGCATTTTCGGGGCGGTGGTATCAGGTCTATTGGTAGTTTCCCTGGGGCGTAAGCGATCGCTTTTGGTTTTTGGCCTATTTCAAATTCTTGCTATTTTGATTTGTTTGTTGCCTGCTGCCGGGGTGAGCAATCGTCCAATATTGTATTTTGTCATCATTGTTGCGGGTTTTGCTAGTAGCGCCGTTTTCACGGTATCATCCACGGTGATGATGGACAAGAGTCGCTTAGCCATGGCGGGAACAGAGTATACTGCTCAAACATCGATGGTGTATTTTGGCTCTTTTTTGGCTGCCGGCATTAGCGGTTTTATAGCCTCAAAAATTGGCTATCAGGGATTGTTTGGAGTGAGTGCGGCATTGGCATTGCTAGCGGTTATTTTAATTAGTCGAGTATCGCTATTGGCTTATGAGGAGTAAGCCAATAGCGATACCGCTAAAGTTGTGGCTGTTTGTTTGAATAAATAGGTAGGTGTTCGAGATTTCTTACAAAAGACTTTGACGGAATGGCCTGATTTTAGGTGGTTATTCAAAATCTATTCTGTAACTAATTCTGCATGGGCACTTAAATTATCTGAGACCTTGCACCATTCTCAATCAGGGATGCATCGTTTCATAGCGGACAACAATCTGGAAAAAAGGGTGTAGAAAAACGTATCAATGCCTGATTTGGCTTGTCGAGACTGGTGCAAGATCTGAGCTATCATAATGCTACAGCTTACAGCTCGACGGAGTGTAGCAACGACGGAGTGTAGTAACCATGACAAAAGTGACCGTTGACCTTGGTCCAGTGCAGGAAACTCTGCTGATTCCCCTATTAGGACGAGCCGTAGAAACTAGAAAAGACAATGGTCTCATCCACGATGAAAAGGCCGTTCATATTGTTGAGTCGCTAGATTACGATTTCTCAAAGTGGGAAAAATCTAAGTCTCTTAGTGGGGCTACGATACGAACCCGCATGTTTGATGACGACGTGCAGAGCTTTTTAGCCGATTATCCCACCGGAACTGTTGTTGAAATTGGCTGTGGTCTCAATACGCGATTTGAACGGTTAGACAACGGGCAGGCTCAATGGTTTGATTTGGACCTCCCTGATTCGCTAGCGCTAAGGCGACAGTTTTTTCAAGATCAGCCCCGTCGCACCATGCTAGAAGCGAGCGTTTTAGAAACCGACTGGATGGAACCTGTCGCAGCGACAGGTGGTCCCTGGTGCTTTATTTCTGAAGCGGTAATCATCTATTTAGAAACCGCCCAGGCACGTCAGGCTATCACCCAGATTGCCAATCGTTTTCCAGGGGCCTGGCTGCTCACTGACACCACATCTCAAAAAATGGTCGATAGCCAACCCACCCACGATGCCATGAAATACATGTCCCAAGAGAGCTGGTATCGCTGGGTTTGTGACGATCCCTACGAGATTGAGGCGTGGGCCAATCTGCAACTGATTCAATCACGCACCTTTTTAGATGCAGACGCAGACCTAATGCAACATGCACCTTGGTCCATAAGATTTTTTGTCCGCTGGGTACCTTGGCTAATGCGTAACACGGTCGGCGGCTATCGTCTCAATCGCTTTATAGTAAAAAGCTAACTGAGATCTTGCACCATTCTCAATCAGGGATGCATTGTTGCATAGCGGACAAAAATCTGGAAAAAGGGCGTAGAAAAACGTAGAAGACGGTGATAAAACTATGCTTCATCACGCCCAAGCTCTAGTGTATAGTCTGATTTCCCTGATGCCCAGCGTCTATTGTCGGTGTAAAAAACAATCGCTTACTACATGATGGACGCAAGCTCAAAGACCTGTCTGGCAGTTTAAAGCGAGACTTACAGGTATACCTTGAGGGGATAGACTACCCGTTGACAATGTCTTGGTTTTGGCTAGAGCGAGCAGGCCATAAATGAGAGTTGCGCTTTGTGACCTCCACCTATCTTACTCAGGCGTTTATCTCGTTCATTTGGGGCGTAAACGCTGGGTCATTGAAGGATTTTTCAAAACCGCTAAACATCCGTTTGGGCTGCATTGCTTCGGTCAAGGCACTAAAATCGGTGTGTATCGCTGGCTCATTTTGTTGCTAATCGTTTACTTACTCGCCCATCGGGTTGATTTGTGGTCTTAGCAGCCATATCGATTAGATTGGAAGGCTACCGCTCGGTTGACCCTTAAGAGACTGTTGCCGTCTGTACTCTGGGCGGAACTGCTCAACCAAATCAAGCTCCATGCTGATATCGCGGCTCATTTTGGCTTTGAAATTATCATCAAATCAATGCCAGATTTGGCTTGTCGAGACTGGTGCATGATCTGAGCTATCCGTCTGGGATAATAAAAGATCCGTTTGACGCATGTTGTGTTAACTGTGATTAGCTATGATTATTACACTTTAAAGCTGTCCTATGGCTAATCAACCCTTTTCTCAACTGCCTACTGGTGTCTGGAGTATTATGTCTCCAGTTAAAGGGCGAGCTGCTACTGCGATCTCACTTGGGGTCCTGAGCGCCTTTAGTAGCCTTACTTCGTTATTAACAATTCCCTTTATTGCTGCAGAGCTATTATCGGACACGCCAGCTCCAGGCGTCGTTTGGCGTTGGGTTGGGTTGGCGCTGGGGCTGGTTGTGATTGCTTTTACATCTCGCATTTTTTCGTTTAGAGTGTCTCACGTTGGGGCCTTTAATCTGGAGGTAATTTTGCGAATGGCCCTGGCCGATCACTTAGCCCAAGTGCCTCTTGGTTACGTCATTACTACTGGCTCAGGGGCTGTCAAAAAGTTGGTGCAAGATGATGTTAAAGCTCTCCACGCCTTTGTTGCTGATAGCGTTCCGCACATAGGACAGGTCTGTACGATACCGATCATCTCTTTAATCGCTGTGCTGATTGCCGATTGGCGCTTAGGTCTGGTGACCCTGGCCATATTGCCTGTGGGACTGATTTTTATTAAATTTGCTCTAAAAGACTATGAGGAACAACGAGATGCCTATGACCATGCCAGTGAGAAAATCAACAGTGTGATCATTGAGTTTGTTCAGGGCATGCAGGTGGTGCGCACATTTGATGACGGTAGCAGCTCATTTGCACGTTTTCAGGCTGCCCTCGATACCTTTACTCAAACCCTGCGGGACTGGAATGATAAAAACCGATTTGCTGCCCGTTTAGGTTCTCTCTTATTTGAACCGCTACCCACACTGGTCGTTGTTTCTGTTGTTGGGTCCTGGTTGGTATCCCAGGGAAGTCTTACTATACCGAGATTTTTAGTTTTTCTATTAGTAGCACCCCGCTTATGTGGCGCATTTAGGCCGATTTTCGCCCTTGCCTATATGATTAATCAGGCCAATGCTGGAGCGATGCGGATTTGTACTGTGTTAGCGGAACCGGCGTTGCCACAGCCATCACAACCGCAACAGCCTGCGGATGCCTCTATCTCTTTTAATAGTGTTACGTTTGCCTATGGTGACGGCAAGTCGGCGTTGCAAGATATAACTCTGAGTTTACCAGTGGGCAGCGTAACTGCTCTGGTGGGGCCATCGGGGGCTGGTAAAACCACTCTGGCCCGCCTGATTCCTCGATTCTGGGATATTAATGAGGGAGCGATTGAAATTGGCGGTGTAGATATTCGTCAGATTACGTCAGACACGTTAATGTCCTGGGTCTCTTTTGTTTTTCAAGACACCTTTTTGTTGCAAGACACTGTTTTTAACAACATTAAAATCGGTCGTCCCCAGGCTACCCGAAAAGAAGTGGAAGCTGCCGCTCAGGCGGCCCAGGCCCATGGATTTATTCTTGATTTGCCCCTGGGGTATGACACCTTAGTAGGGGAACGGGGGGGACAGCTGTCAGGAGGACAGCGGCAGCGCATTACCATTGCCCGCGCTATTCTCCAAGATAATCCAATTGTAGTTTTGGATGAAGCCACGGCTTTTGCCGATCCGGAAAATGAAGCGTTGATTCAAGCTGCGATCGCAGCCCTTACCCAAGACAAAACCTTGATTGTTGTTGCTCACCGCCTGGCCACCATCACCCAGGTTGATCAAATTGCTGTACTGGATCAAGGTCGTCTAGTCGAGTTGGGGAAACATGAGCAATTGCTCGCCGCCGATGGTCTTTATGCCCGATTATGGGCGCGACATCAAGCTGCCCAAGATTGGGGCTTAGGCAAAAAGCAATCGAAGCGGACACGGACAAACGCATCTACATCTATGAATACTCTGTAGTTGAATAATCAGGTAAACAACAATGCTAGCTACCTATCGTCGCATGATGGATGCAGCGGGATCCCATCGGCCCCAGCTACAAAGAGCTTTGCGGTTATCGGTGATCGCATCGATTATTCAAGGCATTATTTTTGCCCTTTTCTTTCCATTGCTATCCGCCCTAATGGCATCTCCTTTAGATATGCAGCGGGTTTGGTTCTTACTGGCGCTGTTTACGGTTCTCGTTATGGTTGAAGGGGGATTACGCTGGCGAGAGATGGACTTTGAATGGCTGACCTCTGCAGATATGGCCCATGAGTTGCGGTGCCGGTTGGCAGAGAAGCTACGGCAAATGCCCCTGGAAGAACTTAATCGCCGACAATCAGGGGATCTCAATATCGTCATGAGTGGCAATGTCAATGAAATTGTCCTCTGGATTGGCAGTTTAGCGACATTGACGATTCAGACTGTGATTGTACCGTTGATAACGGTATTGGTAACCTTCTTTATCGACTGGCGACTGGCGATTTCGCTGTTGTTAACCTTTCCCTTATCCATTCCAATTTATCGCTACACCCGAGATTTAGCCAGAGTGTCACTGCGAGATAACACTGCTGCAGATGCTGAGACCGCCTCACGAATTGTTGAGTATGCCCAAGGATTACCGGTGCTCAAATCGACTGGGCAAGTGGGAGCACGTTCGGAACTTTTGCAAACAGCTGTGGAACATCAGAGAAAGGTTCAAACTAAGGGTGAGCGTTTGATGACGCTACCCTTGGTATCCGTATCAACCCTGGTAGAAGTGGGTATCTTAGTGCTGATTAGCCTAGGGATTTTATTTATTTTTCAGGGCAGCCTTTCAATCCCAGTTCTACTTGCCCTAATTGTTATTGCCATGCGCTTTACTGAACCCCTTTCATTGCTGTTGGGCCTGACCAGCGTCCTGGATATGATGGAAATCGGCATCGAACGGGTTCAAGCGATCATGGCAATTCCTGCTTTGCCCATGCTCGCCCCGGCCACCCAGCTAACTCAGTTTGACATTACCTTTGAGCATGTATCCTTTCAGTATGCTCAACAGCAAGAGTGGGCGCTGAAAAATGTCTCTTTTCAGCTGCCGTCTAAATCTTTAACCGCTTTGGTAGGGCCATCCGGTAGTGGGAAAACCACTATCACTCGATTAATTACTCGGTTTGCCGATGCCCAACAAGGAGCGATACGCATTGGCGATGTGGATGTGCGTCAAGTAGATCCGAACCATTTGATGCGAGCCATTTCAGTCGTATTTCAGGATGTGTATCTGTTTGACGACACTATCCTCAACAATATTCGCATGGCCAAACCTGATGCCACTGATGTGGAGGTGGAAGCAGCAGCTAGAGCCGCTAACTGTCATGATTTTATTATGAGATTAGCCCATGGCTACGACACCCGTATTGGTGAAATTGGCGGCACCCTGTCGGGGGGAGAACGTCAGCGGGTTTCCATTGCGCGGGCGATTCTCAAAGATGCGCCAATTGTGCTGTTGGATGAACC
>ERZ1740070.94-NODE-94-length-62250-cov-7.745124_pt1 | contig 62250 bp, 60 predicted proteins | sample MGYA00581734_ERZ1740070 | MGnify/ENA primary metagenome ERZ1740070 (study PRJEB43018, sample SAMN04849744) | marine metagenome | isolation source: floating plastic debris | place: Pacific Ocean | collected 2008-09-01 | study: EMG produced TPA metagenomics assembly... | reverse complement strand
GTTCCAGAATTGGTGGAGCGCGTGAAATCAACACTGGTGACGCGTTCAACCGGGGCAGGTCTGGTGTTAAATGCGCGCCAGGAAGAGGCTGTGAGAGAAGCTCGTGACAGAATCAAGCGGTCGTTGTCATTCACAATAAATGGCATTGAGTTTTATGATCTTGCATCAGTGGAATTGCGGCTGGGAATCTTCGCGTTGGAACGCCTTGTCGGTCGCGTGGATGTTGAAGATGTGTTAGACAACGTGTTTTCGAGCTTTTGCATCGGGAAATGAGGAGTGTTTCACGTGAAACAATTTGACTTCGATGTACTTGTCGTTGGTGGTGGCCACGCCGGTTGCGAAGCTGCACACGCTGCTGCGCGGTCCGGTGCCAAGACGGCGTTGGTCACATTGAATGAAGCTGGCATTGGAGTGATGTCATGCAACCCAGCTATTGGTGGTTTGGGTAAAGGTCACCTTGTTCGAGAAATCGATGCGTTAGATGGGGTTATGGGCCGAGTTGCCGACAAGGCTGGCATCCAGTTTCGTCTGTTAAATCGGCGCAAAGGACCAGCCGTACAGGGCCCGCGGGCGCAAGCGGATCGCGCGATTTATCGAAATGAAATGTTGCGCGAAACCAAGCAACGCGAAAACCTACAAATTGTCATTGGTGAAGTCGAAGATCTGATCATTGAGAAGAATAAGGTGTCTGGCATTGTTTTGGCAGGTGGCGAAAAGGTTACCTCAAACTCGGTCATCCTCACCACTGGTACGTTTCTGCGTGGTGTGATCCACATTGGCGACCGGCAAATACCGGGCGGTCGAATGGGAGAGAAGCCTTCGACCAAGCTTGCTGATCGCCTGTATTCTTTTGATTTAGCGCTTGGGCGCTTGAAAACCGGTACGCCTCCAAGGTTGGATGGGCGGACAATTGATTGGGACAGTTTAGGTACGCAGCCCGGTGATGATGAACCGGTCATGTTTTCTTTCATGTCTGAAATGCCCAGCGCGCCACAAGTGTCTTGCGGGATCACAGAAACAAATGAGAAAACGCACGATATTATACGGGCCAATTTGGAACGATCAGCAATGTACGGTGGCCACATCGAGGGTGTGGGTCCGCGATACTGTCCTTCTATAGAAGACAAGGTTGTGCGGTTTGCGGATAAGACCTCGCATCAGATCTTCCTGGAACCCGAAGGTGTGAATGACCATACGGTTTATCCAAATGGTATTTCGACGTCTTTGCCTGAAGATATTCAAGAAGATTACGTTCATTCGATTAAGGGGCTTGAGCAGGCTACAATTCTGCAACCGGGTTACGCGATTGAGTATGATTATGTCGATCCGCGGTCGTTGAACCTTTATCTCTCCTTGAAAGGCCTTTCTGGGCTGTATCTCGCAGGACAGATCAACGGGACGACTGGGTACGAAGAAGCAGCAGCGCAAGGTTTGGTGGCTGGTTTGAACGCTGCTAGGCGTGCGAAGAACCTCGATCCGGTGACCTTCAGTCGTGCGGATAGTTATATCGGTGTGATGATTGATGATTTGACGTCTAGAGGGGTTACGGAACCCTACCGTATGTTCACATCGCGTGCCGAGTACCGTTTGTCCTTGAGGGCGGATAACGCAGATCAGCGATTGACGCAGATGGGTGTTGGATTGGGTTGCGTCTCAGCTGAACGTCGACGCCAGTTTGAGGCTAAGATGGAACGCCTAGAAGCAGCGAAAACATGTTTGGATGCCATGCAGGTGACATCATCTCAGCTGGCAGAGGCTGGTTTGCCTGTCTCAAAAGATGGGTCCAGAAGAAGCGGTTTCGAAGCGCTCGCTATAGAGGCGGTAACTTGGGACGTATTGGAACAGCTTAATTCTGACCTTGGTGGTTTCGACGTGGCGACGAAAGATCAGTTGTCAAAGGATGCGCTCTATTCAAATTACATAGAGCGGCAGAAGAAAGATATTGAGGCTCTGCGTCGGGATGAAGCGCAAGCCATCCCAGAAATTTTTGATTTCAATGTCGTGAATGGTCTGTCCAACGAGCTCAAACAAAAGCTAACCTCAGCGCGGCCATCGAATATTGCTCAGGCGTCTCGGATCGATGGTATGACACCCTCAGCCTTACTTTTAGTTTTGTCGAGTTTACGTCGGATGCAATCGCAGGCTCGTGCGGTTGGATGAATGTTTCACGTGAAACACAGGAAAAGCTAGAGCTTTATCACGGTCTCCTCAAAAAGTGGAATCCGCGGATCAATCTGGTTTCGCCAACAACCTTAAGCGATGCGTGGGAACGCCACTTCCTGGATTCTCTTCAAGTGTTTTCTCTGGCTCCGTCCAAACTGGAGTTTTGGGCCGATTTTGGATCAGGCGGGGGATTTCCTGGTGCCGTTGTTGCTATCGCGCTGAACGACAAATCGCCTAGTGCGAAGGTCACACTGGTGGAAAGCGACCAAAGGAAGGCCACGTTTTTGCGCACTGTTTCACGTGAAACAAAGGTACCCATGACCATTGTTTCTGAAAGAGTAGAGCACATTGAAACGCTGAAGAGCGATGTGATTAGTGCAAGAGCTCTTGCACCCCTAGACGCGCTGCTCGAAATGACTGCATTGCACCTGCGGGAGGGAGGAACAGCACTATTTCCGAAGGGCGAAAACTGGCGGGAAGAGGTAGCCACAGCTGAAAAGCGATGGCACTTTTCCTGGCATGGGCATAAAAGTGTGACCAATCCAAATGCCGTAGTTTTGGAAATCGGAGAGCTTTCCCGTGCATGACCCGACGCGTCCAGTTGGCCCCAAGATCGTTGCTATCGCAAACCAGAAGGGCGGTGTTGGCAAGACGACAACGGCAATAAATTTTGCATCGGCTTTGGCAGAGCTTAACCAAAATGTTCTTCTGGTAGATCTTGATCCGCAAGGCAACGCGTCCACTGGTCTTGGGCTTTTACCGGAAGACCGGCGCGCCACAACGTATGACTTGCTGCTGGATGACTTCCCACTCAGCGCGATTATCGCCAAGACGGAGCAGGAGAATCTCAGTATCGTTCCATCCACTACAGATCTGAGTTCTGCCGACATCGAACTGATCGCCAATGAAAAGAGGAGCTTTTTACTCCACGACGCGCTTCGTCAAACGGAAATGGACCGCTTTGGATTCGATTATATCCTCATCGATTGTCCGCCTTCGCTTAATCTATTGACCGTGAACGCGATGGTTGCTGCCAACTCTGTGCTGGTTCCTCTACAAAGCGAGTTCTTCGCTCTAGAAGGACTTAGCCAACTTATGCTGACGATCCGAGAAGTACGGCAGACCGCCAATCCTAATCTCAGGATCGAAGGTGTTGTGCTGACAATGTATGATGCGCGGAATAATTTATCCCAACAGGTCGAGTCCGACGCGCGCGATAACCTGGGAGACCTGGTTTTCGAAACGATCATCCCGCGAAATGTTCGGGTCAGTGAAGCGCCATCCTATGCGATGCCTGTACTGACCTATGATACCAATTCCAAAGGCGCGCTGGCGTATCGCGCCATGGCCAAAGAGTTTCTTGGCAGACATACAGCAATGACAGAGGCATGAGGCCGAGCATATGACAGAGAAAAAAGAACCACGTCGTGGACTGGGTCGCGGCCTGTCCGCTTTGATGGCAGATATCGAACCGACGGCTGAGACGCCAACAACACCCACTCGATCTGTGCGGACCCTGCCGATTGATCAGCTTTCGCCGAACCCAGATCAGCCGCGTCGTCAGTTCAATGCAGATGCGCTGGAAGAGCTTACCAATTCAATTCGGACCAAAGGCATTATTCAGCCGCTGATCGTACGTCAAAAATCCACTGGCGCATCAGATTACGAGATCGTTGCCGGCGAACGTCGTTGGCGCGCAGCGCAAGCCGCAGGTGTGCATGATGTCCCAGTGGTTGTCCGTGAGTTCTCGGATGAAGACGTGCTGGAAATTGCGATTATTGAAAACATTCAACGAGCTGATCTGAACCCAATCGAAGAAGCAGCCGGTTACGAACAGTTGATGACGCGTTTTGGCCATACGCAGGAAAAGCTGGCGACGGCGCTTGGAAAAAGCCGCAGCCATATCGCGAACTTGTTGCGATTGTTAAACCTGCCGAATGAGGTTCAGGGATTTGTACAAAATGGTGATCTATCTGCCGGACACGCGCGGGCGCTTGTGACGACATCTGATCCTGTCGCTTTGGCAAAAGACGTGATCAAAAAAGGTCTGTCGGTTCGCGAAACGGAAAAGCTGGCAAAGGCAATTACCGAAGGGGTGGGAACGGCTTCCTCAGGGTCCAAACCAAAGACACCAAAAACAAGTAAGGATGCCGATACTGTTGCGTTAGAGGGAGATCTTTCCGCAGCATTGGGCATGAAGGTAACGATCAACCACGGCGCAGGGCAAGAAGGGGGTTCGCTAACTGTGTCTTATGACCGCCTGGAAGATCTTGTTTTGTTGTGTGGTTTGCTGAGTGCTGCACGTTAATCACGCTGCAGCGCATTGAGAGATGATGTGGTTTAACAAGGGACGCCCCTTATCAGTGGCGCCAATTCGGTTCTCGGTCTGCCAGACGTAGTTTTCGGACAACAGCCGTTTGAAGCGATCCCAGTCCATAACACTCTTAATATCGCCTACATCTAGACCTTCGGACAGACGCAGACCCATGATAAGGCGTTCCTCCGCAACATCTTGGGCATCAAGTGAGAATCTTGTTTTCTCTCCGCTCGTTTCGACAGCGTAGCGCAACCAAGCCTCCGGTTGCTTGTAATGCTCCGTTGACCAGCGAGTGCCATTTACCGTTAGCCGGCCATGCGCACCCGGTCCGACGCCAACATAATCACCACCACGCCAGTAGATCAGGTTATGCTTTGATTCATCGCCTGGCCGTGCGTGATTGGAAACCTCGTAGCTTTCCAGACCAGCGTCTTTGCAAAGCCTTTGCGTGATCTCGTATAACTCTGCTCCGATATCGTCGGTTGGCAGACCTTTCAGCAATCCGCGCTGAGCCCGGTCCCAAAACGCGGTGCCTTCTTCGATCGTGAGCTGATAGAGCGACAGATGATCAATCGCCAGGTCCAACGCCTCGGCCAGCTCCTCTGTCCATGCATCTACTGTTTGGTTCTGACGCGCGTAGATCAAATCGAAACTCACCCGGTCAAAGAACCTACGCGCAACACCAAACGCAGCGCGAGCTTCCTCTGCGGTGTGCAAGCGACCGAGCTTTTTCAGATCCCCGTTGTTTAGAGCCTGTACACCCATGGAAACGCGATTGACGCCAAGCTGTGCGTAACCTTCAAATCGATGCGCTTCGACTGAGGTTGGATTTGCCTCAAGTGTAATTTCGATGTCGTTGGCGAAGTTCCAAACAGACCGGGCAGCGGTGAGAACCGCATCCACGGTGGATGGCTCCATCAGGCTTGGCGTGCCGCCGCCGAAGAAGATTGATGATAAGACGCGGGGCCCCGTTTCTTGGCCGTAGCGTAGGATCTCAGACGCAAGGGCGTCCGCCCAAACGGTTTGGTCCACGGCCGTTCTGACGTGACTGTTGAAATCGCAGTAGGGACATTTCGCAGCGCAAAAGGGCCAATGGACATAGAGGCCAAAGCCGCGGTCTTGCCACAGCTCAGGCAAAGCACCCCGCCACAAACTTGCGGAACGCATCGGCCCGGTGGCTGATCTTGTTCTTTTCCCAGCGATCCATTTCTCCGAAAGTCATATTATAGCCATCGGGTTGGAATACTGGATCGTACCCGTGACCTTGGTCACCACGCATCGGCCAGACGATTTGTCCTTCCATGGTGCCGGGAAACACGTCGTCATGCCCGTCTGGCCAAGCAAGAACCAGGGTACAGCAAAACCGCCCCGTGAAAGGCCCCGTTTGGCCCGTTTTCATGATGGCATTGTGCGTCTTTTCCATCGCCATGACAAAGTCGCGACCCGTCTCTGTTTCTGCCCAATCCGCGGTATAGACACCGGGGGCACCGTCCAAAACGTCGACCTCTAGACCGCTATCATCCGACAAAGCGGGCAACCCTGTGGCCTGCGCTGCAGCGTGCGCCTTGATGCGTGCGTTTTCGACAAAAGTTGTGCCGTCTTCGACAGGCTCCGGCAGGTCCATTTCTGCTGCTCCGACAACAGTGACACCATAGTCTTTCAAGAGATCAGCGATCTCTTCAAGCTTACCTTGGTTGTGGGTCGCCACCAACAGGCGGTTACCCTTAAACTTGCGGGTCATTGTGCCGCCTGAAGCTGCATTGCGACGAGCTCCTGCACGCCTGCGTCAGCCAGATCAAGAAGCTGTGTCATCTGATCCCGCGAGAACGTTGCGCCCTCTGCAGACATCTGGACCTCAATCAATTGCCCGTCACCGCGCATGATAAAGTTGCCATCAACGCCTGCTTCGCTGTCTTCTGGATAATCCAGATCAAGTACGGCCTGTCCTGCATACATACCGCAACTCACAGCTGCTACTGGAGAAATCAGCGGATCAGTCGTCAGATCACCGGCTTTCATAAGGGCATTCACAGCAAGACGAAGAGCCACCCAACCACCGGTGATCGAGGCGCAGCGAGTGCCGCCATCGGCTTGAATCACATCACAATCGACAGTGATCTGACGTTCCCCAAGTGCGACGCGATCAACGCCAGCACGCAAACTGCGCCCAATTAGTCTCTGAATCTCTACTGTCCGGCCCTGTTGCTTTCCAGCAGAGCTTTCGCGGCGCATGCGGCTTGTCGTCGATCGTGGCAACATCCCATATTCCGCCGTGACCCAGCCGAGGCCTGATCCTTTAATGAAGGGAGGAACTCGGTCTTCGACTGTTGCGGTGCACAGGACATGGGTATCGCCCATGCGGATCATGCACGATCCTTCCGCGTGTTTGCTGATCCCGGTTTCGATTGAAACCGCGCGCATTTCGCTTAATTTTCGTCCTGACGGTCGCATGGCAATTCCTTTTATGTGCCGTGTACGGATACAGGCAGGCTTTCACGTTTCGCAACCCTATAGTCCGTCAGTAATGAGGTGACGATTGAACGACGGATCAAAACTACTGGATGAGCTTAACGACAGATCTCGCGATGTGTTTCGCAAGGTTGTCGAAGGGTATCTGTTCAATGGCGAACCCGTTGGATCGCGAACTTTGACACGCACGCTTGATGAAAAAGTGTCTGCGGCGACCATCCGCAATGTCATGCAGGACCTGGAGCTTCTTGGTCTTCTTGACAGTCCGCATGTCAGCGCGGGCCGCATCCCGACACAATTAGGGTTGCGCATGTTTGTCGATGGTCTTTTAGAGGTGCGAGACCTGGATCAAGAAGATCGCGACAAGATCGATGCGACTGTGAACAGCAACAGCCAGGATGTTGCGTCAGTTCTCGACCGGGTTGGATCGGCTTTGTCCGGTGCAACGCATGGCGCGTCGCTTGTTTTGACGCCCAAACACGAAGACGCCATCAAACATATAGAATTCGTGCCAGTTGGCGGTGATCAGGCCTTGGTCGTTTTGGTGTTCGAAGACGGCCATGTCGAAAACCGGTTGTTCACGCCTCCACCGGGTCAAACACCAAGTTCGATGAGGGAAGCGGCGAACTTTTTGAATGCCTTGGTTGAGGGAAAAACCCTTTCGGAACTTCGACGCACGATCATGGCTGATATCAATGCGCGCAGGCAAGAGCTAAACTCTTTGGCCGCAACTCTTGTCGAAAAAGGCATGGCTATTTGGGATGACAACGGTGACACCTCTGAACGTCTGATCGTGCGGGGCAGATCCAATCTTTTGGGGGATGACACCCACGCGGAAGAGTTGGAACGCATCAAGGTTCTGTTCGATGATCTGGAGCGCAAGCGAGATATTGCCGAATTTTTAGAACTCACCGAAGAAGGTGATGGTGTGCGCATTTTTATCGGCTCTGAGAACAAACTTTTCTCACTTTCGGGTTCCTCTTTGGTTGTGTCTCCATATATGAACGCTGATCGAAAGATCGTCGGTGCTGTTGGGGTCATCGGACCCACGCGTCTGAATTACGGACGGATTGTGCCGATTGTCGACTATACAGCGCAGCTCGTCGGAAGATTGCTCGGCGACCGCAATCAAGGAAAGTAAGATGGCCGAAACGGATCACACAAAAGATTTTCTGGAAAGCCTGGCCGAGGCCGAGGCAGAAGAAAACGCGGCGTTTGAAGAAGAAATTACCGAAGAAGACGCCGATCTTGATGCGCTACGTGCTGAACGGGACGATCTAAAAGACAAATTCATGCGGGCTTTGGCTGACGCCGAAAATGCGCGAAAAAGGTCCGATAAAGACCGTCGTGAAGCGCATCAGTATGGTGGCTCTCGTTTGGCGCGCGATCTGCTTCCTGTGTACGACAACCTTCAACGTGCCTTGGATGCGATTCCCGAAGATCAGCGCGAAGCGTCGAAAGCGTTCATCGAAGGCGTTGAACTCACGATGCGAGAGCTTTTGAACGTGTTCAGCAAGCACGGCGTGACGGCGATCAAGCCAGAGGTTGGTGACAAGTTTGATCCGCAGCAGCATGAAGCCATGTTCGAAGCACCACTTCCGGGCACTCAGGCTGGCGACATCATTCAGGTCTCTGCCGAAGGGTTCATGCTGTATGACCGCCTGCTGCGCCCCGCGCAAGTTGGCGTCAGCTCAATGCCGAAATCTTAATCGCCGTTCACCGACGCTTTCAGGTCATACAGAGCCTGTAGCGCCTCAATCGGTGTCATTTGATCAGGGTGCATGTCTTTGATCTGCGCTTCGACTTGGGATGGTTCCGCTGATTTGGCCGTGCTAGGATCACTTGCCACGGCAGAAAACAAAGGAAGATCGTCGATCAGTGCCTTCGGCGATGTGTTTTCGCGCTCACCTTTTTCCAGTGCGTCGAGGACAGACCGTGCGCGCGTGATAACTGCAGGTGGCAATCCAGCAAGTTGTGCCACTTGAACACCATAAGAACGATCTGCGGCTCCTTCGCGGACTTCGTGCAGAAAAATCACCTCTCCGTCCCATTCACGAACGGCAACTGTCGCGTTGCTGACGCCCTCCAGTTTTGCAGCAAGCGCAGTTAACTCGTGATAGTGGGTCGCAAAAAGCGCACGTACTTGGTTGACCGACTGCAAGTGCTCAAGCGTGGCCCATGCAATGGACAAGCCGTCATACGTAGCTGTCCCGCGCCCGATCTCGTCAAGAATGACCAGCGCTTTGACATCAGCTTGATTCAGAATTGCGGCAGTTTCGACCATTTCCACCATGAACGTAGACCGCCCCCGGGCAAGATCGTCCGATGCACCCACCCGGCTGAACACCTGACTGACGATCCCGATATGCGCTTTGGCTGCGGGCACGAAAGACCCCATTTGCGCGAGCAAGGCGATTAACGCGTTCTGACGAAGATACGTGGATTTACCGGCCATGTTTGGTCCGGTGAGTAGGGTTATCGCCGCAGCATCGTTTTCGGCCGACAATTCGCAATCATTCGCGACAAAACTACCACCGCCCTGAACACGCAACGCGCGTTCCACAACGGGATGCCTGCCGGACGTGATCTCAAAGGCACGGCTTTCGTCCACCTTTGGGCGGCACCAATCTTGGTCCGCCGCAAGATCGGCCAGTGCGGTTGCCAGGTCGAACTCTGCCAGTGCAGATGAAACTGCGTTCAGGGCACCCTGTTCTGCCAAAATGGCGGTAATTAGTACGGAATAGAGACGCTTTTCGATCTCAAGCGCTTCACCACCTGCGTTAAGAATTCGGCGTTCTAGCTCGGACAATTCGACGGTAGTGAACCGGATTTGGTTCGCGGTTGTCTGGCGGTGAATGAAGGTTTCGTTCAACGGTGGGGCCATCATCTTTTCCGCGTGAGTGGCCGTTGTTTCGATGAAGTAGCCTAGAACGTTGTTGTGCTTGATTTTGAGCGATGTCACACCCGCAAGATCAGCGTATTTGACTTGCAACCCGGCAACAACGCCACGCCCTTCGTCTTGCAACGTGCGGGCTTCGTCCAAAGCGGTATTGTAGCCCTCTGCAATAAACCCTCCGTCGCGCGACAAAAGAGGAGGTTCCGCGACAAGCGCATCCTGCAGCAAGGCCAGAAGGTCATTGTGGCCGGTCAGAGACATCTGAGCATCTGCCAAGACAGGCGGGAGAGTTTCCGCTTCAAGCGTTTCCGCAATTGTTGCCGCTTGTTCCAATGTATTCCGGACGGACGCCATGTCGCGCGGGCCGCCGCGGTCTAACCCGAGGCGCGAAATGGCGCGATCGAGATCCGGTACGCGTTTCAAGGCCTCGCGCACTTGGCGAGCTGTATCCGCGTTTTCCACCGCCCAGGTGATGGCATCTTGCCGAGCGTGAATGGTGGGCAGGTGACAAGATGGCGTCGACAGCCGTTGTTCCAACAACCGCGCTCCACCGGCTGTGTTCGTCCGGTCAATCACCGACAACAGCGATCCTGCACGACCGCCGCTTAGGCTATGGGTCAGTTCTAGGTTCCGACGCGTGGCTGCATCAATCTGCATCGCCGCGTTCAGCTTTTCCTGCTGAGGAGGATGCAACAGTGGTAAGCGCCCTTTTTGCGTCAGGTCCAGGTAGTCAACCAAAGCTCCCATCGCCGACAGCTCGGCCCGGGTAAACTGCCCATAAGCGTCAAGCGAAGATACACCAAATTGCGCGCTCAGCCGGGATTCCGCGCCGGTGGAGTCAAAACTTCCAGCGCTTAGTAGGGTAGACGTCAAACCAAGGTCTTTCAAAACCTCTGTCACTGCACCGTCTTGGCCATCGGCAAGCAAAACCTCTGCCGGGGCAAGGCGTGCAAGTTCCGGGCCAACTCGTGCCAGAGACAGCGCCATCGCATGTAGCGCTCCGGTTGAGATGTCCGTCCATGCGAGCGCCCATGTGTCTCTAATACAGGCTAAAGCGGCCAAAAAATTGTGCCGTCGTGCTTCGAGCAGCGTGTCTTCTGTCAGGGTGCCGGGCGTGACAAGCCGCACGACATCGCGTTTGACGACCGACTTGGATCCGCGTTTCTTGGCCTCCGCCGGGCTTTCCATTTGTTCGCAAACAGCGACGCGAAACCCCTTGCGAATAAGCGTGAGTAGATAACCTTCGGCAGCATGATGAGGCACGCCGCACATGGCAATATCATCGCCCGCATGTTTGCCGCGTTTGGTGAGGGCAATATCCAGTGCTTCGGCCGCCGCGACAGCGTCGTCAAAGAACAATTCGTAAAAATCACCCATGCGATAGAACAACAATGCATCCGCATACTGTGATTTTATTTCCAGATATTGCGCCATCATCGGTGTGACGGCCGATTTATTCGCGTTCACAAGCTTCCCCTCGGTGCACTTGCGTGACATTAAGGCGGCCAACCCAAGTGGAAAACCCGAATTCGAAGTTAAGGCCTCAACTGCATGTCCAACCCCAAGTTCACCCGTGAAGAAGCACTTGCCTTCCACCTAGAGCCAACCCCCGGAAAATGGGAGGTCCAAGCCACCGTTCCGATGACCACTCAGCGGGATTTGTCGCTGGCTTATTCGCCCGGTGTTGCAGTGCCTTGCGAAGACATCGCCAAGGATCCGGGGCTAGCCTATGACTACACCAACAAAGGCAACCTGGTTGCTGTCATTTCGAACGGAACCGCGGTCCTTGGGTTGGGGAATCTTGGTGCGCTCGGGTCCAAACCGGTGATGGAAGGTAAGTCAGTTCTGTTCAAAAGGTTTGCCGACGTGAACTCCATCGATATCGAGCTTGATACCGAAGATGCCGACGAGTTTTGCAAAGCCGTCAAGCTGATGGGGCCAACCTTTGGCGGCATTAACCTTGAAGACATTAAAGCGCCTGAATGCTTCATCATCGAACAGCGTCTGAAGGAAGAGATGGATATCCCTGTCTTTCACGACGACCAGCATGGCACTGCTGTGATCTGTGCAGCTGGCCTGATCAACGCGCTGCATCTCTCAGGCAAACAGATCGAAGATGTGAAGATCGTTTTGAACGGCGCCGGCGCTGCCGGAATCGCATGTATCGAATTGCTCAAACGGATGGGTGCGCGGCATGACAATTGCATCGTCGCAGACACCAAGGGCGTGATTTACCAAGGCCGCACCGAAGGTATGAACCAGTGGAAATCGGCCCATGCGGTTAAAACAGAGGCCCGTACGCTGGAAGAGGCGATGATGGGCGCTGATGTGTTCTTGGGCGTCAGCGTCAAAGGGGCTGTGACGCAAGACATGGTTGCGTCGATGGCCGACAATCCGGTGATCTTTGCGATGGCCAACCCCGACCCTGAGATTACGCCAGAAGAGGCGCATGAAGTTCGGATGGATGCCATCGTAGCCACTGGTCGCAGCGACTACCCCAATCAGGTGAACAACGTTCTGGGCTTTCCCTACTTGTTCCGCGGTGCACTCGACATCCATGCGCGCGCCATCAATGACGAAATGAAGATTGCATGTGCCCAAGCATTGGCGGAACTGGCGCGCGAAGATGTGCCGGACGAGGTTGCACTCGCCTATGGCAAAAGCCTGAGCTTTGGGCGCGATTACATCATCCCGACACCCTTTGATCCGAGACTGATACACCGCATTCCACCAGCGGTGGCGCAAGCCGGGATGGATACTGGCGCTGCGCGTCGGCCGATCATTGACCTCAGCTCTTATGAGGATTCCCTGAAATCGCGGATGGACCCGACCGCAAGCATCCTGCGCAGCATCAATACGCGGGCGCGGTCTGCGCAGGCGCGTATGATTTTTGCCGAGGGTGATGATCCTCGTGTGTTACGGGCCGCCGTGATGTATCAGCGCTCCGGCTTTGGCAAAGCGCTTGTGGTTGGTCGCGATGACGACGTGAAAGCCAAGCTGGAAGAAGCAGGTCTGAGCGATGCTGTGCGCGAGATTGAAGTCGTGAATGCCGCCAAAACCACCCATTTTGAGACGTATAAAACGTTCCTTTATGAGCGTTTGCAGCGCAAAGGTTTCAACGCGCAAGACATCCACAGGTTGGCCGCGCGAGACCGGCATGTTTATGCGGCCTTGATGTTGGCACATGGCCATGGCGATGCATTGGTCACTGGCGCAACGCGCAAGTCTGCACATGTGTTGCAGCTTATGAACCATGTGTTTGACGCAGATGCAGCCCATGGTGCGGCAGGCGTGACAGCCGTTCTAAACAAGGGTCGCATTGTTTTAATCTCGGACACGCTTGTGCATGAATGGCCGGACGACGAAGACCTTGCTAACATCGCAGAGCGTTCCGCAGAGGTTGCCCGTCTTATTGGGCTAGAGCCGCGCGTTGCGTTTGTGTCCTTCTCGACCTTTGGGTACCCGGTGTCCGAACGGGCAGAAAAAATGTCTCGTGCGTCGGACGTTTTGGACAAACGCGGTGTGAATTTCGAATATGAAGGCGAAATGACGGTCGATGTCGCGCTGAGTACACAGGCTCAGGCGGCATATCCGTTCCAGCGGCTGACCGGACCGGCGAACATTTTGGTCGTGCCCGCCCGGCATTCTGCGTCGATCTCTGTGAAACTCATGCAGGAAATGGCGGATGCGACGGTTATCGGCCCAATCCTTGCTGGCGTGGATAAATCGATCCAGATTTGTGCAACCAACATGACGGCCAATGACATTCTGAACATGGCTGTGCTGGCCGCCTGTAAGGGTCACTAAACATGGCCGTCTACAACCTTGGTTCGATCAATGCAGACCTGTTCTACCATGTCCCGCATCTGGTCGGGCCGGGAGAGACGTTGGCCTCGACCAAACATACCAAAGGGTTGGGCGGCAAAGGCGCCAACATGTCGGTTGCAGCAGCTCGTGCAGCTGCGCGGGCGGTGCATATTGGCGCGGTTGGAAAAGACGGGCGCTGGGCGGTGGACCGTCTTATGGAATACGGCGTGGATACGCGGCATGTCTTTGACGTGCATGAACCCACCGGTCACGCGATTATCATGGTCGACGCGCAGGGTGAAAACGCCATTCTGCTTCATCCGGGTGCGAATTTTGCCGTGTTAGAGACACATATCGAAGAAGCTTTGGCCGAAGCGACCGAGGCAGATACCTTCCTCTTTCAAAATGAAACCAACGGTCAAACCATGGCCGCAACGCTTGCGTCGGCGAAAGGTATGCGTGTGGTTTATGCTGCCGCCCCGTTTGATCTTGCCGCGGTTCAAGCTGTCATGCCGCTCTTGGACATGTTGATCATGAACGCAGTTGAGGCGGAGCAGTTAAGCGCGGCTATGAACGTCAAACTGAGTGCTCTCCCAGTGCGTGATATTATCGTCACCTTAGGCGAAGACGGGTGTCGATGGTTGAACACGGATCTTGGTACCGATCAGACCTTTCCGGCAATTCCAGTGACGCCGGTAGATACAACTGGGGCAGGCGACACGTTTACCGGTTTTCTTGTCGCCGGCCTTGATCGCGGTCTGCCGATGGAACAGGCGATCTCACTCGCGCAGCAGGCTGGGGCTATCATGGTCACACGTCATGGGACGGCCGATGTCATTCCTGATTTAAAAGACGTGCAAGACGCGCGTTTGGGTTAATTGGTTAGGAACGGCGCGTCTGATCCCCAAAGCTCTTCGATCCGCGCGTCGCGCCCACAACCTTTGCGATACCTTTTGTACGCTTCGCTTTGACGGATCGCCCCATATCGGGTCAGGACCCGCTTTGTGCCTTTGTAGTAATCCTGGTGATAGTCTTCAGCTTCGTAAAACGCTGTCGCATCTAGAATGGGTGTGACAATCGTTTGCCCAAGCTCGGCCTGTGCCCGTGCTTTTGCAGCTTCTGCGGCGGCCTTTTCCGTCGGATTAGAGACGAATATCGCTGTCGCATAGCTTTGACCCCGGTCACAGAACTGACCCCCCGCATCGGTAGGATCAATTGACCGGAAAAAGAGATCGTACAGACGAGGCAGATCAACGCGGCCGCTGTCGTACAAGATACGCACGGCTTCGTAATGACCCGTGCGCCCGCTGGTGACTTGCTTGTAGGTCGGGTCAGACGTTGTCCCGCCCGTATAGCCAGAGATCGCTTCTTTTACGCCGCTGACACGTTCGAAATCGGATTCGACACACCAAAAACACCCGCCAGCGACGATGATCTCTTTGGTTTGACCGGCCTTTGCATCAACGGCATTCAGAAACAGCCCTGCGACAATCGCAAGCGAGAGCAGGATTGGATGAGAGCGACGAAACGGGCGCATAAGTTTTCTCCTAAGAACTGTATTAGTCTGGAGGCAAAGGCGGGCTCGGCGCAATTTCTATTGGTGTTCTTCACCGGAAGGTGAGGATTGGTGAAAAAGGGGATGAAAGATACACCGGTCCGCCCGAGAGACGTGCTACCCTTTTAACCGGCGGTACCGAGCCGCCAGAAGCTTCAGACGCAGCGCGTTTAACTGAATGAAGCCTTGCGCGTCTTTCTGGTCGTAGGCACCGGCGTCTTCTTCAAACGTGACATGCGCTTCTGAATAGAGCGAATGATCCGACCAGCGGGCGACGGTGTTGACCGACCCTTTGTAGAGTTTCACGCGAACAGTGCCGCTGACATGCTCTTGGCTTTTGTCGATCAGCGCTTGCAACATTTCACGCTCAGGCGAGTACCAGAACCCATTATAGATGAGTTCGGCATAGCGCGGCATGATCGAGTCTTTCAGATGGCCCGCACCGCTATCCAGCGTGATCTGTTCGATGCCGCGATGGGCTTCCAGCAGAACCGTCCCACCCGGTGTTTCGTAGATGCCGCGCGACTTCATGCCGACAAAGCGGTTTTCAACCAGATCAAGACGGCCAACGCCATGTTTGCCGCCCAGTTCGTTCAGCTTTGTTAGGATCGTGGCGGGTGACATCGCCTCACCATTGATCGCAACCGCATCGCCACGTTCAAACGTGATCTCGACCATCTCGGGTGTGTCTGGCGCGTCTTCCGGATTGGCGGTGCGCTGGTACACGTAACCAGGCGCTTCGTGAGCCGGGTCTTCCAGCACCTTACCTTCAGACGAGGTATGCAAAAGGTTCGCATCGACCGAGAACGGCGCTTCACCGCGTTTATCCTTGGAAATCGGGATTTGGTTCTTTTCCGCAAAGTCGAGCAGCTTGGTGCGCGAGGACAGATCCCATTCGCGCCAAGGTGCGATCACTTTGATGTCGGGGTTCAAGGCATAGGCCGCCAGTTCAAACCGCACCTGATCATTGCCCTTGCCAGTGGCGCCATGGCTGACCGCGTCTGCACCCGTTTCCGCCGCGATTTCGACCAACCGTTTTGAAATCAAAGGACGCGCGATGGATGTCCCGAGCAGATATAGGCCTTCATAAAGCGCATTTGCGCGGAACATTGGGAAAACGAAGTCGCGCACGAACTCTTCACGCACGTCTTCGATGTAGATGTTCTCGGATTTGATCCCAAGCATCACCGCTTTTTCGCGTGCGGGCTCAAGCTCTTCGCCTTGTCCCAGATCTGCGGTGAAGGTGACCACCTCACACCCATATTCCGTCTGCAGCCACTTGAGGATGATCGAGGTATCGAGGCCACCAGAATAGGCCAGCACAACTTTTTTCGGCGCAGACATGGGTTTTCCTTTATCGGGTTTGCCGGGGCGATTACTTGTTTTTCTATTGAGGGGCAAGAAGCGGCCACATCAATGTGGTCAGCAAAGCAAAAGGGTGTGCAGTGTGAAGGGTTGGCAGATATTCCGACATTCGTTCAATCTGGTGATGGCTAATCTGGATCAGGCGTTTCGCCTGTCTCTGGTTCTTTATCTGGTGCAGAGCAGTTACACGATTTATTCGTTTTTCAATCCGCCAGAGATGATGGAGTTTCAGGGCACGAGCATCCCGATGGCCAGCCCCGGCTCACTTTTGGCCACCTTTCTTCTTGGTCTGGTGGCCATTGTCGCAAGCCTATGGATTGCGGTTGCATGGCATCGGTTTGCGTTAACGGGTGAACAGGCGAACGGGTGGGTGCCGACATTCCGAGGGCCGCAGATCATGGCGTATCTTGGTCGGTCTATCCTGATTGCTGTTCTTGTCATCCTTGCCGTTATGGTCGCGACGATCCCCATTGGTCTGATTGCGATCGGATTGCCTGTATTTGCGGGCGCAATGTCGCTTATGTTGATTGGGCTTGCCGCTTACCTGTTCTTTCGACTTGGCGTCATGCTGCCCGCCGCCGCCATGGGTGAAAAACTGACGCTGTCTGAAGCCTGGACCGCCACGAAAGGCGAAAGCTCAACAATCCTGACGTTGGCTTTGATCGTGGTCGGGGCGAGCATCGTCATTCAACTGCCGTCGTGGTTCAACGACAATCCGGCCTCTGTGGTGAATGTGGTCTATTCCCTGGTCGTGAATTGGTTCGCCACAATCATCGGGATTTCAGTGCTGACAACGCTCTACGGACATTTCGTCGAAAAGCGTCCAATTGACTGATCACTTGCGCTGATCGTCAAAATGCATAGGGCTTGGGTATGACTGATTTTACCCAAGCCGCCCGCGACGCCGAGACCGCAATGCGCGATGTGTTTCCGGCGACACCTCTATTGCGGAACCCGCATCTGTCAGAGTTGTTTGACGCTGATATTTACCTCAAACGGGAAGACCTTTCCCCGGTGCGCAGCTACAAACTTCGCGGTGCCTTTAACGCAATGCGCAAGCGCCCGGATGCCTCGCTGTTTGTCTGCGCCAGCGCTGGCAATCATGCGCAGGGCGTTGCGTATATGTGTAAGCATTTCGGCAAGCGCGGCGTGATCTTTATGCCGGTGACCACACCCCAGCAGAAGATCCAGAAGACAGCGATGTTCGGCGGTGACAGTGTAGAGATACGCCTGATTGGGGACTACTTTGACGACACGCTCGCGTCGGCCCAGGCGTTTTGCGCCGAAGCGGGCGGGCACTTTTTGTCGCCGTTCGATGATGAGGATGTCATTGAAGGGCAAGCAAGCGTCGCGGTTGAGATGATCAATCAATTGGGTAAGCACCCTGACCATCTTGTTGTACCCGTGGGCGGGGGCGGATTGTCAGCGGGGATGCTCGAATACTTGGGCACGTCTTGTCAGTATACGTTTGTAGAACCTGCCGGTGGTGCATGTTTGCGGGCTGCTTTAGAGGCGGGAAAGCCGGTTCGGCTCGATCATGTGAACACGTTTGCCGATGGGGCAGCTGTGGGTCAGATTGGGCAACGCCCGTTTGAGCGATTGAAAGGCGTTGGTTTGGCCAACTCTTTGACCATCCGCGAGGATCGGTTGTGCACCACCATTCTCGAGATGCTGAATGTCGAGGGTATCGTTCTTGAACCGGCGGGCGCGCTGTCTGTCGATGCGTTGAAAGACCTGGGCCAGTCGATTCGCGGTCGCACAGTGGTGTGTGTGAGCACCGGCGGGAATTTCGATTTTGAACGCCTGCCAGAGGTCAAGGAACGTGCGCAAAAGTACCTTGGATTGAAGAAGTATTTTATCCTTCGTCTGCCACAGCGCCCTGGGGCCTTGAAGGATTTTCTTGGATTTCTTGGCCCAACCGACGACATCGCGCGTTTCGAATATCTCAAGAAATCCGCGCGCAATTATGGGTCTGTATTGATCGGGATCGAGACAAAGTCAGCCGACAGTTTTGACAAGCTTTTTGGCAAGCTCGACTCCGAAGGGTTCACCTATCAAGACATCACCGACGACGATCTGTTGTCGCAATTCGTGATCTGATGGACTTTGCCGGAAAGTCGGCGATTGTTACCGGTGCCGGTCAAGGCATCGGGCGGGCTTTGGCCAGCGCGCTTGCCTCTGAAGGTGCGCGTATTTTGGTCAGCGATCTCTCTGCTGAGCGCGCTGAACGTGTTGCAAAAGAGGTAGGCGGCGTTGCGCATGTCGTTGATGTGCGGAACCCGGATGACATCGCTGCAATGATTGCTGCGGCCGAAGCTGCGTTCGGTGGCGTTGAAATTCTGATCTCGAACGCCGGTTTTGCTTTGGGCGAACCGGATGGCGCCACGTCGCAACCCGATGAACACTGGCAAAACAGTTGGGACGTGCATGTTATGGCACATCTTCGGGCTTCGCGTTTGTTGTTGCCTCAGATGATTGCACGCGGATCTGGAGCTTTGGTCAATGTTGCGTCGGCTGCCGGTTTGCTGTCTCAGATCGGCGATGCCGCTTATTCGTCGACAAAGCACGCTGCGGTCAGCCTGGCACAGTCCTTGGCGATTGAGCATGGGCATCAGGGTATTCACGTTTCGGTCGTTTGCCCGCTCTATGTGGCAACTCCACTCTTGGGTTATGCCGAGGATGTTGAGGACCATCCCCCGTCAGGTGTGATTACCTCTAAAGATGTCGCGATATCGGTTCTGGATGGGTTGCGTGCTAGGCGATTTTTGATCTGTCCGCATGCGGAAGCGACAGAGCATTTCCAAAGGCGGGCGGCTGACACGGACCGTTGGATCAAGGGCATGCAGCGCCTTAGGGCCAACGTGAGTGCGCAATCTGAACGCACAGACCCGGCATCGATCCACCGCTTTATCTAGGCCGCAAATCTTTTTTGGTATTCAGCCTCATACTCAGCACGCGACTGCGTATAGAGAGATTTGAGCCCGCCTATATCCACGGTGACATGTCCTTTGGCTGCGTCTTGCTCACCGGCGTTGCACATTTCCGAAACAGCGCTGAAGCCAAGGTTCAAGGCAGATCCTTTCAAGAAGTGTAAAAGATCCTGCATTTGCGCGGCGTCATCTTTTGCGCCGCTTAACTGCTCAAGCGTGTCTTCAACCTCCATCAGGAAGAGTTCTGCCACTTCGTCAAAGTCTTCGGGTCCAATCTCATCACGTAACTCAGCAACGCGCGTCCAGTCGATCATGCATACCTCCTGTCTTGGGCGTTAGTAGCAAGCAAAGCTAAACAAAGACCTGTGCCAAGCGCTGAAGTAGATGCAATTTGAACCTTCAGTCCCGCTTAAGATCTTTGATCTATCCAACCTGCGGGGGCCGACGTGTGGGTTGTGGAATGGGTATGTATGAGAACGCAAAGTCTGCGTTCCCCGGTGCGCAGAACGATAGTCTTCGACGGGTTCTTGTCGTAGACGACAGTCGTGCACAGCGTCGGATCCTCACCCTTATGCTCAAACGCTGGGGGTTTGAGGTGCAGGAAGCGCAAGATGCTTCCGAAGGGTTGCTTGTTTGCGAAAGCTTTGTTCCTGACCTCGTCATTTCCGATTGGATGATGCCCGGAATGACAGGCATCGAGTTTTGCCGTGCTTTTCGTGCGATGCAGCGCGAGAGCTACGGCTATTTCATTCTTCTGACGTCGAAGACTGAAAAAACAGCGGTGACCTCTGGCCTCGAATCGGGCGCGGACGACTTTTTGACCAAGCCCGTGAATGGCGACGAATTGCGCGCGAGAATTGCCGCCGGGGCACGTGTTTTGGCCATGGAACGCGAATTGATGGTCAAACATGGCATGATCACCGACACACTGGATCAGCTTCGCACCGTCTACGCATCTATTGATGAGGATCTCCAGCAAGCCCGCGTGTTGCAGGAATCCTTGATGCCAAAGCGGTCAGTGATGTTCGGCAAAAATCGGGTTAGCGTGATGCTACATTCTTGTGGTCACGTTGGCGGTGATTTGGCGGGTATGTTTGGTGCTGCGACGGGCGATTTCGGCTTGTTTAGTCTCGATGTGTCGGGCCACGGTATTTCTTCGGCAATGTTGACGGCTCGAGTGTCTGGGTACCTCAGTTCAAAATATCCAGACGAAAATCTTGCCTTGTGTCGCGACGGTTCGGATTACGGGTTTCTGCCGCCTCAGTTTGTGGCGGCACGCCTCAATGGTCGCATGATGGATCAGAAGGGCGTAACCGAGTATCTGACTCTGGCCTATATGCAGATCGCAGCCTTGTCTGGGCGCACGCGGTTTGTACAAGCGGGGCATCCTGCACCGCTTTTGTTGCGCGCATCGGGGCAGGCCGAGTTTCTGGGAGATGGCGGTTTGCCAATCGGTTTAATCGAAGATGCTGCGTATCATGAACACTCTTTGACCCTTGAACCGGGTGACCGCGTTTTGTTGTACTCAGATGGCTTTACAGAGGCGGTTCTGCCGGATGGTTCCATGCTTGAAGAAGAGGGTCTGCTCGAACTGGTGCGCGCCGTTCCGGCAGGCACAGAAGGCCCGGAATTCCTGGATGCTCTTTACGAACGGTTGAAAGCCAAAACGCATTTTAACAACGATTTTGACGACGATATTTCAGCCGCGTTTTTGGAATATGCCGGTCCGTGAGGTGCAGCGGCGGACAAAGTCGCGGTCGCCGCTATTGGCAAGGTTCTGCAATGCGTCCTGGGGTGTCATCCAAACGGCGGTATGCCCCGGTTCGGTCGGATCGCCGTAGCAAATCACGGGTGCTGCCATGTAAATCAGGCACATCTTTTCGGCCCAAAGATCGTATTCCGGCATATAAGTGAAGCGCCGATATGCTCCAACACGTTGGGGGCGTGTAATACGCCAGCCGGTTTCTTCATAAACTTCACGAATGAGCGCCTGAGTCGGCGATTCGCCCGGATCAACCCCCCCACCGGGCAACTGGTATTCAGGTTCAGGCAACGTTCGCAACCCGGGCGCCGCTGCGTCTTGATACGTCAACAGCAATCCGTCTTGGCCCGGCAGGATCGCATACGCGCCGACGCGCAGACGATATGACCTGCCCGGTTCCGGTGGTGTTCCAAATCTGCGCATACTGCCAAATCCCTTCTGCCCCTTGGACCTGCCCCGTCGTCTATTATATAGACGCGGGTATGCCGGAGGGCGGCTCTCAAGGAAACCCCATGACACTCGCATCGAAACTCGCCTGGGACGACACCGTCCTGCCATTTCAGCTTGACCAGTCCGACATCCGTGGACGGGCGGCGCGCCTTGATGGCGTGCTGAGCGGTATTCTCAAGCAGCACAACTATCCGCCAGCTGTTGAAGCGCTTGTCGCGGAAATGGCGTTGCTGACTGCGCTGATTGGCCAGACGATTAAGCTGCGTTGGAAACTGTCGTTGCAAGTGCAGTCCAAAGGCGCTGTGCGCATGATTGCCACGGATTTTTATGCGCCCGAGGCCGAAGGCGAACCAGCCCGCATTCGAGCCTACGCAAGTTATGATCCGGAAAGGATCACCGACGGCCCAGCAATGGAGCAGATCGGGGATGGCTACTTTGCGATCCTTATGGATCAGGGCGAAGGCATGCAGCCGTATCAGGGTATCACGCCCCTGACCGGAACCACCTTGGCCGCATGCGCCGAAGCCTATTTCGCGCAATCCGAGCAGATTCCAACCAAGTTCGCACTAAGCTATGGCCAGTCGACCGAACCCGGTGTCCCGCAGCACTGGCGCGCAGGTGGGATCATGATCCAACACATGCCGAAAGCGTCGCCTTCCGTGTCTGGCGGTGGCTCTGGCGAAGACGGCCTGCTGTTGCCCGATGATTTGCTGGATGACGACGAAGGCGAAAACTGGAACCGGGTCAATTATCATCTGGCTACGGTGGAGGATATGGAGTTGATTGGTCCTTCCTTACCAACGACTGATCTTTTGTTCCGTTTGTTCCACGAAGAAGGCCTGCGCGTCTTTGATGCGTTGCCCGTGCGATTTGGGTGCACATGTTCGGAAGATCGGGTGCGTCAAAGCCTGTCGATCTATTCGGCCCGAGACATCGAAAAGATGACAACGGACGACGGGCGCGTGACAGCGGATTGCCAGTTTTGTGGTGCGCATTACGATCTTGATCCATCCAGTGTTGGGTTCGAGGCAGAAGGCGTATCGGGTGAATGAGCGCGACCGGTTAACAGCGGCGCTTGAAGCGACGGGTGGATCATCGTCTGATTTTGACCTGAACCCGGATGTGGTGCTTCCAGCCGGTCGCAAGTTGCGGCCAGCGGGCGTGTTGGTGCCTGTGATCGCCCACCCCGACGGCGCCCGCGTGATGCTGACGAAACGGTCCTCAAGGCTCAAACACCACCCGGGGCAGATTGCCTTTCCCGGCGGCAAACAGGATGAGACGGATCACGACGTGATTAATGCCGCGTTGCGGGAAGCCCATGAAGAGGTGGGTTTGCCGCGCAGTCATGTGACGGTTCTGGGCACCTTACCGACCCACGAAACGGTCACTGGATTTACGGTTACTCCGGTTGTCGGTTGGATTGATGCCCCGTTTCAAACAGTGCCAGAGCCGGGTGAGGTGGCTGAGGTGTTTCGTGTGCCACTTGCGCATGTCACGCAGTCCAGTGAGTTTCTGATTCAGTCACGCCGTTGGCGGGGCGCGCGGCGCCATTACTATACGGTGCCCTTTGGCCCATATTACATCTGGGGCGCGACTGCGCGCATTCTGCGCGGCTTGGCCGACCGAATGGAATCGCTATGAAGGTTTCGGGTGATTGGCTTGAGGCCCCCAAAACCAAAGCGGTATTTGCTGCTTTGACGGCGCAAGGCCACATCGCATTGGCGGTGGGCGGATGCGTGCGGAACGCCTTGATGGGTGTGCCGGTCACGGATGTCGACATTGCCACGAATGCAACCCCCGATATCGTTCTAAAGCTGGCTGAAGACGCGAAACTTAAGGCCGTGCCTACTGGCATAGACCACGGTACAATCACGCTTGTGTCCGAGGGAACGGGGTATGAGGTAACCACCTTTCGGGCTGACACAGAGACGGATGGCCGCCATGCCGTCGTGCGGTTTTCCGACGATATGCATGCTGATGCAGCGCGACGCGATTTCACCATGAACGCGATCTATGCCGATGCGACGGGTAAGGTCTTGGACCCTCTGAATGGGTTGCCCGACCTTGAAGCGCGGCACGTTCGATTTATTGGTGACGCCAAAGCTCGCATCACCGAAGACTATCTTCGTATTTTGCGGTTTTTCAGGTTTGCAGCTTGGTATGGGGACCCTTCTTTGGGTTTTGATGCCGATGCGCTTGCGGGCATTGCCGATACGCTTGATGGCCTGAATGCCCTGTCAAAAGAACGGGTGACGGGTGAGCTGATCAAACTGTTATCTGCGCCAGACCCGTCACCTGCTGTGGGGTCGATGGCGCAGACTGGAGTGCTTGGCACGATTCTGCCCGGATGTGACAGTCGCGCCGTGGCTCCGTTGGTTCATCTTGAAGGGCAGGCAGGTTTGGGGGCTGATCCTATTCGGAGGCTCGCTGCGATGGGCGCGTTTGGCGGTGATCATTTGCGTTTGTCCAAAAAGACACAAACAAGACTTGCGCTGTATCAGACACTGATATCAACACCAGAACACCCGGCAGAGCTAGGGTATCGGCATGGACCTGATATCGCCACTGATGTGATTTTGTTGCGTGCAGCCATGCTTGAATCGCCGCTAGAGCCCAAGGTTTTGAAAGATGCCCAGACCGGCGCAGACAGAACATTTCCGATAAAACCAAGCGATCTGATGCCGGACTATGCGGGCGCTGCCTTGGGCAAAAAGCTGCGCACTTTGGAAGAGAAATGGATATCTTCGGGATTTGAGCTGACCAAAGCCGATCTTTTGAGGTGATCCCGTTTCCCTTTCCGGAAACAACGCTGTACAGTAATCGGGCTACACCGAACATCGATCACACTGCTGTATCGTGCTGCCGCTATGCGTCGGCACGTCGTTCTGTTCGCACCAACCTCAGGAGACCGTTCCGGTGTTCCGCTTTTTTGAAAACCTCGTCGATCCCTACGGCCCTTACGATGAAAAGGACGTGCCGCCGACAAAGCTGATGCCGTTCATGCTCGACTACGCGCGGCCGTTCAAAAAGGTGTTTTGGTACACAGCGCTGATGTCCATCGTCGTTGCCGCGATCGAGATTGGGCTGATCTGGGCCATGGGCTGGGTTGTGGACATCCTGGCTGGCGAACCCGCGCAGGTGTGGGAGGCTTATGGCGGATGGTTGATTGCTTTGGCTGTCTTCATCCTGTTGATCCGTCCGGCGCTTCAGGCGTTGGATGTGCTTCTTTTGAACAACACCATTCTGCCTAATTTCGGCACGCTGATCAGATGGCGCGCGCATAAACACGTTCTTCGTCAGTCGGTGGGTTGGTTTGAAAATGACTTTGCGGGGCGGATCGCAAACCGGATCATGCAAACCCCCCCTGCAGCGGGTGAGGCCGTATTTCAGATCTTTGACGCGATCACCTTCGCGCTTGCCTACGTCATTGGTGCGCTGATCCTTTTGGGGCAGGCAGACCCAAGGCTGGCGATCCCCTTGATCGCCTGGTTGTTCCTGTACGGAGGTCTTGTCGTCTGGACTGTGAGGCGCGTTGGCCCCGCATCGCAAGCCGCGTCTGATGCGCGGTCCGAAGTGACGGGACGCGTGGTTGACAGCTACACCAACATTCATTCGGTCAAGATGTTCGCGCATAGCACGCAAGAACTCGATTATGCGAAAGAGGCGATTGAAAAGTCGCGCGTGACGTTTCAGCAAGAAATGCGTCTGTTCACCATCATGGACGTTGTTTTGGTGACGTTGAACGGATTGCTGATCGTCGCTGTCGTTGGTTGGGCGCTTTGGCTTTGGATGCAGGGACAAGCGAGTGTTGGTGCAGTTGCTGCCGCCACTGCGCTGACCTTGCGGTTGAACGCAATGACCGGGTGGATCATGTGGGCGTTGACGTCGTTCTTTCGTCAGCTTGGCGTGGTTGCCGAAGGGATGGAGACGATCGCGCAGCCGATTTCTTTGGTGGACCAAAAAGATGCCAAGCCACTGTCGTTGGATAAGGGCAAAATCGAACTTCAGTCTCTAACCCACCACTATGGGCGGGGTGCAGGCGGCCTGAATGCAATCGATCTGACAATTGCACCGGGTGAGAAAGTGGGCTTGATCGGTCGCTCAGGTGCCGGCAAATCGACGCTCGTGAAACTGCTCTTGCGGTTTTACGACGCCGAAAGCGGGCGCATACTGATCGATGGGCAGGACATCACAACTCTGACCCAGGACAGTCTGCGCCTGGCCATCGGCATGGTGCAGCAGGACAGCTCGCTTCTGCACCGATCCGTGCGCGACAATATTCTTTATGGGCGGCCCAACGCGACCGAGGATGAAATGATCGCCGCGACCAAACAGGCGCAGGCGCATGACTTCATTCTGGATCTGCAAGACCAAAAAGGGCGCAAGGGCTATGACGCGCAAGTTGGGGAGCGGGGTGTCAAATTGTCTGGCGGGCAACGGCAACGAGTGACGCTTGCGCGCGTGATCCTCAAAGATGCGCCGATCCTGTTGCTCGATGAGGCGACAAGCGCACTCGATTCCGAAGTTGAGGCCGCAATTCAGGACACGCTCTATGGCATGATGGAGGGCAAAACGGTGATCGCCATCGCGCACCGTTTGTCGACGATTGCGCATATGGACCGAATTCTTGTCATGGATGACGGCCAGATCGTCGAAGATGGTACACATGAGGCGCTTTTGGCCAAAGGCGGGCTATATGCTGGGTTCTGGGCACGCCAATCCGGCGGATTCATCGCAACCGAAACAGATGCAGACACCAAGGCAGCCGAGTGAAATTGTTCCACATTGATCCCTTTTCCCCAGCGGAAGGACCGCCGCCCAAGACGTTGGGCGCATTTTTTGCGTGGGCGTTGAAAGACAGCACTCCGGTGCTTTGGTTGACGGGGATCCTTTCGATCATCGGCGGCGTGACCGAAGTGATTGCCGCGATCATTCTGGGTATGGTCATCGACTCTGCGTTGAATTCCGGTCCCGATGCGGTTTTTAGCGAAGGCGCCCCGCTGCTTATTGGTTCGCTCGCCTTCTTTTTGATCCTGCGTCCCGCTTTGTTATGGGCCAATGCCTATACGCAGAACATCATGATGCAACCGAACGTGATGAACCTTACGCTGTCGCGTATCCACCGCTACACGCTTGGTCAGTCGGTTACATTTTTTGACGACGATTTCGCTGGTCGCATTGCTCAGAAAGAGATGCAGACGGCACGTGCTTTGAACGATGTCGTGACCGAGGTTTTGCACACGGTTTTGTTCGCTCTGTCTTCGGTGGTTGGCGCCGTGCTTTTGCTAGGTACCGTCGACTGGCGCATTGCTCTTGGACTGCTCGTTTGGATGTTTGGCTACATCTATCTGATCAAGTTCTTTATGCCGCGCATTCGCACCCGCTCTAAAGCGCGCGCTGCGTCACGGGCAATGGTGACGGGGCAAGTGGTTGACACGGTGACGAACATCAAGACCGTCAAGCTGTTTGGCCAACAAGGGTTTGAAGACAGTGCTGCGTTAAACGCCATGGGCGATTACCGGCAAAAGTTTCTGGCATTCAGTCGTGTGTCCGTGTCGTTCCGGTTCTGGCTGACGGCATTGGCAGGAATTTTGCCTGTTCTGCTGATCGGTGGCGCGCTTTGGTATTGGTCGCGCGGCCTGATCAGTGCTGGTGATATCGCCGCGACAGGGGCGATCAGTCTTCGTCTGGCGCAAATGACCGGCTGGGTCAGCTTCACCCTCATGAGCCTCTATGCCAATGTGGGTGAGGTCGAAGACGGTATGCGCACGCTCACGCCCAAGCACACGCTTGTGGACACTCAAGGCGCTGGGCAGTTGCAAGTCACCAAAGGTGAGGTCGTCCTCGACAATGTCAGTTTTGCTTACGGCCGCAAAACTGGTGGCGTGACCGATCTTTCGCTCACCATTTATCCGGGTGAAAAACTGGCCCTTGTGGGTGCATCGGGTGCGGGTAAGTCGACGCTCGTTTCGCTGTTGTTGCGTCTCTACGACACCGAAAAAGGCGTGATTTCCATAGACGGTCAGGACATCTCGACCGTGACGCAAGAAAGCCTGCGGCGGCAGATCGGGATGGTCACGCAGGAAACGGCGATGTTCAATCGCTCTGCCATGGACAATATCCGCTATGGACGACCTGACGCCACCAAAGATGAGGTGATTGCAGCGGCGCGTAAGGCTGAAGCCCATCAGTTCATTTGCGCGCTTGAGGATTTCAAAGGGCGCACAGGCTACGACGCGCATCTGGGTGAACGAGGGGTCAAACTTTCTGGTGGTCAACGCCAGCGGATTGCTCTTGCCCGCGCCATTTTGAAAGACGCGCCCATCCTTATCCTAGATGAGGCGACCAGCGCGCTTGATTCAGAAGTGGAGGCACAGATTCAAGCTGCGTTAGAGCGAGTGATGGAAGGCAAGACTGTCCTTGCCATCGCGCATCGGCTGAGCACGATTGTCAGCATGGACCGTATTATTGTGATGGATGACGGCCGCATTGCCGAAATAGGGACGCATGATGCATTGCTGGCAAAGCAAGGTCTGTATGCGCGCTATTGGAACCGCCAATCCGGAGGCTTCATCGGGGCCCAAGCGGCGGAATGAAACGGGTCATGATCGTTGGTCAACCAGGGTCAGGCAAATCGACCTTGGCGCGACTGATGGGTGACAAGACCGGCCTGCCAGTCGTGCATGTGGACCGTATCCATCATCTGCCCGGCTGGGTTGAACGCCCGCGCGACGAAAAAATCGCTATGGCGCTGGCCGAACAGGCGAAACCGGAATGGATTTTTGAAGGCAGCCTTTCCGCAAGTGTTGAAGACCGGTTTGAGCGGTCTGACGTCGTTATCTGGCTCGATCTGCCGCTGGCCCTGCGTTTCTGGCGCGTGTTTTGGCGGTCCGTACGGTATTACGGACAAACACGCCCCGACATGCAGGATGATTGCCCAGAAGGATTTCACTACGCGTTCTACAAGTGGATCTGGGACACACGCCATACTGGCCGGCTCAAATGGCTTGAGTTGAAATCCAAGGCTGACGGCAAAAAGCCCTTTCACCATCTTCAATCGCGAAAAGCCGTAGCAGATTTCCTGTCTGAACTGGACGCCGGGCGCGTTTCCGGTCATGTCGCACGGGATGAGCACCTACCAAATTGATCGGCTGGGCCAACATGGTGATGGCATTGCAAACGGCCCAATTTATGTGCCGGGCGCCTTGCCGGGCGAGACTGTTTCGGGGGATTTGCAGGGCGACAGGCTTTGCAATGTTCGAATAGAGATCCCCTCGGACATACGGGTCAAACCTCCATGTTCTCATGCAAAGTCTTGCGGTGGGTGCCAGATGCAGCACGCGTCGGATGATTTCGTTGCAAGCTGGAAGCGCGATATCGTACGTCATGCCCTCGCAGTCGAAGGCATCTCAGTCGATCTTGATCTACCAACAACCTCACCCGCCAAATCCCGCCGCCGTGCGTCCTTTTCGGTGCGCCGCACCAAAAAGGGTGCGCTGGCCGGATTTCACATGAAAGCGTCCGACACCATTATCGCAGTGCCCAATTGCCAATTGGTCGATCCGGAATTGGCAGGCGCTTTGCCGATGCTTGAAGCGCTGGGCGTGCTTGGTGCGTCGCGAAAAGCAGAGCTGTCGGTTCTTGTGACCAAAACAGACACGGGGCTCGATGTGGCCGTCACCGGTGGCAAACCGATGGATATGCCGCTGAACCAAGCCCTCGCTGACCTTGCTCGCAAGCACGATCTTGCCCGTATCGCATGGGAGGGTGAGGTTGTTTTGCAGCGCCGCGCGGCTGTTTTGAACCTTGGAACAGCTGCGGTTGCACCGCCTGCCGGTGCATTTCTTCAGGCCACAGAGCATGGCCAAAAAGCGCTGGTCGACGGTGTCAATCAGGCTCTAACACAGCCCAAAAAGCTCGTTGATCTCTTCTCCGGCTGCGGGACGTTCGCTTTGCCTCTGGCGCACCGCGCTAGTGTGCATGCCGTAGAAGGCGACAAGTCGATGACTAAGGCGCTCGACCACGCATGGCGCAATGCAACCGGCTTGAAACGTGTCACCCATGAAGCGCGCGACCTGTTTCGCAATCCGCTGATCCCGGAAGAGCTGAACAGGTTTGACTCGGCTGTCATTGACCCGCCGCGCGCCGGTGCGGTTGCACAAATTGCGGAATTGGCGAAAAGCACTGTGGCTGAAATTGCCCACGTATCGTGCAACCCGGTGACGTTTGCGCGCGATACCGCGGTTCTGATCCGTGCGGGCTATGATCTTGAATGGGTGCGGGTGATAGACCAGTTTCGATGGTCCACGCATGTGGAACTCGTGGCGCGTTTGCGCCGACAGACGTAAGGGGCAGAGCAATGCGCAAACAAGTGGCCGCGTTTCTGGAAAAGGCATGGGTCACCAATTTCATCATTGGTGTGATTTTGTTCAATGCCGTTTTGCTGGGGCTGGAAACATCAGACCCGGTGATGGCGCAAGTCGGTGGTTTGGTTCTTTTCCTTGATCAGGTCTGCCTGGCCATTTTTGTGGTCGAGATTGCGCTCAAGCTTTTTGCGCATGGCTGGCGGTTTTTCAAAAGCGGGTGGAACCTGTTCGACTTTTTCATCGTGGCCATCGCACTTGTCCCGGCGACGCAAGGTTTCTCGGTTCTGCGGGCGCTGCGTATCCTGCGGGTCTTGCGCGTTATCTCCGCAACGCCGCGCCTGCGCCGTGTGGTCGAAGGGTTCATTACGGCATTACCCGGCATGGGCAGTGTGTTTCTGCTGATGTCGCTGATTTTTTACATTGGTGCCGTTATGGCGACCAAGCTGTTCGGCAACACCTTTCCAGAGTGGTTTGGCGACCTTGGGCGATCCGGCTATTCGCTTTTCCAGATCATGACGCTTGAATCCTGGTCGATGGGGATCGTGCGGCCTGTGATGGACATTTACCCCTATGCATGGGCGTTTTTTGTCCCGTTCATTATGGTGACGACGTTTGCGGTGGTGAACCTGCTTGTCGGTCTGATCGTCAACTCTATGCAGGACGCCCATGCTGAGGAATCGAACGAAAAGACTGACGCGTACCGTGATGAGGTTCTGCAAAGGTTGGAAGCGATCGAAAAGCGATTGAACGAAAAGTAGCCTGATCTGAAATTTACGCATTTTCGCGTTGGCAGCGGGTTTCATCGCCGACATCACGCTTTCGTTTACCGCTTGCTGTCAGTCTCGTGTACACTGACAGAAAAACAAACAGGCAGTGTTATCCATGTTTCGTCTTCTGTGCTTGCTGGCACTTATGTTGGGCTTGTCCGCCTGCGGCAAGTTTCCGACCTATACTGGCCCCGAGGTCACTCGCATCGTTGTGCAAAAGGAGGATCGCAAGATGTACCTGCTGCATCACAACGCCATTCTCAAATCCTATGACGTTGGTCTTGGGTTTGCACCGGAAGGTCACAAAGAGATTGAGGGCGATGGTCGAACGCCGGAAGGCGAGTACATGATTGACCGCCGTAACCCGAACAGTCGGTTCTATTTGTCACTTGGTGTCGACTACCCGCGTCCACGCGACATCGAACATGCCAGATCTTTGGGCAAGTCACCGGGCGGCGACATTTTCATTCACGGGCGTCCTTGGAAGTACCGAAAGGGTGGTCAGGATTGGACGTGGGGATGCATTGCCGTCACCAACCGCGAAATGCGCGAGATTTATTCGATGGTCCGCAACGGAACACCCATTACGATCAATCCATAAGCGCAGGTCGCGTTGTTTAGACTGGAGACGGCATTGGCGTGTTGACCGGGATGAAGCCGGCTTCACCCGGCGCGCCAAGGATCATGTTCCACCAGATTTTGCCGTTGGATTCCTGATACCACGAAAAGCCAAGATCACGTGCTGTTGCGTCAAGGATCACAGTGCGCGTGTTTGGTGCTTCCATCCATGCGCCCAGCGTCTCAAGCTCTGTCTCATAGGTTTCCGAGATCGCTTCACCGACCAATCGGCCCGAATATCCAGCGCGCTGAATACGGGTGATCGGGGACGATCCGTCCGATCCAAAATGCCACGGGCGGTTTTGCACGCTCATATCCCGCGCATGGGTCGCCGCAGCGGCGTTCAAACGAGCGTTTAATTCAAGGGCGGGTGCACCCGACGCCTGACGCAAGGCGTTCACTGCGTCGAGCATGCGAAACTGAATGCGTCCGGTATCCCCAGGCCGAATCCGGTAAAGACGTGGCAATGGTTTGCCGTCCGGACCAAGGGTCGGTGTCGTTGGCGCTGCTGTGCATGCCGTCAAAGCCATGGCGCCAAGGCCCAAAAGGAACGCGGATCGTTTCATCAGTCGCCATCCAGTAATCGTTAATTGCTTCGACTTACCCCTAGCGTGGCAAAAGAGCCAACACACAAAACCGAGAATCGTTTTGTTAACATTCCTTTGAATTGCGACTGCGGCATTCCAGCAATATACTGCGTGCCAAGTTTCGTAACGTCATCGTTTATGTATGAGGCCAGAGAAAATGGCAGAAAAACCCAAGGTTAAAGTGAATCGCCGCGCATTTCTTGCAGGGACCGCTGCCACAGTGGCCGCACCAGCCGTTGCGCAGGACGTCAATGCGGATAGCACGGTCGAGTTCGAGAGCGAAATTTCGCGCATTACGCGGCGGAACATTTCGAGCTTCCGAACACTCGATTGGCAACCCTACTTCAGCAACCTGAACGGCGGGGCAATCCTTGTGGATATCGATTCGCGCGCTCTTCATTACTGGCAGGAGAACGGGAATTACCGTCTCTACCCGTCCTCTGTCCCATTGACCGAAGACCTGACGCGGCGTGGTCGCACGCGGGTGACATTGAAAGACCCGGCACCCGATTGGCGCCCGACACCGTCAATGAAAGAACGCAATCCTGACTGGCCAGACTACGTTGCGCCCGGTCCGGACAACCCGCTTGGCACCCGTGCGTTGCACCTGACATGGACCTATTATCGCATCCATGGCACCCACGATACGCGCAAGATTGGGCGCCGTTCTTCGAATGGCTGCATCGGTCTTTATAACGAGCATGTCGAAGAGCTTTACGAGCTCGCGAACGTGGGCACGCAGGTGTTGCTTATTTGACGACACTGCGGCGAGGCCGGAAAGTCGTGTGATAAGATAGGTTTGCATTTGCCCGGATAAGCTGTTTAGAGAGTCGTACGAGGTAAGTCTTGGGTGCTTGTCGTGTTGTGCCGTGTGCGCACCGACATGCGAATATCTGGAGGTTAATATGAAGAAACTCGTTCTCGCCGCTGCGCTGGCTGCTGTTGCATCCACACCGGCACTGGCCAAAGGCCACGCCAAAGGCGAAGTCATGATGGAGCCAGTCGTTGTTGTTGAAGAAGCGGCAGCAAGCTCTTCTTCCGCAGGCATCATCATCCCGCTGGTCTTGATTGCCCTGCTGGCTGCTGCTGCATCTGACTAATCCAATTGGATTATGGAATTTAAAAAGGCGGTCCTTTAGGACCGCCTTTTTTCGTGTCTGCAGATGTGACGTGGATCAGTCCAGCCAGCCGTTCATATTCTCTTCGACAACGGCTGACAGCGCCCGGATATGCGCATCATCATCATTGAGGCAGGGAATATAGGTGAAGTGCTCGCCTCCTGCTTCCTCGAAGCTCTCTTTGATCTCTTCATTGATCTCTTCCAGCGTTTCGATGCAGTCCGCTGAAAACGCAGGTGCGCAGACCGCGATGTTCTTCTTGCCCTCTTCTTCTGCCAGCCGTGCCACTTCTTCCACTGTGTAGGGCTTGAGCCATTCTTCGGGTCCGAACTTGGACTGGAATGTCGTCTTAATCTCTGTGTCGTCCCAGCCCAGACGTTCTTTCAGCAAGCGCGTCGTTTTCTGACATTGGCAGTGATACGGATCGCCTTCCATCAAGTAGCGCTTCGGCACACCGTGGTAAGAACAGACAAGAATATCGGGCCGTTTCTCTAGCTTTGCGTAAGCAGTTTCAATCGATTGCGCCAGCGCCTCGATGTACAGCGGGTGCTCGTAATACGGATCAACCGTGCGCACGGTCGGCTGCCACTTTTCATCCATCAAAGCGCGAAAGAACTGATCATTGGCCGTGGCTGAGGTTGCACCGGCGTAATGCGGGTACAGCGGGAAAAAGAGTATCTTGCGGCATCCCGCCTCAACCATCTCGCGTACTTTGGATTTGGTCGATGGATTGCCGTACCGCATGCAGAAGTCGACCATGACCTGATCGCCATAGCGGTCCTGCATCGCTTTGGTCATCTTCGCGGTTTGATCTTTGGTGATCGTCATCAACGGGCTTTCGCCGTCTTCTTCGTTCCAGATCGACTTGTATGCCTCACCCGAGCTGAACGGGCGTTTGGTTAGGATGATCAGTTGCAACAAAGGCTGCCACAGCCACGGGCTGTAATCGATCACACGGCGGTCCGACAGAAACTCGTTCAAATAGCGCCGCATTGGCCAATAGCTGTAATCATCGGGTGTCCCGAGGTTCGCCAAAAGGATACCAACCCGGCTTGCGGGCACTTTCGGGTGTTCCGTGGGTGCGTGGGTCGGGCGTTGCGCTGTTTTTGTGGCGTCCAACATCGGGCCTGCGTCCTGTCTGAATTCTTGACGTGTACCTAAGCCCTATGTGGGGCAGGTCAATCTTTCAAAGGTGTTTCCGTCGTGTTGAGCGCATCGGCAAGCCGCTGTGATGCAGAGCCAGGACGCAAAGGCTGCGGTTGTGACGCGTCAGGCGACCAACCTGTCAGTGTGATCAGATCGAACGTCGCAGCAATGCGCCCGTCGTCACCGGCGAAAGTCTCTGCGTAAATCTGCATCATACGAAACAACACACCGCGCCGCGTGATGCTGCGTATACGCCCCGCCAAAGCATTGGTTTCGCCCATGGCGCGCAAGTCATGCAACAAGTGCAGCGGCGAGGCGTAGGTGGTGGTCAGCGTTGCACTATCCGCGACAGGCAAAGCCAAGCCAGCCCGCTGCATCAGCGCGCCCAGGTCGCGAATTTCCGCCATGGGCGCCACACGGGGTGACAAACCACCCGTGATGTCCGCCTCGGCCTGCGCAAACGCGGCGCGCAATTCATGCAATGTCTGCCCGCCCAAGGCCACGACAAGAAGCAATCCATCCGGCTTCAGCGCGCGCCGACACTGGATCAGTTGTCCAACCGGGTCATTGGCCCAGTGCAGGGAAAGCGCATGGATCACCAGATCCTGCGTCGCCTCTTCGAGGTCAAGAATGTCTGTATCTTCGACAAACATGGCGTCCGGGAACGCGGGCCTCCAGATTTCCGCGAATGGTGTGACAATCGCCGTAGAATTAAACGTTCTGTTAACCATCGCCAGCCGATCCTGAACATCGGCCAAAGCCTCTTCATGCAGAAACAGTGCATGCGGTTTGGCGCGCGCACGGTGCATCATGAGCGCTTTGCGGTCGGTGAGTTGCGGGGTTTCGGACATGAGCGCCAGATAGGATGCTGCACACAGGATTGCAAACTGCGTTACGCGTGATCTATCCGCCCCGTTGTTTGGCCTGTGGCGGTCTGGTCGAGGATGATCACGGGCTATGCGGCGCGTGCTTTGCCGAAACGCCGTTTATCACTGGTCTGGTGTGCAACCTGTGCGGTGTGCCGCTTCCCGGTGTGTCAGAGACAACTGAACACTGCGACGACTGCTTGTCCCTTGGTCGCCCTTGGACATTCGGACGTGCACCGCTGCTCTACGATGGGGTCGGACGCAAACTTGTGCTTGCGCTCAAACATGGTGACCGGCACGAGATCGTAAAACCTGCGGCAGACTGGATGATCAGCGCTCTGCCAACGCAGATGCGCCCCGACACATGTGTGGTTCCTGTTCCGCTTTACGTTACGCGGTTGCTCCAACGGCGGTACAATCAATCTGCGCTTCTCGCCCAAGTAATCGCAAGCAAGCTTGATCTGACCTATGTGCCAGACGCATTGATACGCAGGCGCCGCACGGCCCCGCTTGACGGAAAATCGCGTGAGGCGCGGTTTCAGGAACTGACAGACGCTATCCAAATCAATCCAAAGCGGGCAGATGCGCTAAAAGACCGACCAGTGCTTTTGGTGGATGACGTTATGACCTCTGGCGCGACACTCGCTGCCTGCGCATTGAGCGCGCACAAAGCACAGGCGCGAGAGATTTGTGTCACGGTCCTAGCGCGCGTTGCAAAGGCTGCCTAAATCCCCAACAATCGATTAAGGGGTTAAACTATGCCACAGGTTGAAATCTATACATCTCCGCTTTGCGGATTCTGCCATGCCGCAAAACGGCTCTTGAAGCAAAAAGGCGTCTCGTTTTCCGAGATTGATGTGTTTCGCAATCCGGATCGCAAACCAGAGATGATCCAGCGCGCAAACGGAGGTCGCACGGTGCCGCAGATCTTCATCGACGATGCACATGTCGGCGGGTGTGACGATCTTTACGCGCTTGAACGGTCGGGCAAGTTAGATCCGTTATTGGCGGCGTAACGCCATGCGGGCTGCGCTTTTGCAACTTACGTCGTCTGACGATCCGACATCCAATTTGCGGGTCACGTCAGAGCTTGTGCGCAGTGCGGCTTCTGAAGGTGCCGGGTTTATCCTGACGCCGGAAGTCACAAACTGCGTCAGCAACAGCCGCTCGCATCAGCGCGACGTGCTGCAACACGAAGCAGATGATCAAACGCTGCGCGGCCTGCGCGAAGACGCGGATCGCCTTGGCGTGTGGATTCTGATCGGCTCTCTCGCGCTTAAGGCTGAACTGCCAGAGGAGCGGTTTCTCAACCGTTCGTTTCTGATCGGCCCAGATGGCAGCATCGTCGCCCGCTACGACAAGTTGCACATGTTTGACGTGCAGGTGACCGAAATCGAAACGTACAAGGAATCCGCTGGTTTTGCGCCGGGTGATCACGCCGTCATGGCAGATTCGGCTTTTGGCAGGATCGGGATGAGCATCTGCTACGACGTCCGCTTTGCATATTTGTACCGCAAACTGGCCCAGGCCGGGGCAGAGGTGCTAACCGTGCCTGCCGCGTTCTCTCCTGCGACGGGCCCGATGCATTGGGAACCGCTTTTGCGGGCCCGCGCGATTGAAACCGGGTCGTACGTTTTGGCCCCTGCTCAGATGGGTCAGCATCCGGCGTCGCGCGGGCGCAGTCGCACGACACATGGCCATTCTCTGGCCGTTTCGCCATGGGGTGAAGTCCTTGTCGATGGGGGACAGGACCATGGCGTGCATCTGGTTGACCTTGATCTGGACAACGTCAAAAAAGCGCGCATGAAAGTGCCGTCTTTACAACATGACAGAGACGTCTCTGGCCCCGCATGAGTGACAGCAGCGCCCTTGCCATCACGTTGTTCAGTGAACTGCTGACTGCGGACCAATTGCTCCGCAACCGGTTGACGCGTGTTTTGCCGAACAAGATGGAAATCTCGCATTTTTCGGTCTTGAACCAGTTGGCACGTGGTGGATCGGAAAAAACGCCTGCGCAGCTCGCCAAAGCTTTTCACGTCACACGCGGCGCAATGACGAACACCTTGAGCAAGCTTGAGGCAGCCGGATACGTTCACATCCGCCCCGATTGGGATGATGCGCGCCGCAAACAAGTGTCGATTAGCCCGGCAGGTTTGTCAGCGCGAGACGCGGCGCTTGCAGCGATCACGCCGTTGATCAACGAAATGGTGCAAGAGCTTGGGGATCCCAAGGTCCGCGCCGCGATCCCTGTTCTGCGAGAGCTGCGCGTTAAACTGGAAGCAAGCGGGAGCGATTGATCTTCGGGACTATTCTGGTTTTAGCGCTGCAGTCACGTAATTGACGCTCAAGTCGCGGTCTGACACTCGCCATGTAGATGCGATTGGATTGAACTGAAATCCTTTGCGATCGACCGGGTCCAATCCAGCTTGCCGTATAAGATCATAGAGCTCGTCCGGTGTGATGAACTTGTTCCAGTCATGTGTACCCTTCGGCAACCACCGCATTACGTACTCGGCACCGACAATCGCCATGGCAAAGCTTTTGGGATTGCGGTTGATGGTCGAACACAGGTGCAAACCACCGGGTTTTAGGAGGCGTTGACAGGCGGTCAGCAACGCAAGCGGGTCAGCGACGTGTTCAATCACTTCCATCGTCAGAACCACGTCAAACTGTTCCCCCGCGTCAGCCAGTGCCTCGGCGGTGGTGTGGCGATAGTCGATGGTTAACCCTGACTGCGCAGCATGGGCCTGTGCCACCGGAATGTTGCTGCCCCCCGCATCGACACCGACAACCGTCGCACCAAGCCGTGCCATCGGTTCACACAAAAGTCCGCCGCCGCAGCCAATGTCGAGAATGCGCAGGTCTGCAAATGCCAAAGGTTGGTTCAAATCCCGATCAAACTCTTCCGCGATCTGGCGGGTGATGTAATCCAATCGGCATGGATTGAGCATATGAAGCGGTTTGAACTTGCCATTGGGGTCCCACCACTCGGCTGCCATTGCTTCAAACTTGGCAATTTCTGACGGATCAACGGTTGTGACATCCGACATGCGACGTTTCCCCATGGTCTTTTTGACTACCGGCGCAATATAGATTGCGTATGGACAAATTCCCGAGCCAAAAGCGCGCAGTGCAATATCTTTATCCTCCATTAGACCCCTACGATCAGCGCACGCTGTCGGTTGGGGACGGACATTCCGTGTATGTCGAACAGTGCGGCGCGCAGAACGGTATTCCGGTGATTGTGCTGCATGGTGGTCCGGGGGGCGGGTGCAGCCCATCCATGCGCCGCTATTTCGACCCAAAGGTCTATCGCGTCATTCTGTTTGATCAGCGGGGGTGTGGCCGCTCACGGCCGCATGCCAGCGTGACCAACAACACCACATGGGATTTGGTGGCAGATATTGAACGCATCAGGATCGAGTTTGACATCGATCAGTTCATTGTCTTTGGCGGCAGTTGGGGCGCCACGCTTGCCCTAATCTATGGCATCACGCATCCCGACCGCGTCAGGCATCTTGTGCTGCGCGGTGTGTTTACGATGACTAAGGCCGAGCTTGACTGGTTCTATGGTGGCGGTGCCGGGCAATTCTGGCCGGAAACATGGGCCCGATTTGTCGACATTATCCCGGAAGACGAACGGGACGATCTGATAGCCGCGTATCACCGACGGCTCTTTTGCGGAGACTTGCGGACCGAGACCCGCTTTGCCCGAGCCTGGTCTGCCTGGGAAAACGCGTTGGCGTCAGTCTATTCCAGCGGGTCAGGTGGCGAATCACCCGGGGATTACGCGCGCGCCTTTGCGCGGCTGGAAAACCACTACTTTATCAACAACGGGTTCCTTGAAGAGGATGGTTGGATCCTCTATAACATGGACAAGCTGACTGGTATCCCGGGGTCAATTGTTCAGGGCCGCTATGACATGATCTGCCCGCCCGTGCGCGCGTGGGAACTGGCGCGCGTCTGGCCCGATTGTGATCTGCGTATGGTGCGAAACGCGGGTCACGCCCTGTCTGAGCCGGGGATCAGTGCTGAACTGGTTCGGATCATGGACAACATCCCGACGGGCGGTATTTAGCGAACGCCAATTACAGGTGCGTGTCGTAGTCGGACACAAGCAAATGCAGCGGTGCTTCGTCTTCATCGATGTTAGAAAAACGTCCGATAGGTTGCTCGAAAATATTGTCGGTCATGTCGTCATTGACGGTAGAGACCTCGCCGATCAAAACGTCCCCACCTTCACCCCAGAAGGCATGCCAATTGTTGGGAAACAGGCTAACCGATTCACCGGGGGCCAGCTTGAGATGCCCACCGGCAGGCAGGTTGCGGATTGTGCCGTCCACCATCACAGACACCTCTGCATCACGGTCAATGCCACCATCCGCATCTGCCATGAAAAGCTCGATCACCAGTGTCGCGCCACCGCGATTGATGATGTCTTCCACCTTTAGATTATGCCGGTGCATCGGGCTAAGCTGGTTTTCGCGCGAGATCATGATCTTTTCGGCGTAAAGCATCGCGCTTTTCTTGCCCAAGTCGCTGTTCAGCCCGTTGCGCGTGGTGAAGAGGAAGAGACCCATCTCGTCAAACTTTTCAGCACCGTAATCGGTGATGTCCCACCCCATACGGCGCGCTTTGATCTCGGAATGATCTGATGCCTTGAGTGCGTCTGGTGTGAGATAGGCAAAAGGTGGCATGGTGTATCCGAAAGACCGGATAAAAGCATCGCCTTCGCGCAGGATATCGTTGATGCGGGACCGTTTCATGGGATGCCTCGTGGTTATGGTGGCGCTAACATAACCAACGCCACCCACCGTTGGAAGCGTCTGGAGCCTCCGGCGGGAGTTTATTTGGCAAGATGAAGGATCAGAGCACGTAGCGGCTAAGATCGCTGGACTTGGTGAGTTCGCCAAGATGCTGATCTACAAAAGCGGCATCTACTGTGACCTCTTGTCCGGGTTTGTCAGGCGCGTCAAAGCTGAGCTCTTCGAAGACCCGTTCCATGACGGTGTACAGACGGCGTGCGCCAATGTTTTCAACCGTTTGGTTCACGTCTGCCGCGATTTTGGCAAGCGCTGCGATGCCCTCTTCGGTGAAAGTCAGGTTCACCTCCTCGGTCGCCATCAGCGCGGTGTATTGCAGCGTCAGTGCATTGTCCGTCTCGGTGAGGATGCGGACGAAGTCTTCCTCGGTTAAGGCCCTGAGGTTCACACGGATCGGCAGACGGCCTTGAAGCTCTGGCAACAAATCCGATGGCTTGGCGATATGGAACGCGCCAGACGCGATGAAGAGGATATGGTCGGTTTTGACCGGTCCGTGTTTCGTGCTGACGGTTGTGCCTTCAATGAGGGGCAGAAGATCGCGCTGCACGCCTTCGCGGCTGACGTCTCCACCGCGCGTTTCTTGCCGCGCCGCGACTTTGTCGATCTCGTCCAGAAAGACGATGCCGTTTTGTTCGACGGCATCCAAAGCCAACGTTTTCACCTGTTCATCGTCGAGCAGTTTGTCCGCTTCTTCGGCAATCAGAACCTCGTAGCTTTCGGCGACGGTCATGCGCTTGCGCGTGGTGCGTCCGCTGAAGGCTTTGCCGAACAGATCGCCCAAGTTCATCATTCCTGCGCCACCCGCACCCATGCCGGGCTGACCGGGAATGTCCATCATCGGAAAAGGGCTGGATGTGTCTTGCAGTTCCAGCTCGATCACTGTGTCGTCAAGCAGCCCGTCTTTGAGTTTCTTGCGAAACATCTCGCGTGTGGCATCGCGCGCCCCTTCGCCAGCGATGGCTTCGATGACGCGTTCTTCGGCGGCTTCATGGGCTTTGGCTTTGACATCGTCGCGCATGTGATCGCGGGTCATGGCGATGGCTGCATCCACCAGATCGCGAATGATCTGTTCCACATCGCGGCCGACATAGCCGACTTCGGTGAACTTCGTTGCCTCAACTTTGAGGAATGGTGCTTTGGCCAGTTTGGCCAAACGGCGGCTGATCTCTGTTTTACCAACGCCGGTGGGGCCGATCATGAGGATGTTCTTGGGGTAGACCTCATCCCGCAAATCATCGCTGAGCTGCTTGCGCCGCCAGCGATTGCGCAGGGCCACCGCTACAGCGCGCTTGGCGTCTTTTTGGCCGATGATAAAGCGGTCTAGTTCAGACACGATTTCACGGGGGGTCAGGTCTGTCATTGGGTGTTCCTTTCCGGCGACGGGAGGCGTCTACGCGCTGATCGTCTCGACCGTCAGATTGCCGTTGGTGTAAACGCAGATGTCGGATGCGATCGCCATCGCCTCGCGGGCCACTTCCTCTGCGTCTTTGTCAGTGCCCATAAGTGCGCGACCCGCAGCCAGAGCATAGTTGCCGCCAGACCCAATGGCCGTGACATCATGTTCGGGTTCCAGCACGTCGCCTGCGCCGGTTATCACATAAAGCTCTGATCCGTCGGAAACGATGAGCATCGCCTCAAGCTTTTGCAGGTACTTGTCTGTGCGCCAGTCTTTGGCCAACTCAACACTTGCGCGCTGCAACTGGCCGGGTGTGTTTTCCAGCTTGGCCTCAAGCCGTTCCAACAGAGTGAAGGCATCCGCCGTCGATCCGGCAAACCCGGCAACCACATCATACCCGCCGGGAGAGATACGGCGTACTTTACGCGCCGTGCCCTTGATCACTGTCTGACCAAGACTGACTTGCCCATCGCCTGCAATCACCACTTTGCCACCTTTGCGCACACCGATGATCGTTGTGCCGTGCCAGCCGGGAAAGTCGTTGTCAGCCATGGGAGTTCCTTTGGTCGCTTGATGCCGATATGGGCAAATCACCGGGATCAGACAAGCCCACATACGCAAAACGCCCAGCCGAAGGGGCCGGGCGCTCTGTTTAAGTCAGCGTCAGATCAGATGCTTTCGTCGATCCAGCCTTTGAGTGCCGCCTTGGGCGCGGCACCGGTTTTGTTGGACACAACCTGACCGTCTTTGAAGATGAAGAGCGACGGGATACCGCGCACACCCATGGCAGCAGCGGTGTTCGGGTTGCTGTCCACATCAACTTTGGCGATCTTGACGTTGTCGCCATACTCGGCCGCCAGTTCTTCCAAAGCTGGGCCGATCTGCTTGCAGGGGCCACACCATTCGGCCCAGAAGTCCACCACGACGGGGACGCTGGAATTCTTCACTTCGGTGTCGAAGGTGTCATCTGTGACTGCGACGGTGGACATTTGAATTCTCCTTGCGGCTTGGGCGCATGATTGGGTCAGGGGCAGAACCTAGGTACCCGTCGTCACAGCGTCAAGATGGTGTCCCCTCACGAGAGCTTGTGTCGTCAGCGTTTCCGACAACGGCATGTAGGTGGCTGTGCGGGTCCAAAGGATGCCGGTTTCGATTGATTTTGTAGGGTAAATCTGCGCCAGCATCGCCCGATAGGCCCCCATTTGGCGCAACAAACCTTCGGGGCATTGTGTGTCGGTCTCAGGGACGGTTCGGTTTGTTTTGAAATCAACGGCGGTGACTTTGTCGTCAGTCACGATCAGTCGGTCGATGATTCCATGCATCGGCTTGTTGCCGAACCCCTCAAATGTGGCAGTAATCGGAACCTCGGCCAGTGTGTCTTTTTCAAAGATGTGAGCCAGATGCTGTGTATCGAGAACGGCCATGGCCTCCTCGATCAGACTGTCGGCCAGAGGATGCGCGTCGAGCATTCGTGATCCGGTCTCGTAACGCTCTGCGCTTGAGACACTTGGCAGTACTTCCAGCAGCAGATGAATCAGCGTTCCGCGTTCCTTGGCGATGTCGCTTATGTCGCCGTCTGCACCGGGTAGCGCCTTTGCGCCGCCCAGGTCCGAAGGGCTAAGTACCTTTGGTTTTGCCGGGATGACGGGCGCCGGAGCTTTGAAGTGTTGCGGCAAAACCGGAGTTGTATCGACTGCCTGAACGGGGTCAACACAAACGGGCGCGGGCCATGTCAGATGCTCCATCCGCAGGCCCGTCTCAGACGCACCATCATCGAAATCAAAATGCATCGGCAAACCGCCGCTGGCCTCAACTGTCGCTGTCACGCGGTCATGCCAGCTTGATGCCTGTTTGTCCGGAGCACCTGCTGCTGCCACAATCAACCAGCGTTCGGCCCGTGTTAGAGCCACATAAAGCAAGCGGTCTGCCTCATCTTCCTCCGCCTGTTTGGCGCGATCCACTGCCGCCTGCTGGTAAGCCGCACGCGTTGCGTCAGACCCGCGCCAGATGGCATTGCCATCCGCCATGACAAAGGTTTCCTTGTTTGCCTGCGATGGCTTTTTGTGGGTGTCCGGCAAAATGACGATCGGCGCTTCGAGGCCCTTGGCGCCGTGAATGGTCATGACCCGAATGCGTTTGCCCGCGCTGTCGACCGTGCGCTTGATTTCGATATCGTCGGTTTCCATCCAGTGTAGGAACCCGGTGAGGCTGGGGATATCGGTTTGCTCATAGGTCAATGCCTGCGCCAAGAGGGCGTCGATCCCGTCTTCTGCCTCTTCACCCAAGCGGCCAATCAGCTTTTGCCTTCCTTTGTGACGAATAAGGATGCGTTCCAAAAGTTCATAGGGGCGCAGGAAATCAAGCTGACCGCGAAGATCGTCCAGAACCTCTAAAACCGGTTGATAATCGTCTCTACGCCTGCGCAATTCTTCCCAAAGATGCGGGGATGTTCTGCGATGGCAGAGGTCAAAGATGTCTTGTTCATCCAATCCAAACAGCGGTGACCGCAAGGCTGATGCCAGCGATAGACTGTCCTCTTGGGTGGCAAGAAACGCTAGCAGCGCTCGTAAGTCTTGCACCGCCAGCTCTGCCATTACCTTGAGCTTGTCAGCACCTGCAATCGGAAGATTACGGCTTTTGCAGGCTTTGAGGATCTCCTGAAACAACGCGCCGCGACTGCGCACCAGGATCAGAAAATCACCCGCATGTACCGCGCGGGCCTGAACGTCGGCGCCACTTTTGGTTTCGGTCGGCAGGGATGTTCCGTTTTGGATCGTTTCGTCGATAAACCGTGCGATGCGCTGGGCAAGAATGACGTTGTGGTGTTTCGGGCTGACCCGGTCCACGGGTGTGTCCCATGGCAAATCATCATCTTCCGCAACTGGTTCAATTAAGGGCCAGACATCCACCCGCCCTGGCATAGTGTCCTGAAACGATATGTGGGTCTGATCCGGCAAAAAACCGGCTTTGTCCCGCCCCCGAAATAATTCATCCACCAATCGCAGAATGGGTGTCGAGGATCGGAACGAATAGTTCAATTGTCCGTCCTGCAAAGGCGCAGTCGTATCGCGCATCTGCGCTTGAAACGCCGCACGCATCGCATCGAATTCTTTCGGGTCGGCCCCCTGAAACGAATAGATCGACTGCTTTTTGTCCCCCACCACAAAGATCGTGCGCCGCTTGTCCGACCGCGCGCCTTCGCCAGAGGTGAACTCCTGCGCCAGTCGTTCGATGACATCCCATTGCGCCGGGCTGGTGTCTTGCGCTTCGTCTACCAGAATGTGGTCAATGGCGCCGTCAAGCCGGTACAGCACCCATTCCGCCTGCTGTTTGTCGTTGAGCAGAGTGCGCGTGCGGGTGATCAGATCATCAAAATCGAGCCACCCCCGGGCTTGCTTGACCTGCTCATACCGCTCGAGAAACGTCGCTGCAAAACGGTGTAAGACTACGTTGCGTTCGACCGCATCCAAGGCAAGCCTTGTCTCTCTGGCGGCCGCGACGCGCTGGTACAACGCATCCAACCGCCCGACACCGCCGGCCAACGCGCCTTTGCGCAGTTTTGCGGTCGGTGGATGGCTTTTCTTGATCTCACCTTTCTGAGTGAAAACGATGCTTTCGAAAGCCAAAAGCGTCTCTAAATCGGGGCTTTCGCAAAGCTTGATCGCATCTGCGAGGTCATTGTCGCCCTTTCCACCACTTCGCAAATCGGTGATCAAACCCTGCAAAAACGCGATGTCGTCAGTCGGAAAAACCGTATCAATCACCTTTTGCAGTGTATCATCAGGGGTCAGCCCATTGCGCTTTAAGAGCTCCATACGATCAAGCGCCGGAGTGAAACCTTCGCGTCGTGTGACAATGCTTTCCGTCATCTCATGCAAAGGGTTGTTCGACGCGATGCGCGCGATGTCCGCAACAAGCCCGGCATCGAGGCCACTGGCCATGTCATCAAGCACTTGTTCCCGCAACAACTGCGCGGCGCGGTCGTCGATTTCCTGGAACTGAGGGCTGACGCCAGCCTCTAGCGGAAAGCGCCGGAGGATTGATGCGCAAAACGCGTGGATGGTTTGAATACGCAATCCGCCTGGCGTTTCAATCGCGCGTGCAAACAGCGCACGCGCACGGGACAAAAACTCTGTCGTCAGATCCTGATCCTCTTCCCCCAACTCCAAAAGCTGCCGTGTTAGAGCCGCATCATCCAGCATCGCCCAATTGCCAAGACGCCGGAACAACCGGTTCTGCATCTCGCTTGCGGCGGCGTTTGTGAAGGTCAGGCACAAGATATGTTCAGGGCGCGTGTCCCGCAGCAACAGCCGTGCCACGCGATCTGTCAGAACACGTGTTTTGCCCGATCCGGCATTTGCGCCCAGCCAGGTTGAGGCATCGGGGTTCGCGGCGCGCACTTGTGCGTGTGTGGCGTCATCCCGGATCACGAAAGAAACACTTTCTGCGCCGCATCCGATGCGTCCCATTCACCGAACCTTGACAGCTGATCGTAGTCTGACCCGAACGCGTCCTTGTGCATCTTGTTGCGCGCGGTAAAGCCCATATCAGGGTCTCTGTAAGCCTCAATCAGCTTCACCAGCATGGCCACAGTTTGATCCGGTGGACGTTTTTCAAGCGGCGCGCGCACTTCTTTTCCATCGCCCCCCAATGCGATGTAGACCGCCTCAGCCACACCGCGGGGCGATATCTGTTCAAAGCCGCCTTCGCATACAATCGCCGCTGTAACTAACAGCTGCACATCAAGGAAAAGCTGCCGGTTCTCGCTTGGGGCTGTTCCGGTTTTGTAGTCATAGATCCGGGCCTGACCCAGAGCATCGATATCGATCCGGTCTGCTTTTGCCGTGATACGAAATGGCGGTTTGTGCAGGTCCATCCGTCCTGTTTTTTCAAACAACACCGGCCGCGCTTCGATGCGCCGCGCCTGTTCTTGTGCGACAAACCACTGTGCGATTTTCTCGATCCGTACCCGCCATTGGATGCGGTCTGTGGGCCACGGCACATTGTCGTCCAAAACGCGATGCGCCGTGTCGATTAGGGTTTGGTGTGTTACCAGATCAGGGTTTTGAGCTGTGTTAGAGACGAACTCCTCGAAAACCTTGTGAATTTGTGTGCCCCGCTCCATTGCGTTGGGGGTATGTTGCACCGGCTGTAACTGCCGCAGACGCAGCACCTTGGACGCGTAAATCGCATAAGGGTCGCGGATCAGGCGTTCGATGCCCGTCACCGACAACTCTGTCGGGCGTGCCATCACCGGAGGAACGGGAGAAGGTCGCGTTGCCAGAGGCGTTTCAATCGGCTTTTCCAACTGTTTGCCGTAGGCCAGCCATGTCTTGCCGCGATCCCGCATGTTTTCCAGCGCCTGCGGGCTGCCGGTCTGTGGCAACCCTTGCATCAGGTTCACAAGCCGGTTCAGCCATCGCGACGGCACTGTTTCGGCATCATCGGACCGTTCCGCACGGGTCAGCCAAACCTCTTTGGCCCCAATGGCTTGCTGAAAGTCATGCGCTGCAAGCCCAATGCGTCGTTCGGGTAGCAACAGACCAACCTGCTGTCGCATACGTCGGTTCAACCAAGGGTCGGCAGGTGGCGTGCCGGGCCAGGTTTGTTCGTTCAAACCACCAAGGATCACCAGGTCTGCGCCCATCACACGGGCCTCAATCGTGCCCCAGATCAGGATATGCGGATGCGGCGCGTCGCGATCTCGTACTTCTTCCGACCTTAGGACAGTGTCGATCAGATCTGCGTAATCGCGGATCGACATTTCGCCGCTATGCCCGGCATTTTCGATCAGGTGATCAAACACACTGCGGCAGGCTTTGCCCGCCTCTTTGGCCCACAGCTCTGACATGTCTTCGCTTACGGACCCGGCGCAGATGGCCCCGGCCTGCGACAAGTGTTGATCTATGTGATGCGCCAAAGACGCGTGACCCGTCACGGCAGGCTGCAAGAAACAAGTGTCGACCCAGGTTAGCCAATCGGCGGCTTCATCTGCCTTTTTCCAAGCAGCCAGTTGGCCAAGACTTGGATAAGGAACACCGGTTTTGCGGATAAAGAGTTCAAGCTCTGCTGTCCAAAGTAGGTGCTGCCCCCGCTCCGCGCCTGAATGGCAGAGCGGATGCTTGAGCAGCGTCAGCAGCGCCTCTGCCGTTGGCCCATCCGTCCTCAGCTTTGCAATGTGCCGCAGCAGGCGACCCGGCGCAGTAAGATGAACAGGCGTCCCCGCACTGTCATCAGGGAGTATGTTCCACCGATCCAGCATCGCGCTGACCCGACGCGTCAGTATACGGTCTGGCGTGATTAGCGCAGCGGTTTGGCCATCTTCTGCGGCTTGCCGCAATCGCAGAGCAATCGCACGTGCTTCATCCCGGGGCGAGGGAGCTTCTACCAGTGTTAGAGACTGAACCGCCGCTGACAGGTCTCCCAATTCAGGGCCGTCACTGAGCCATTGATCAGTTACCGGCGCCGGGCGCATTGCCAATGACACGAGCGCATTTTTTGCGTCTGTCCTGGCTAAGGCATCAGACCAAGTCGCAACGCTATCCGGCGGTACATTCAAATGGTGCATCAAACGTGCAAAGCGAAATTGCGGGTGATCTTCACCCTGCATCGCTTCGGCATTGGTGATGTTGTCTGTCAGGGTGTCCCAAACATGGTGCGGCGTGTGAAAGTCAAAGCCAGGAAGAACAACCGCCCCCTGCGGAAGGTGCGCAACCGCCGACATGAGCCGAAACGCCGTTCCGCGCGAACCGGTGGACCCTGCCACAATAATCGGATGCGTCGGCGGGGTCTGCGCCCATCGGTCCAGTTTGGCGGCAAGCGCCATGCGGTTCAGGCCCGCGGCATCAGGTGCCTCGTTCTGCGTGTCGAAATAGTGCGTGACGATGTCCAAAAACCGCTGCGCGCGTTCCCAATGCCCGGACTGATCTGTGACATCCAGCGCGGCAATGTCGCCAGGCGAGACGCCTTCCGCCTGCATTTCGTCAAGAAACGCATGTAATGACTGTGCAAGATCGTACGTCGCTGACTGCGGTGCGATGTTTGGGTCTGCTTTGATCAGACCTTTCACCAGTTCGGCCAGTTCAAGCTGTCGTCGAAGGGGTGAGATCGGCTTGGGAAGCCTGGCCGTGTCAACAGGATCTGCCAGTTCTGTGATCAGCCGAATTCTGGGCAGAAACCCCGCGCCGTGTTTGTCAAAGACGGCTTCGACACGGCGCTGCATCCGACGTGTGTTCAGGATCAACTCCACCCGAGCCATCGCTTCGGGCGGGTGTGACTGCAAGCGATCCTTCAGACCTTTTACCAGGGCTTCGGCAAAATCGGTGCCAGGTGGTAAGGCAAACAATCGAGCGGAAGACGAGGGTTCAAACATCGTGACCGGCCAGCATAGCTTCAGCCTGTGTGATGCCGTCTGGGTGACCGACGTCGCACCAAAGCCCGGGGTAGGTGACCGCATGCAGCGCGTTTTGATCAATCAAATCCACCCAGATATCCCGTAAGGAAAACACGCTTTTCTCCGTGTTAGAGACTAATTCTGTGCGAATAATCTGCACGCCCGAGTAAATTGTGTCATCTCCCCAGACTGCGTGTCCATCCCCGCTAACGTCAAAATCCCCCTTGCCCAAATGCCCAATGGCATTCGTTTTTGGCACACACAAAAGCAGCGCTTGCATGTCATTCGACCAAGCCTTCGCCAGAACGGTCAACGGGTTTGGTCCACTCCAAACGGCGTCGGTGTTCATCGTGAAGACCAGGCTCGCCCGCAGCAGAGGCAGGGCTGTTTTCAACCCGCCTCCGGTATCTAGGATGTCAGGTGTTTCCTTCGCCACAATCACATCCGATCCGGCAAAATGATCGACGATCTGTTCGGCTTTGTAATGCGCGTTGCACACAATGGTCTTGGGCGCGTGTTCGCGTATGATGTCCATCGCGTGGTCGATCAATGGGCGGCCTGCTACATGCACCAATGGCTTGGGGCGGTCAGCGGTCAAAGACCCCATACGTGTGCCGAACCCAGCGGCGAACAGCATTACGGCGTCGGGCATAAGGCTTTGATCTTTTTCAACTGTTCAGGTGTTGGGTTTGGGAACATCTTTTCGATGAGAGGTGCCAACGCGGCTGCTGCGGGCGATTGCAGACTTGTTTGCACATGCCCCCAGACACGCGGGATCAGTTGGGCATACTTGGTCTTTCCAGTGGTACGGATGAGACGTGCGAACACACCTAAAATGCGCAGGTTTCGTTGCAAACCAAGCAAATGAAATGCGGGTAAAACTGTATCCATGGACCGTCCCGAAACCTCTGCGTAATGCGCAAGAGTCTGGTCGAAACACGTTGCACTCACATCACGCCGGGCGTCCTGAAGCATCGACACAAGGTCGTAAATCGGCGGGCCGATCAGGGCATCTTGGAAATCGAGTAATCCGACACGTTTGACACCGTCCCGTTCCGGCAGCCAGATCATGTTCTCTGCATGAAAATCGCGCAAAACAAGTACCTTCTCGGTGGGCAAATGCGTGTCAAGCGCATCGCCAAGGCGCTCAATCAGCTCTTGTTGAACTTCCCCCGCCTGCACACTAAAGACCGGCAGGTAATCGGTGAAAACAGGTTCGATGATGTCAGCCCAGTCTCGCGGTGTTGGCGTGTTCAATCCGGTTGGAATGTCAGCCGCTTCAAGCCAGCACAACACATCAACCGCCGCGCGATAGAGCATCACCTCCTGATCTGGATCGCTTTGAATGACCGTCGCAAACTGATCATCCCCAAAGTCTTCGAGGATCATCAATCCGCCGTCATGAGCAAGGATGTCAGGCGCTGACAAACCAATCGCATTCAGATGTCGTGCCATCGAAGCAAACCGGGCGGTGTCATCCTGTGGATCAACCATCAGGATCGCACGTTTTCCCTTTTGATAGAGCCTAATATACCGTCGCGAGGATGCATCCCCGGCAAGGGGTGTTTGATCGGCATCGGCCCAACCGGCGGCCTCGAGAAATGCGTCAACGGATGTCATTTGCCCAGCGCCTTGATCACGCCGAACCACTTTTGGTCAGTGGCATCCAGCGACAGCTCTCGCGTGTCATCCATGGCAGGATCCCTGATCTCAATTTGCAAGGCATCGTCCGGCGTCACATCGGCCAGTCGATCCGGCCATTCGATCAGCGTGATCGCAGACTGCATGGCGTCGATGAGGCCAAGTTCGATAACTTGGTCAACGTCCCCCAAACGATAAAGGTCCGCATGCCAAAGTTCTCCTTTGATCGTGTCATATGTCTGAACCAGCGTGAATGTGGGTGATGGTACATCCTCAGGTTCCACCAACAGCGATTGGATCAACGCCCGTGCGAAGTGGCTTTTGCCTGCGCCTATTCCGCCAGACAGCAACACACAGTCCCCGGGCTGCAAATGCGCGCCCAAGCGCACGGCCAAATGTGCGGTGTCTTCGGGAGAGGAAAGATGGTGATCCGCTTGGCATGTCGTCATGCGCGCAGATTACCCGCCCCATGTGGGGCCGCAAGCGATGATGCGCAGCGTCAGGCGGAAACGATTTGCAGAGAATCGTCTGAATTTGAGCCAAGACAACCCGGCGCCTTGTAGCAAAACCTGACCATGGTCGAGCCGTAGCAGATCGGATCAACCCGGCAGGTCACCTCGCGCCCGTCCCGCGCTCTCAGGTCACTGTCCCAGCTGGCGCGTTCGCTGGTTTTGGTGACAAACTCGCGCAGTTCGGGCCAGACAGGCGCGGGATGGAACGCTGATTTCCACTGCTGGGTCGCATCCAAAATGGTCGCATCTGTCAAACACGTGTCCGGGTCGGTGGCCCAGAGTGTTTTCTGAGCGGCATTGGACGCGATCAGCACACCTTGCTGATTAAAGATCGCAACCGCATCTTCCATTGCATCGAGGCACGATTGCATGGTCTCCAATTCAGTCCGAAACCCGCGTGTCAGTGACACTTCGGCGGTAATATCGTTGAACAGAAACGCAATCGCCCCGTCAGGATAAGGCCGACCTGTGACGTCAAAGGTTTGCCCATCAACGAGGTTCCATGTTTCGCTGAAACGGTCATCGCTGGCAGCGGCCACAAGTTTCGCCATCCGTTCGCGCCAGGTGTCATAGCTTTTGGGCTCTGGCATGATCTGCTGGTCGCGCAACTTGTCGAAAAATTCGAACAGGTTCGGCCGACTGCTTAGGAATTCGGCTGGTAACCCGCTGAGGTCAATCAAAGCCGGGTTGAACAGGGCCAAGCGTCGGTTGCGATCAAAAATCGCGAGCCCTGTCGTGAGATTGGCAAAGGTCTTGGACAGGGTCTGTACAAAGTTCCTTTGCGCCTCTTCTGCCTGAACCACAGCATCAACTGCAGTCGCAAAATGCAGAACACCGTGGTCCAATGGTTCTGTCGTCACCTCAAACCATCGTTTTTGGCGCCCGTCCGCAGAGGGCAAAGAGATCCGGCTCCCTTGCGTCTCTTGCATGGCCTGTGTCACGAGGTCGGCAAGCTCTTTAGGCGCAGTGCGCGCGTCAACCAGCTTGTCAAATGCAGCGTTACCCCAAAGGACCGCACCATCACGGTCAACACACCAAACAGGGTTTGGGGCATGATCAAAAGCAGGTCTCACAAGCGACAGTTCGTGGTTGTTCTGCAATGCATGAAACCAGGTCTCGCTCACGTCGTCTGATGGCTGCAAGCTAACGCGAAGCGTGGCGTCCGATAGATCGACACTGATCTTCGGCCCAGATCGATGAGGTACCATCATGGGCGCTTTGGGAAGGGCATTCGGCAAATCAGGGACAAGCGTCTTTAGTGCAGAGCGAACGTCGTCCCAACTGGGCTGGTCAGAAGCGTCGAGCAATTCCCAAATCGCATTGTCTGCGTCGACGAGAACCGCATCGCGAAACAACAGGGTTATCGCTTTGGTGTCGGGTGCAACCTCTTGTTTGATCGGTTGTGAAGATCGGCTCATCTGCCATATCAACAGGCTGATCAGGCCCGAAAAGGCCACGCCAACAAGTCCAGAGAATCCCAGCAAAGACACGTTCTTTGACACCCGCAGCAAACACGAGTGCCAGTGAACGCTCAGAACCTTAATACATGGTTAAGGTTTCTGGTTCGTAAATGATTAGATCTGGAAAGGTTGATTTTCGCCAATCCCCTCGCCTTTGGGCAAGCTTGGTGGAACAATCGCATCCCGGGGCCAAACGGCCTCAACCACTGCCCCGCGTCGGCGCGGTTTGCCGTTTTCAATGTCACCGCCGTTTGCAAAGCTCAGCTCTGCCCCAGATCTTTCCAGCAGTGTTTTGGCGATGAACAGGCCAAGCCCCATGCCTTCGTACTCTGGCCGCGCCGTCCGTTCACGCTCGGTGCGCCGGTTGCGCATGAACGGATCACCGATCCGACCCAACATGTTCGCAGGATATCCCGGACCGTCATCCATGATGCGGATGGTCACGGTTTTGTCCGTCCATCGCGCTTCGACCCAAACGGTGGCGCGGGCAAAATCGACGGCGTTCTGGATCAGGTTGCGCAAGCCGTGAATGATCTCGGGACGGCGCAGTGTGGCCGGAGGATTGCCCGACAAACCTTCCTCATCAAATCCGTCAATCAACACGTCTTTCCCGCGATGCAGATGCGGCTCTGCCGCCTCACGGATAACCTCAACCAAAGGTGCTGTGCGAATGTGGATGTCTTCTTTTCCCGCACGCCCCATGGACCGCAGAATATCGCGACATCGATCCGCCTGTTCGCGGATCAGCTTGGCGTCTTCCTGTAGGTCAGGCTTGTCGTCCAGATCTTCGATCAATTCGGCGCTGGTCAGTTTGATCGTCGCCAAAGGTGTGCCCAACTCATGCGCGGCAGCAGCGACCACACCGCCAAGATTGTTAAGCATCTGGGTTCGGCTGAGCGCCAATTGTGTGGCGACAACAGCATCACTCATCGACGTCATTTCTTCGGTAATCTGGCGCGCGTAGAGCGACAGGAAGATAACCGCGATTGTGATCGCGACCCATTGGCCGAACACAAACACATCCGCAATGCGAAGGATAAACCCTTGTTCGGTGCGCAACGGCAGGTGGAAGAACACCATCAGAGTGACAAGCGTCAAAGCGGTGGCGCCGATAATCAGTGTGGACCGCAATGTCATGATCGTGGCCGATACGATTACGGGACCCAGGATCAGAATGGTAAAAGGGTTGTGAAGACCCCCCGTCAGGTAGAGCAAGAAACACAGCTGCAAGAGGTCGAAGAGAACCATCAAAAAGTTCTCGGCCTCGTTGAGGCGTTTGTTTTCCGGGAACACGAAGATGGCAATCAGGTTGCCAACGACCGAAACGCCAACCGCCAGATAACAAAGGCCTAATTCAAGCTGAAGGTTATAGAGCTGTTGTGCCAAAGTGATGGCAGTCAGCTGACCAATGATGGCAAACCAGCGCAGCCAAATCATGGTCCGCAGACGAATAAAGCTCCCGCGTTCGCGTTCGTGAAACAGCCCGAATTCTGAGTGCGTCATCTGCGCCCTTTCGTCGCTTGTGTCGCCGTGGAAAATCCTTACCTCGACAGACACAGAGCATAAGCAAGGCTCGTGCGAAAAGAAGCGCATAATGCGCGCTGCGACAGAGAGGATGAAGAGATGCGGATCGCTGTGATTGCAGCCCTTGTGGCCGTGTGTGCGTTAATCGGCGGAATTTGGTTCGCGACGATGCCCGCAGACACTGCTGGCGACAAATATGCCCAGTGCCGATCAACCCAAGTGGCAGGCGGTGTCGAACAGATCGGCGGGCCGTTCACTTTGGTGAATTCCGAAGGCCAGACTGTCACCGATCAAGACGTGATCACGCAGCCTTCTCTGATTTACTTTGGGTATACGTTTTGCCCGGACGTCTGCCCGCTCGACAATGTGCGCAACGCCGAAGCGATCGATATTTTGACGGAACAGGGCAAATCGGTGACGCCGATCTTCATTTCCGTCGATCCCGAACGCGACACGCCCGAGGTTGTGGGTGATTTCGCCTACAACATGCACGAGGACATGATCGGACTAACTGGCTCAGAAGAACAGGTGCGCGCGGCCAGCCAGGCCTACCGCACCTACTATCGCCGCCAGCCGTCAGATGACGAATATTACCTCGTGGATCATTCGACATTCAGCTATCTGGTTATGCCCGAAGATGGATTTGTAGAGTTCTTCCGCCGCGACCTGAGCGCCGAAGCTGTGGCGGAAAGAGCATCCTGCTTTCTTGAAGTCGGCTGATCACACGTTAATTGCCCGTTGATGTTGAATAAAACGCCGGTAATACTGTGCGTCAACACATCGCACGGGAGGGAACCACGTGAGCGAGCGAGCGTCAGAGGATCTAGGGGAAGACAAGAGCCTGCTATTGGTCGATGATGACGAACCATTTCTGCGGCGTCTGGCCAAAGCGATGGAAAAACGTGGTTTTGAAGTGGAAACCGCGCCTTCGGTGACTGCGGGTTCTGCTATCGCAACAGCACGTCCCCCGGCATATGCGGTTGTTGACTTGCGACTGGAAGATGGCAACGGGCTCGACGTGGTCGAAGTGATCCGTGAAAAACGGCCTGACAGCCGGGTTGTGGTCCTGACAGGGTACGGTGCCATCGCCACTGCCGTCGCCGCCGTTAAGATCGGCGCAACAGACTATTTGTCCAAGCCCGCGGATGCGACCGACATCACCAACGCGCTTTTGGCCAAAGGTGACGACTTGCCGCCACCACCAGAAAACCCGATGAGCGCAGATCGCGTCCGCTGGGAACATATCCAGCGCGTCTACGAACTTTGCGATCGCAATGTGTCGGAAACTGCGCGCCGTTTGAATATGCACCGCCGCACCTTGCAGCGCATTCTGGCCAAGCGGTCGCCGCGCTGAACGCGCGGTTTAACCAAAGGGCGCGATGCAAGGCGCGAAGCTAGGCATCTTCGGCTAAAGACGCTTTCAGCCAGTCCACAAAGGTTCGCACAGACGGGCGTATTGGTCCGTTTGGTAAGATGACGTGGTAGACTGAATTTGGTGGCGATTTAAGATCAAGCTTCACTAGTGATCCGTCTTCCAAAAAGCGCCGTATCACGACTTCAGCTGCAATAATGGCTCCGACGCCTTGCTTCGCAGCTTCGATTTCAAGCGACAGGTCCCCGATGTCACGTCGCACGATGCGGTCAGCATCTAATCCAGCGTTTCTGATTGTCTGTTTGTTTACTTCTTCTTTGTCGCCAAGCATCCATGGGATGTTCTGTGGGTCATCGCTGGCAGCAAGTTCAGGGGAGGCCGCAAGGATGGTTTCGCATTCCAACAGAAACTCGCTCTGATAGTCCGGCCAATCCTCCGGCGCTCCGACCCGTATTCCGAAATCAAAACCTTCGAAATCGACAGGCGCAAGGCAAGCCCCAGGCGCAAACGTGACCGGTATGTCGGGGTGTTTCTTCCAAAAACTCCAAATCTTGGGAGCGATCACAGCGTCGACAATATAGGTGGTCGTGGTGGCCTTGATCCCACGCGTCTGTTCGGTCGCACGCAATTGCTCAACGCCATTGGCCAATTGAGAAAACGCTTCTTTCAACGGGCTGGCCAATTGGCGTCCTGCAGCGGTCAACACCACGCCGCGTCCATCCCGTTTGACAAGCTTGATGCTCAGATCGGTTTCAAGCGCACGAACCTGTTGAGCCACCGCAGCAGGCGTCACGTTCAATGACCGCGCGGCAGCGGAAAAGCCGTTCAACCGTGCCGTCGCTTCGAAAGCGCGCAGACTTGCCAGCGGCGGAAGCTGTCTCCAATCAATTTCAGGCATCTTTAAGCTCATCTATCAAATCGAAAATATTCCTGACTCGGTTTTTAGACCAAGACAACCCATATCTGCGTCAGTCACTTAGAGGAAGAGGAGCAGATCATGTTGCAAATACCTCAGGAAATGATGAGATCTTCACAGCGGTTTGACGAAGCTGGCCGCCCGATGACGCAGGACATCGCAAATGAAATCGAATGGTCAAAACCCGCTGACACTTTCAAGTCTGGACATATATTGCAATGGCACTGGCTGACACTGCTCAACCTTCGCTTTCGGCGATCAAACAAGTTGACGAAACTCAACCCATCTTCCGCGCACAACGTCTAGAGTTCGTACCGTTTGCTGATGCGATCCACGATTTGGCCGTTGCCAAGCGGAACGTCTCTATGGCGTGCGTAATCCTCAAAACCGCGACTTTGATAATAGGCGAGCCCGCCCGAATTGTCGGCCCGTATCGTGGCGTTGATCCAAGAATAACCCAAGGCCACGCCCGCTGCTTTGGTGGCTTCAAACAGCTTTGACCCGATCCCCAAACCGGTTTGTCCGACCTTCACAAAGGTTGCAATGTCACAAGCCTCAGGCGGAAGCTTTGCGTTTGGTTCGATGGACTGGAACCCCAGCAAATCGCCGTCTTCGGTTTCAGCCACGTGCCAGACGGATCGACCCGGAGCATAGGAAAACCATTCCAGCAGAGTGTCGCGGGTTACTTCTTCGACGAATGCTGTTGTCCCGCCCTTGCGGATAATTGCATTCAACAGCTCTGCCATGTCGCGCGCATCCAGAGCGCCCGCCTTGCGCACAGTGATCATGCCATCTGCTCCAACAGTGCCGCGTGGCGTGAGGTGAACTCTGCGCGCACGTCGACGGGCGGACGCAAGACAATCGTCAGATCGGCGATCAGATCAAGGTCAGGCGCACCAAAGAACTTATCCGCTTCACTGCGCGTGAACCCCGCGATTTGTGTTGCTTCCATCCAGGCGCTGATGCGGTCCGCCTTTTTGATCTGCTTTTTCAACCTCACCGGTACCGCGGCAGGCAACCCAAATCGGATATGCACCGCTGCCGCCAACCGGTCATCCAATGCGCCGTATCCCGGCCCGACCGCAGCCTTCACTGGTGAGATCATGTCGCCAATCACGTATTCCGGCGCGTCATGCAGCAACGCTGTCAGCTTCTCTGCTGCCGTTGCTTTGGGGCAAAGCCTCGAAAACAAGGTTTCAACCAGCAATGAATGCTCAGCCACCGAATACGCATAATCCCCAAAGGTCTGCCCGTTCCAGCGCGCCACAAAGGCAAGGCCATGTGCGATATCTTCAATCTCGATATCGACAGGTGTTGGGTCGAGCAGGTCGAGCCTGCGGCCGGACAGCATCCGTTGCCAGGCGCGGGGGGATCGGGGCATTGGGCACTCACACGTTGTTCACCCGCCAATCTGCACCGCATTGCCGCAAGCGCAACCCCGTGCTACCTGCACGCGCAAACGTGCATGACAGTCAGGAGCGCCGCGCATGGCCAAGGATTACATCGTCAAAGACATTGCATTGGCCGGATTTGGCCGCAAGGAACTGGACATCGCCGAAACCGAAATGCCGGGGCTCATGGCGCTGCGCGAAGAATACGGCGAGAGCAAGCCACTGACCGGCGCGCGCATTGTCGGATCATTGCATATGACGATCCAGACGGCTGTTCTGATTGAAACCCTGACCGCCTTGGGCGCTGATGTGCGCTGGGCGTCATGCAACATCTTTTCAACCCAGGATCACGCAGCCGCAGCCGTTGCCGAAGTTGGCGTTCCGGTCTTTGCGATCAAAGGCCAGACACTGGAAGAGCATTGGGACTACCTCGACAAATCATTCATGTTCCCTGAAGGCGCGAACATGATCCTTGACGATGGCGGTGACGCAACGCTTTACGTTTTGCTTGGCGCGCGCGCTGAAGCGGGGGAAGAGATCATTCCAGTCCCGCAATCTGAGGAAGAAGAGGTCATCAAGAAACAGATCGCCAAGCGGATGGCAGCGTCCCCGGGCTGGTTCACCAAAACCCGCGATGCGATCAAAGGCGTCTCTGAGGAAACCACGACCGGCGTGCATCGCCTCTATGAGCTGCACAAGAATGGCCAACTGCCGTTCCCGGCGATCAACGTGAACGACTCCGTCACCAAGTCGAAATTCGACAACAAATACGGCTGCAAGGAATCGCTTGTCGACGGCATTCGCCGCGCAACCGACACGATGATGGCGGGCAAGGTCGCGGTTGTCTGTGGCTATGGCGATGTGGGCAAAGGCTCTGCCGCGTCACTCGCCGGCGCGGGTGCGCGTGTGAAAGTGACCGAAGCCGACCCCATCTGCGCATTGCAAGCCGCCATGGACGGGTTTGAAGTTGTCCTGCTTGAAGACGTCGTCGAAAGCGCCGATGTCTTCATCACCACCACCGGCAACAAGGACGTCATCCGCATCGAACACATGCGTGAGATGAAAGACATGGCCATCGTCGGCAACATCGGCCATTTCGATAATGAAATTCAGGTGGCATCCCTTAAGAACCACAAGTGGACCAACATCAAAGAACAGGTCGACATGATCGAGATGCCCTCGGGCAACAGGATAATCCTCCTATCCGAAGGCCGCTTGTTGAACCTTGGCAACGCCACTGGTCACCCGTCTTTCGTGATGTCCGCATCCTTCACCAACCAGGTGCTTGCCCAGATCGAGCTCTGGAAGAATGGCGAGAACTACGACAACCAGGTCTACATCCTGCCCAAACACCTCGACGAAAAAGTCGCCCGCCTGCACCTCGCGCGGATCGGTGTGAAGCTGACCGAACTGTCGTCAGATCAGGCGTCGTACATCGGTGTCAAACCCGAAGGCCCGTTTAAGCCAGAGCATTATCGGTACTAGGTTCTTCGCCAAATCACCAAGGCAGCACAGAATTCCGCCCGTCCAACGCAAGTTGGGCGGGCGTTCTTTTGTCCTGATCTACAATGCGACGACCTATAAAAGTTTCAGCCGGTATGTCAGTTTCACCCAAGATGAACCCGCATATAAGGAGTGACCGACATGGCCATTCGAACCACAACCGGACGCGGCACGCGCTATGACAGCGTCCTCGACACGGTCGGCAACACACCGACAATCCGTATCAACCGGATCGCACCGAAAAACGTGACGGTTTACGTAAAATTTGAAGCGTTCAATCCAGCTGGATCGGTCAAAGATCGCCTTGCGCTAAACATTATCGAAGCGGCCGAGCGGGATGGACGTCTTAAACCTGGTCAAACAGTGGTGGAAGCCACGTCCGGCAACACCGGTATCGGACTCGCGATGGTGTGCGCTGCAAAAGGGTATCCGCTGGTGGTTACGATGGCCGAAAGCTTTTCTATCGAACGTCGCCGCCTCATGCGATTTCTTGGCGCGAAAGTTGTGCTTACGCCCAAGGCGCTCAAGGGGTTTGGCATGTACTCCAAAGCCAAAGAACTGGCCGAAACCAATGATTGGTTCCTTGCCAGTCAGTTTGAGACCTCGGCCAACGCTGAAATTCACGAAAACACCACAGCCAAAGAAATCATTGGGGATTTCGAAGGTGAACGGCTTGATTACTGGATTACCGGCTACGGCACCGGAGGCACCGTGTCCGGTGTCTCGCGTGTTCTCAAGAAAGAGCGACCAGATACCAAGATCATCCTAACTGAACCCGCAAACGCGGCGATTGTCGGCTCGGGTTACGTGAACACCCGCAATGATGCGCACCAGCCGACCGAAAGCCACCCAAGTTTTGAACCGCACCCGATTCAGGGTTGGACTCCAGACTTCATTCCGTTTGTCCTGCAGGAAGCCATCGACGGTGGCTATTATGATGATCTTATCCCGGTTGCCGGGGCTGACGGCATCGCGTGGTCGCGCAGGCTTGCGGCGGAAGAAGGCATCTTCACTGGCATTTCCGGCGGTTCGACCTTTGCGATTGCCATGAAACTCGCAGAAACCGCGCCGGACGGCTCGGTCATGCTGGTCATGTTGCCGGACACCGGCGAACGCTATCTCTCGACCCCGCTGTTCGATGGCATCGCTGAAGACATGACAGAAGAAGAGCGCGCGATTTCAATGTCCACGCCAACGGCCCAAATGGCAGCAGAATAGACGCGCACAGCGTATCGTGTCTGTCCCGAGATTCGTCACCAAGCTGGACTGTTTCAGAGAGACATTCGCCTTGCCGAAACGGGGGCACATCTGACATCAGATATCGACAATGACACGTCTTTTGTCAGCCCTTGCTGGTCCGATTTCACTGCCAAGCATATTGCTTGGTCTGGTGTTCTTTGCCTTGTCGCTGACACCGTCTCTTATTCCGCGAGAGCCTGAAGTTCAGGGCATTCTGGGCGGTTTGGTGACTGCAATCGGCTATCTTTTGGCACAAGCCTTTGCCTTGATCTGGAGGTTGGCTGATCTTCCCGAACCGCGTGGAAAACTTGCGGCCGCTCTGACGGTCCTAGCGTCTGTTGGCATCGCTGTGCTTTTTCTGTGGGTCTTGGGATCAAGTCTCACATGGCAGAATGACCTTCGAGAGCGCATGTCGATGGAACCGGCAGATGCGCTGCATATCACCCGTATCTTGATGACGGCCATTCCGACTTTCGTTCTGTTTTTTCTGCTCGGTCGCCTTGTGGCATCGACCTTCCGCCTCATCCGATCAAGGTTTTACCGGTTCATGCCTCCGCGGCGTGCCAATGTGCTGGGGTTGGTCGCGGTTGTGCTCATCCTCTTTGTTGTGACCCGAGACGGTATTCTTGATCGCGTCGTCACCGGGCTGGATGAAAGCTACGAAGCTGCTCAAGCCTTGTTTGACAATGCTCCTCCACCGCCGGTGGACGCGCGACGCGTGGGCAGTTCGGCATCGCTGATTGACTGGTCCGCCATCGGAACACCGGGTCGTGATTTCATTCAGTCTGGCCCGGATGCAGAAGATATCTCTGCGATAACCGGCAGACCTGCGCGTGATCCCATCCGTGTGTATGTTGGGCGCGCCAACGCAGACACCCCTCGGGAGAGGGCAGAACTGGCACTGGCAGAGCTTCAGCGTCTCGGTGCATTTGACCGCGAGGTTCTGATAATTGCCAGCCCCACTGGGACGGGCTGGATGGACCCCGGCTCCCACGACCCGGTCGAATACATGCACAATGGCGATATCGCGACGGTGTCGGCGCAATACTCCTATCTGCAGTCGCCACTTGCTTTGATCCTTGAGACAGAGACTGGTCTCGCACAGGCAACGGCGTTGCAAGATGTTGTGCATGGCCACTGGCAGACCCTGCCGCCAGACCAACGTCCGCGCCTCTATGTGCATGGTCTGAGCCTTGGGGCGTGGTCCTCCATGCATGCAACCAATCTGTTTCGGTTGCTCGATGATCCGATTGATGGCGCGTTTTGGGTTGGGCCACCCTTCCCGTCAAACTTCTGGAACTACGTCCAGCAGCAAAGACAACCAGACAGCCCGTTTGTCTTGCCGATCATCGGAGACGGATCCCTGGTGCGCCACGCGTCCCATTACGCGGATGCATCCGAGGCCGACGCGCCGTGGGGCGACATGCGCATCGTGTTCTTGCAGTATTCAAGCGATCCGATTGTGTTCTTCGATCCTCGGTCGCTGTGGCGTGCACCACCTTGGATGCGAGATCCACCCGCGCCGGATATGTCCGAACACTTCGTTTTCATGCCGGTTGTCACGCAACTTCAACTTGCGCTCGACATGGCCCTGTCCTTTGGCTCACCACCCGGACACGGCCATGCGTATTTTGCGCAAGATTACATTGCGCCATGGGTGCAAGTCACAAACCCTGCAAATTGGTCAGAGGCGGATACGGCGCGTCTGATCGCGCATTGCGACAATGGGTTTCAGAACGGATGCTCCAACTGACGCCCACTGCCACAAAGTAAGGATCTGGCCCCAAAACGCCTTTACGCGTGCTGTGGAATGCGCAGGGTCTGACCCGGGTAGATTTTATCCGGGTGGGACAGCATCGGGCGATTTGCCTCGAAAATCTCGTTATAGCGGGCGCCGC